>Ga0307509_10005987_pt1 | contig 16610 bp, 6 predicted proteins | sample 10_EM_MG_FD_202245 | JGI IMG/M metagenome (GOLD analysis project Ga0307509, IMG submission 202245) | Populus trichocarpa ectomycorrhiza microbial communities from riparian zone in the Pacific Northwest, United States - 10_EM | ecosystem: Host-associated > Plants > Roots > Unclassified | place... | reverse complement strand
ATTCGCGACGAAAGCCAGACGGTTCGAATCGTGCTGCCGCCGCAGGTCATCGGCGAAGCGATGGAGAAGAACGCGACCACGCTGCCTGACGCGCCGAAAGACATCGAGGTCGATCATCCTGCCGCCGCCCGCTTCGGAAGCCCCGCCCGCCTCGACGTCGATCCGACTTTCTTCGATACGGACTATCGCGAACCCGGCTGGAATCTGCGACGAAATCTCGGATATCCGAACCAGCGGTCGCCTGGCTCGCGCCTGAAGGAGTTGCGTCTCGAGCTCATCTACGGAATGACAACGCGCGTGCGGCCGGGTGATTCCGGCATCGACGCCTGGATCACCGAAATGAGCGGCACGATCGGTGCGCCGGTTCCGGCGCTTGCCGACGCCGCCGGCTTCGACAGGCCGTATCTCAAGCGGCATTTGACACTCGCGCGCAAGATCCTCGCGGCGCAGCGGTTGCGACTCGCCGTCGACAAGCTGTGGTCGGGCAAACCCGATACCGAACTTCGCTTCGACGACGGGCTCGCATTCCGCCTGCGTACAAGGCCGAGTGACAAGGACATTGCTTCAGGTCGCGCCAATCAAGGACCGCAGTCCAAACTTCGCTGGCCCGTGCCCGGCAACGTGCCGACGGATACCGGCGGGCTAATCGATCCGACAGCGCTCGCCGACACCTTCTCGACCGTTCAGGACGATCGCGAGTCCTTCCCCGGCGGCGTGGCGTGGGCCTTCGAAAGCGCCAACATCCTGATGAGCGTGTTTGACCGCCCGGACTCCACCAGCGGCCGTCTACAGGGCGCCTATGTGTCGGCGCATGGCGGCTACGGCGGACAACGCGCGCTGTTCGACGACAAGAAAACCGTCATTGAGAGCGAGACTGCGCAGGGGCGCGTTCATCGCTACAAGCTCGAACGCATCGGCCGCATCGGCGGCCTGTGGAACCGGGCAAAGCACGTCATCATCTACGAGCGTACGGTCGTGCCGCCGGCGCAGTTCTACAATCTAGATCCGATCGGATTGCGCCAGGACGAGCATGTCGGCCGTCCGATCCTGCGCAAGGTCGAGGAATACGTCGAGATCCTGCAACCGGAACGGCGCTATCCCGAGGACGGCACGTCGGTTTCCGCGGCCGGATTCCTGGTCGGCTCGGACTTCAAGTCGCGCAAGATCCGGGTCGACAGCGCCTGGGGAGGCGACGTTCGTCGCGAGGGCTGGCAGGTGCCGCTCTGGAACAGGGTGTTTGATGTGCCGGTTGAGCCGCCGAACAATCCGGATGCTCCTGCCCTCATCTACCCCAAGCCGCAAATCCGCTTCCTGCTGGCAGGCGAAGGCGGCGGCGAAGTCAGCGCGGAAGTCGCGGAGCCGGAAAAGCTCGTCTTCTACACGTCGGTGGTGAAGGGCGAGAGCGGCGACAATACCGATTTGTGGCGCCCGGTGCGTGGTATCGACTTCGTCGATCTGCCGCCGCCTTCGGCCGGCAGGATGACGCCGCGCAGCGAATACCTGACCGACGCGACGCTGCCGCCCGAACCGGCCCATGCGCCGGGCTATGAGCGCCTGACGATCGCCCTGGTGCGCGCGAACGAAGCCGCAGCGCTTGCCCATGGGCGCACGGCAACCGGGCCGGCCACGATCCTGAAGAACGTCACGCTGGCGCGCGCAGCGGTGCTTCCCGGCGGCGCCACGGCGAGCCAAGCAGCGAACCTCGGCCAGACGCTGGTGCAAGGCGGCGCGGACCTGCGCGCGCTGGTCGACGCCAAGATCGGCCAGGCCCTCGGCGCGCTCGAAAAGGTCGACTCGCGGCTCTCGCCTGCCGACGCAAAAACTGCTGCCTGGGCCGAGTTGAAGAAGGCGCTCGATCGGCCGAATTTCACGGCGGACGTGAAGGCGGCGACCGACAAGCTCGGCAAAGACGTCCAGACCATCGGCAAGGGCGTCAACATCGGAAAGCCCTGCGACGCCCTCGCGGCACGACTTGAGGAAGTGGTGCAGGGACAAACGAGAAGGCTTCGGCTCGTTGCCGAGCAGGCGATTGTCGATGCCAGGGCGCAAGTCCTCGCGCCGGTCGACGCCATTCGCGGCATCGCCAGCGATGTGCTGGTGTGGCTGCAGGACGGTCAGAGCCTGAGCGAGGACGAACGCCTGGCGCTGCTCGATCAACTGGGTGAACTGGAAGAGCGCCTGCTCGACATCATCGAGCAGGCGCGTGATGACATCGATCGGCTTGACAAACGCGTCACCGCCGACCTCGGCGCCCTCAAGGGGATTGCCGGCGGCTCGCTCGGCAGCGCCCAGCAGATGGTGTTGGACAACATCAATGCCGCCAACAAGACGATCGCGGACCTCGTCACCCTGATCGGCAACGCGCCGCAGGTCACTGATCCGATCAAGCAGGCGATCGATAAGGCCTATGATGATCTGGTCGAGATCCGGGACGCGATCAACGCTATTTCCGATGATGTCGGCTCCGGCGAGCGGCGGATTCTCATTGTGATCAATGCCGCGCTTGCCCCGCTCTTCATCGCAACGCGCGAACTGGCGGCTCTCGATATCAACGCGCCGCTCGATGTCAGCAAGCTGAAGGCCGCCGGCCAGACATTCGATGATCTGGCCAAGAAGCTGCTGGCGCGGCTTTCGGCAACCGGCAGCGCGGCAATCGATGCTGCCTACGACGCGCTGAACGACTACGTCGCCAACGGCAAGACATTCGCGCTCGGCCTCGTGGACAAGGTCGTTGCCGCCCTCTACGCCAAGTATGACGACGATATGAAGCCCGCCGATGACGGCGTCACCATTTTCGAGCGCATCGATGACGTGATCCGGGCGCTTGCAAGTCCCGGCGACTGGGGAGAAGACGACGACAGTTTGCAGACCTTGATCGCGGTGCTCAAGACGATGGCCAGCGGCGCGATCACTGTCACGAATTCAGTGATAAGCGCCGTCGACGGCCTGACCAGAGGGCTAGATGCTGAAGCCGACAAGGTGAAGTCGAAGGTCGACGCCACTGCGGCCGCACTGATCCACGAGTTGCAGGATGCCTGCAAGATCTTCGAAGGCTATCTGGAAACGCTGCTCCAGCAGGCCGGTCAGTTGACCGACTGGATCAACAACGCGCTCGATCTCGACGGCTACAGGAAAAGGCTAAACGATGAGCTCGAGAGCATCGTCACGGACGCTAACGTCACCTACGAGGAGATGAAACGGCGCGTGGCCGAAAAGGCCGCGGAGATCACCCGTCTCGCGGAGAATCGCGCCCGCCAGCTTGCCGGCTCGATGCAGGAAACCCTGCGCGACGCGCTGGGCACCGACCCGGCCGAACTCGCCGACCAGGCCGCACGAATCTATCAACAAGGCAGCGACACCCTGCGCGTGCTGCGGGCGGTCGGCGACCCGCCGAAGACCGACCGGCTGGGCTTCAACCGGCCCGAGGTGGCTTTCGTCCTCGCTGAGACTAACAAGATCGTCGATATGACCCCAGCGATCGCGCTGGTCAATCGCGTGTCCGACACGATTGCCGCAGCCGAGCAGGCCGGCAAGGCCGTCGGCGATCTGTTGCAGTCCTTCGGCGTACGCCTGCCCTCCAGCGGCATCGGGGAGCAGGTGCTTTCCGACAAGCTGAAGGGCCTGTCCGTCTCCGACCTCCTGCCCAACATGGGCGGCATCGATTTCCGCGGGCTGTTGCAGAACTTCGGCTTCCCGGATCTCGACGACTCCAAGGCCATCAAGGTCCGGCACGGATTCGACCAAGCGCAGCTGGCCGCCTGGCTCGAATCCGAGATCGACGTGCCGTTTGCCGAGCCGGCGCCGATCCTGTCATTCGGTCCCGTCCAGATCATGGTGGACGACGCCCGCTTCAACGCGCTGGCGAGAATGTCGGCTTCGCCCGGCGGCACGCAGAAGTCGATGAGCGGCCGCATCTTCGGCGACTGGCGCGTAGTCTGCTCCGGTCAGGATATCCTAACATTCCGACAGACCGGCCTCTTCTTCGACAACAGCGGCAAGCTCGACTTCAGGATTGATCCGGAAAGGGTCGAACTCGCAGACGCGCTGGAGTTTCTGACGAACTTCCTCGCCGCCTGCGGAAAGGGCGACGGGCTGGTGATCGAACCGCTGATGCGGGGCATGATTCCCGTCGGCGTCGCGGCGACGATCGACGTTGTGCTGCCGGACATCACTCTCGGTGTGTTCGCAATCTCCAACCTCTCACTTCACATCATGTTCGGGGTCGCCGCCATACCCGAATTCGAACTGGTCTGCGAGCTATCGGTTGCGAGCAAGACCTCTCCGTTCACGCTGAGTGTGTGGATCCTCAATGGCGGCGGCTTCCTCACGCAACGGCTGTCGTTCCTCCCGCTGGCAAAGCCCCGGCCGCTCCTGATCTATTCGCTGGAGGTCGGCATCGTCGCCGGCGTCGGGCTCGCCTTGAACTTCGGAATCGTGTCGGGCGGAGTTTGGATACAGGTCGGCTGCTCGATCATGTTCACCTGGACGACGGGTCCGGGCGGCAGCACCACGACGGTCACGGTGTTCATTCTTGTGCGTGGCAATGTCGATATCGCGGGACTGATCACGATAGCGATTACACTGCTGCTCGAGATTTCCTATGACGGCGCGCGCATGATCGGCGCCGGCACACTGCGATTGAGCATCAAGATCAGTGTCTTTTACACCTTAAGGGTATGCCAGCGCGTCGAATACGTCTTCGCGGGCGAGAAGAAGAGCCAAAACTATTCCGAGTCATACAATTGATATTACCGGCAGGGGCACCTTATGGCGGCAGCGCCACCGAAATTGCGGATAAACGTTCAAGCCGACCGGTTACCGAACATAGGCGGCGACAGCGCGGCGCAAATTGCACTGCGCGTCAGCGCAGCCGTGGAAGATTGCAGCAACCTACCGGCGAGCGGAACGCTGGTCCATGAGCTTCTGCCATGGCGGTGGAGACCGCTGCAGGGCCATGACCAATTCTGGAATCCCCATGATCCGGCGTCATGGACGATCTGGCGCATCGATGCTGCGGGGACCGTCACGCCGGTGACGACCGTCGCGCCCGGTGTTTCGCCGCCGACCTCTTTCGATACATCGGGCAACTTCATGAACCGGCTCGAGGCTGACATCGACTCGATCGTCGCCGCGATCGGTGCGGAGGCCGCACTCGGATGGCCCGGCGACGGAAGCGAGGTATCGGGGCGAACTGTCTTCGGAGCGGTCGAAAGCCTTTCCGGCCTGCCTCATCCCGTTCCGGCCGCGACCAAGATATTCACCGCAGTCACCATATCGCCGCTGCCGGCGGAGGACGACGTCTTCGTCGCTGCGCCCTTGTTCAAACCGGCCAACCAGGGCAGCTATCTCGAGCTGACTGCTCCGACGGTCCAGCCCGATCCGAACGGGCACCGCTTCGCGACCTGCCCATTGGCCGCCGACCCACAGGACAAGCCCCTGTTCGAAAGCGGCGGCATCGTGATGCGCCCGAGCCTGGCGTGGAAGATCATCGCGGCACGCGACGCGCAGCAACTGCTCGATCTCACGACAATGCTGGTCGCCCGGCCGGACTCCACGCTGGACGGTGATCAGAATATCGAGGACGACGATTGGGCGGCTTCGCTGGCGCGACGGGTGGCCGATGCCGTCGATCCCGCTGCGCGCTTGCTCAGCGTACTCGACGAGACCATCGCGCACCAACTCGACCCGTCGGAACCCGACGGCGCCAAGCTTCGCGAATGCCTGATCAATGATAACGGGAAGAATCTGCCTCGGCTGCTGACGGCCCTCAATTCCATTGCCTGGTCCGTGGCCGGTCCGCGAGTGGCGGCCTCGCCCATGACGCTGCCGCCGAGCGTGATCATGCTCGACGCTCTCGCAGATGGCGATACCACCCGCTGGCCGGATACCATCAGCCATGTTCTGGCGCACGCCGCGCGCGCGGCCGGCACGCCGCAAACCATCCCGGACCCGTCTTATTTCACACTGTTGCCGCTGCGCCGTATCGGGGCTGCCGTCGGCCTGCCCGGCGATCCCGCCAATCTCGGGAATCCGGCCAGCGAGGGAGCCATCGACGACGAGAAGGGACTGCTTGACTTCGCCGCCCGCCATTGGCTCGGCGGCGACACGGGGAAGGAGCATCTCAAGGTTGCGGCCAATGGCAAGATCGATCTGGCGGCGCGATGGCGAGCGGCTGCATCCGATCAACCCGCGATCGATCCTCCGTCCAATCCCGCTCCGCTGCTCGACATCAGGCGTATCTTTGCCGGTAGCGACGTCAAATTCGATGTCTCGCTGAAGATTCCGGCTACGGATTTCTCGCTTGTCATCGCGTTCGTCCGCGCGGCTGGAACAGTGGTTGCCAACATCAAACTCGGCGCCAAGGCCACCGATGCGACGATCAGGATTTCCGTCGAACAAGCCGGCACCCAAAGCGCCGGCATCGATATCGCTCGCGCCGACGAGTTGACCCTGACACTGGGCATGGCGTTCGATAAGGGACCGCCCGCCGCCGTCACGCTCGCCGCCGGCGTTGGACAAACGTCGACGTCCCTGCCCGCCACGGCTTTGCTGGCGGAGCCGGTCTATGTCAGCGTGAGCGCGACCGGCAGCGACGTCGAATTCTCCGTCCCCGCGTCCGATCTGACCCAAACCGCGACGCGCAAGGCGTTCGATCGCACGACGACCGCGCAAGGACTACGAGCCGAACTCAGCCTTGCGTTCGTCGGTCCGTATTTTCAGGGACTTTTGGCCGGGCGCGTGACCTGGAATGCTTCGCAACAGCCGGATGAGATCAGGGACGCCGCAGCCAAGCCGCTTCCGCAACGGCTGAAGGACAGTATCGGCGCGCTGGTTGGCGCTCCGGGATCGGACGACAACCAATCGCCGTCCTCGCTCTACGGCATGTTGCGCGCCAACGCGGTCAAGGCTGCAAATCTCGATGCCGGTGACGCCGATGACAAGCTGCTGATCGACCTGCTCGCGGCGCTGGTCGACAATGCGCGCCGGGACGCCATCAGCCGCGCCAGCGTTCTCATCCCCGCTGCGGCCAGCGGCAAGGATGTCGGACGCCGGCTGACCGTCGGAGCGCCGCCGGTTACGTTCCGCATCGATCAGTTGAGAAGCTTTGCGGGCAGCGAAGACCTGTGGACCCGTCTTGCCGGTCTTGGCGTGCTGATCTCGCGAACAGCGAGCTTTGACGATGCGCCCGCCGATTGGTGGACCCTCAACGTCGCAACGCTCCACATTCCCGAAAGCAGGAGCGGAACGCGAGCGCCGCTTGGGCCGGACAACGCGGTCGCCGTCGATCAATCTAGCTGGCCGTCCGGCTCGATCGTCGATCCGGTGGCGATGCAGGTGGGAGAGACCGATGGCGTCCGCTCCGCCCTGGTCTCATACGACAACCGTTCACTCGTCGGCGAGATGCAGAGCGATGCCGAACTGGATCAGCCCGTCGGCGCAACAGCGATGTTCCGCCGCATTGAGGCGTACGCCTTCCCGCCGCCTGCCGCGAGCTACCGTCTTCCCGCGCTGTCGTTTGGCTATGCCTACCACGTGTTGCCTTATGTGATCGGTCAGGGCGGCGCGCTGCCCCCTATCCTCCGCCGGAGCGAGGACCATCCACTGCAGCGGAAGGATGCGATCACCGCAAGCGACGGCAGCAAGCGAATCCGGCTGGACAACGACCCGAAAGATTTCCGGCGCACGGCTCTCTACCGCCGGACGCGCACGATCGGAGCGCCGCGGCTTGCCAACGGAAAGCTGCCCGGCATTCCGGATGGCGTCCCGCCGCTTGCCTTGGAGCTGCCCATCAGGCCGCCGCCCGTGACGATTGGTCCGAATGTTGACGGCAGATTTTTCATCGACAAAGACGGCACGTCCGGCGTTCTGGATTTTCGACCGCCTTCCGGAGCAGACACGCCGGGGCTTCGATTCGAGATTGGCGGCATTCGTTGGGGAACCGCCGGCGCCGGCAAGCTTAGCCTCAGATTCAGGGGACGAAGCGCCGCGGGCGACGTGATGACCCCCGTCACTGCCGACCTGCCGGATATTTCTCAAGGACGTTTCCGCATCGACCTATTCTCCGATGACGCCGGCTGCGCAAAGTCCGACGAGAGCCAGGGTTACGCCGAGGACGCCTTCAACTTTGCCGCCCCGACGGCGCTGGACGCCAAGCTCAAGGACGTCACTGCTTGGCGAAGCGTCTCGGTCGAAATCATCGCAGACAAGGAGGTCGAATTCGAGCCGCCTACCGTGACCCCGATCGCGCGGGTCAAGCAGAACGACGGCAGTTCAAAGCTGGAGATCGTCGCAAAGACACGTCTTGCGCCCGAATGCGGACACCAGTCCCGTACAGTCACCGTCATGGATGGCATCAAGGCTGGTCCGGTGACCGGCAGGACCTCGTTGTCGATCGAGGTCAGCCGGCCGTCGCTCGAATTTGGCACCTACGAGCGCTGGATCAACGCGCCCCTGTTCGAGACGACACTGGCCAGCGCGAAATCCATCGCCAAATCCTCGATCGACGCGGCCCACGCGACGACGACGCGGGTTGCCGCTCCCAATGTTGACGTTTCGCTGGACGACCCCGCGGTCACCGCGTTGTTCGCCGAGCTTGTGTGTATCTTCCCGCAGCGCATCACCACTTTTCCGATGGCAAGGCTCGGCGAGGCATGGACGGCTCTCGATGATGTGCTGGGGTTTTCCTCAACCGGCCAGCGCAAGCCGACCAAGCGCGCGATTGCGGTGCAACTGGTCAACGACAAGGCCCAAGTGGGAATCAGTGGCTCGATTGTCTCGGTCCTCGCCGGAAGTATCTATGAGCTGCGCATCTACCCGGGCGTGCCCGACAGTCAACCGTCGCTCAGCCTCTTTGGCCGTGACGCGCGGCTCTCTCCGGCCGTCCGCGGTACAATGCGCAAATGCCCGATTGATCCGTCCATGCGGCTCGGCTCGCCGCTCGTCGCGACGATCGAAGTCGCGACCGACACGACGCCGAAGCATCTCGTCGTCACCAAGCGGGAGCAGCGACTGGTCGTCTCCCAGATACGTCCGCCGCAAGTTCCCGAAGACAGGATTTCGGTCAGCCTTGCCGATGACTTCGTGCGTGACGGGAAAAGCTATCCGTCGATGCGATATTGTCACCTTGCAGCGCTGATTTCGCAGCGCTGGTCCTGGCGGGGACGGCCGCTGGACGATCTGTGGCCCAGCTACAACGCCAAGATTTCCGATGACGCTTTTGACACATTCTTCGATGTCGCTTTCTCGGACCGCCGGGACGACGACGTCGGTGACATCCTCGAACGCCGGATCGAGCGTAGTCACGCCTATGGAGGTCGCGAACGTCGCGATGGTCCGGTCGATCGCACGCCAACGCTGTTTGACCGGTCGCTCGAGTGGAAAGGCGGGGTAAACCTCTGGCGCCATGGCGTTCGGGTGACCAGCCGATACGCGGCGATGAGGCCCGGAAGCGCAAACCTCGTTGTCTACAGCCATTTGGGGGGGAACGGGCCGGCGACGTGGCAAAACGATATCGTGCTCGACCGGCCGGCACAGCGCCAGCCAAAGCGGCCCGGACTTGCCCTGGTGCTGCCGCTGACCGAGCCGATGATGGCCCATGGCGCCGTGCCTCCGCTGCTTGCCCTGTTCAACGAACGGCTGTTCGCTGGTCTGCATGTTGGCGATGGCGTCGAAGTCGCAATCGATACGTCACGTCACCCGCTTCCGCTGATTGAAAGGCTCGGCGTGGAGATCGCGACGGTTGCGAAGGCGATCACCGATTTTCCGCCACCCGCGCCGGACGACGAAGAAAAGCAAGCGGAACTGCAGCGCCTGCAGCAGCGATACAACGCGCTCGAGGCGCAGCTTAGTACGATCAAACGTCACACCCCGCCCGCCCTCAAATTCTGGCAGGAGCGGGGCCCGGACCCGATACGGACTGGAGCCGGCGCCGACGGGTCCATACTCCCTCTCCGGCTCGACGGTCCGATCGGGTATACCTTCGACCTCGGCACCGAGGCGGGACGCTTCGATCATGCCGGCTATCTGATTTCGCCGATTCATCAGGACCTGGCACCCTGGTCGCTTGTAAAACTGCGCTTCCGGCGCCACGAGAGCCCGGAGGGCCTCGATCCGGCCACGAACCTGACCAAGGACGGTCCTGCGGCGTCCGGGCGTGACCTCCCCGCGAAGTATCAGACGCTGAAGCCCGCCAAATATCGCCTTGCAAACAGCCGCGCCCTGATGGCGAACCCACCCCGGCGGAAAGAAATCGTCTTCCCGACCGAACACGAGGGGTTGGTTATCGACCTTCCGGAATCGGCTCCGCTCACGACGGAATCGAAATCCAATATTCGTGTTTCTTTCGTTGGTGATATCAAGCCAGTCCCGCCGAAAGTCCCCCCGGAGCCGATTCCCGATCAGCACTGGGTCCAAATCAACTTTGCGCGTGACCTCGACAAGGGTCAGCTCACGTTGAGTTTCGAAACCGATCTCGGCGACGCCGGCACGTGGTCAACGCCGGTACAGGACGGCACGGTGCCCGCGATTCGGCTCGTGCTTTCCGTGCGCGACAAGCCGCAGACGGGCGAGCCATACGAACCGGCCGGCGATATTGCTGTGCGTGTCCGCCTGAACCGAAGCGAAGCGATCGACGCCATCGAGAAGGCGGAAGAGAACCGCTGGCTTGCGGTCGCATGCATTCCCTTGCTGAGCAGCCGGGTCATCGCAATCGACGAGCCTGTCGTAGTGGAGGTCGCACCGAAGCTGCCGGAACAGGCCGGCGCCATCATCGCACCCATCAGATTGTCAACCTTCACACCGGCATTGTGGTGCCAATTCACGGAGGCGATGTCGCTGTTCGACGCGACGTTCACCGACCGCGCAAAGGCAACCGTTTCCGTGGACGAACTGGGTATCAAGGTCAGCAAGACGACGACGACGATTGTCGCGCGTAATGGCACGCTGCAATCGCTTGCCGCGATCGCAGCTGGCAACGGACAGAACGACGGAAGTCAAGTCGAGGAATTGCTGGTCCTGGTCATGACCCGCTACATTCGCGACGTTTTCGATCGCATTCGCGAACGGCCTGTTGCCGCGAAGCTGTTGGATCCGAATACGCTCGCGATCGATCTGTCAAACCCGGATTGGCCTCCGCTGCCCAGGAAAGACGGCAAGGATATCCCCCTTAGCGCGACTGACATGGGCACGGAAGGACGTGTCCGGTTTCTTAAGATCCTGCGCGGCAAAACCCGCCTGCGTGGCGGCTTTCTTGACGATGATGCAGTCTTTCCAAAGGACTTCTTCTCACCAGACATGCTGGATTCGACCGAGCCGATGAATCCGCCGGACTCCAAGGCGATGATCCTCGGCACGTCGCTGCCGATCGAGTGGAAGCGAGAGTCGTGAGCGGCTCGAGGGTTGATGGCATGCGATCCTAGAGCCGCACCGATTCCGACCGCCGCAAAGACGCCGGCCTCCGTGCCAAAGCTCGCGAAGCCCGTTCGGACGTCGCCGCTCGCGATAAGAGCCGCCTGCGCCAGCCAGACTATTACGCGCACGGTTTTGGTGCTATTGGCGAGCATTGCAACTGCGAGCCTGTCTCTCCAATGCCGCTGCACTATCCAGTCCTGCTCTTCACAGGGCAGCGCATCATCGATGAAGCTAACCAGATCACCGGCAAGGTTATCGACCAGATATCACATGCGACCCTCGCGTCCCTGACCGCAAAGCCCGTCGACGACATAGTTCAGACGCTTTACAACGAGCATTACATCCATCTGCCCGTTCTGGACCGCAACAGAGCCGAGCATGAGGAGTTTGAGTTCTTTTACGCGCCGTACCTCACGATGATTCATAACGTCGACTTCAAGACGCTCACGGACCAGCGCCGCGGTACTATCTTTGCTCTCGACGTGCCCTTTTCCGGAGAAGCCCGCTACTTGAGGACCAGGCCGACAGCGATTGCCTTGAAACCTCCGCTGGGCTTTATCGGCGAGAACAAGGTCACCCTGTATGTGCCGAAAGAGAACCACAGCCTTGATGGTGTTCAACGAGCGTTCGATGCCATCCTGGACAATATCGAAGAGCATCTGAAACGCTCGGCGGAATCCCTGAGCGCTTGGCCTATGAACTTCCGGGGTATGGTCATCAACGCAGTCGACCAACGGATTGATCAGCTCAAGTCCACGGCACAGATTTCGGCCGGCCTGAGTTTCAAGCCCAAGCAGCGGCCGAACGCTCCTGACCTAACGGTCCTTCCGGTCCGTAAGCAGATCAGACCCGAGCCATTCAATTTCCAGCTCCCCGCCGAGCAGCAATTCTATCTTGCCGAGGAGATCTACCAGCATGTTCTCTCCGTTATGCAGAACATGTCGCTGGTCATGGAATACAGCCCCAAAGCCTTCGCGGACTTGGGCGAGGAGGCCTTGCGCTTCCACTTCCTGGTACAGCTCAACGGGCAGTACGAAGGAGAAGCAACTGGCGAGACCTTCAATGGCGAGGGAAAGTCGGACATCATCATCCGGCAAGGCGGTGCCAACGTCTTCATCGCCGAATGCAAAATCTGGGAGGGAGTGACGGCCTTCACCGCCGCCATCGACCAGCTCCGGCGATACGTGACCTGGAGAGACACGAAGACGGCATTGGTCATCTTCAACCGCAACAAGGGCTTTAGCGATGTGATTCAGAAGGCACAGGAGGCGGTTCGAACCCACCCGCAATACAAGTCCGGCCCGCTAGTCGAAGGGCTCGCACGATTTAGGTACGTCTTCCGTAACGCGAACGATCCCAATCGGGAACACGCGCTGACCTTGATGCTCTTCAATGTCCCCAACCCGGACGATACCAATGGCTAAGGCGAAGCAGCCGCCCCTCTGGGCACCGATGTTCAGCCTGCCGAACGTCCACGTCAAATTCCCGATCGACGTGGACGGTTTCGCCTTAGTCGCTCCAGACGACTTTCGCATTGAAGCCATCAAGAAGCAGCAGCCCCGGCTGGGCGGCTTCCTGAAGAGATTCAAGACCGAGTTCGGCGATCCCGTCCAGCCAAGCACCATCATTTGGCGCAAGGATAAGCCGGACACCTATCGGACGATCAGCGCTATCTCCGGATTTCGCGACCTCATATCGATGTCAGTCATTCCCCTGAGCTGGGCCAAAGTTCACCAGTTCGGCCATGTCCAGGGGCCATTGTATTCGGACACATTTGCCGTTTACCCATGGATGGTAGACAACAAAGGCGAAGGTCTAGTGACCCAAACGCCTTCCCTGCTTGGCTACCATGAGGTCCGACGCCTCCGCGGTCAGACCATGCCGGCGTTGGCGACGCACCAGCTCGACCGGCGCGACGTCGATATCTTGCTGATGGCCGAACTCCTCAAACGCTGGGAGCGGTGTTTCGCGAATGACAGCCCGTCTATCGGGGATGAGCGACTGTTCCGTTCCCTTAATATGGCGAACGCGGCGGCAATGCTTCCTGCGGGCGCTGATGCGAAGCTGTATGACATCGTGAGATCGGTGGCTCTATGGGCCAGCGCGTTTGAAATCCTCTATCCAGCGAAGAAAGAAGCCTACAAGGGCGTCTATGCCGCGCTCAACAGCATCTCTTGGAACAACTCGGCTTGCTCCACGAAGAGGTACAAGGCCTACGGCGACAAGAGCGGTGCATTGTATACCCTACCCGTCTGGCTGTTCGGCGAGATCAACCTCCTGCGGAACGACGCGCTACACGGCAACGCGATGTCGCCGAGGCGTTTGATCGTCCCTCCAGCCAAGCAGCCGCTTCATATGTTTGCAGCGCCGTTGTACCGGATGATCCTGACTGCCTACCTCGAATTGAAGCTTGCTCCCAGAAAACCTGACACGGCGCTCACGAAATACGAAAATTTCAGACTGGACCATTTCGAGTCCGGCGAGTACCAGCGGCACATCGAAGCCGGACTCTCAACGATCATGTACACGGCGGACGAGTACCGTGCGAAGCGCCAAGGCCGTGCTAGCGATGCTTGGGCGCGTGGTCAGGCAATAAAGAAAGCCGTCGAGGAAGCCGAGGCGAAAGCAAAGGGCGAGGGCTAAATCCTGTCCTTGAACATTCGCATCATCAACGCCTTGGCCTTCGTCGTAAGCGCGCGCAGATCGTTCAGATCTCTGTAATGAAGCGAACGCTGCAAGGAGTTCCGCGAGACATGACTTGCCCCGCCGGTTGTCCAGAGAGCATGCGCCACGATATTCCTACTCGGGTTGGCCAGCCCGTGACAGTCGTTAAAGAAGGACTTGATGAGCTTCTTGCGCTTGTCGCTGATGCGCTTGCGGGCCAGCAGCGCCTCTCTGGTGACGGTACAGAGCATTGCGAAGTCGTAACCGCCAATCACGATATCACTGTATCCGGGCTTTAGCAGCAGCACCCGCTGGAGCCTGGCTCGTATCGTAAATTCTAGTTGCGAAAAATGGAATACGAAGGCGCCGATCGCCTCATATACGTCGCGCTCCTGGTTGATCGTCATCGTAGCCGCTTTTTTTGCCATGGCTTCACCCCAAGAAATGCCAGGCGCCTTTTGAAAGCGCCATGATGCTGACGATACAGATCGCGAACCGCAGAAGAAGCGCGGTCATTATAATTATACAGCCGGGCCACTTCCCCGCGGCATCGATCACCGGTCCCGTTTCCCTCAGGATTTTCTGAGGCCCGAAATCCGGAATGGGCCAGTCCGCCGCCCTTCTGGTCACATCATGGCGTTGTCGTCGTGCGGGGTTCGCGATCCCATTCCGGCTGCGATATCTGCTCCCGGGTGGGGTAGCAGTTGGGATCCGCCTTAAGAGCGATCCGAGCGTCGGCCGTTCGCCGCATCATGACCGGGCACGGGCTGCAACCGGCTCTCCTTTACCACGCGAATAGCGACCCGGCGACTGCCCAACGTGGCGGCTGAACGCGGTGCTAAACGTACTTGCCGAGCCGTAGCCGACGCGCCTGGCCACTTCGTCGAGCGCGATGTCCCCGTTTCCGGACAGCAGGTCCTTCGCAACGGCCATGCGCCAGGCTAGCAGATACTCCATCGGCCGCAGCCCGACGGAGCGCGTGAAACGGTCGAAGAATGCCGACCGGGACATCCCGGCGTCACTGGCAAGCTCCGCCACGGTCCACGACCGTTCGAGATCGTCGTGGATGCGCCGCAAAGCCTCCGAGATGCGCATGTCGGCCAGGCCGCGCAGCAGTCCCGGTGGCGCGTTCTTCCCTTGAATGGTCCGCAGCGCCTCCACCAGCAACACCTCGACAAGACGCCCGAGCACCAGATCGCGGCCGATGCTCTGCCCGCTCGCCTCTTCACCGACGAGGCGGACAAGCATCGAAAGCCGCTGGATTCCGCGCACATGAACCATCGCGGGTAGAAGCGACACCAGCAGCGCGGCATCCGGAGAATCGAAAACGAAGTAGCCGCCGAGCAGGCGAACATCGGCGGGCCCGTCGGACCGGCCGTGGCGAACTTCCCCCGTGGGCGCCGGCATCGCCTTGGGATCGATGTGCTTGGGCGTCGCTGGCTCGAAGCTCGACATCGTGAAGGCGGGCGTCGCCGGCAGGAGCACGAAATCACCCTCCTCGAGCGTGACGGGCTCCTCGCCATCGACAGCAAGGCGGCACCGGCCCTCAATCACCGCGCAGAAGCCCGGCTGTCCGAACTCGGAATAGCGCACGCTCCAGCGCCCCGCGCCGGCGATCCCCTTCGAGTACACAGTGCGCGGCTTCAGAAGTCCGATGATTTGGGAGAGAGGGTCAGACATTTTCGGACTATTGCTAACAAAAACTGGACCATGAATTGATGATAGTCCTGATTCTGGACAGTATTTCTCGGGCGTCAACCGCAAACAAGGACGCCCCCATGAAAACCGCTCTGATTACTGGTTGCTCGTCCGGCTACGGCCTGGAGACCGCCCGTCACTTCCATTCGCAGAGCTGGAACGTGATCGCCACCATGCGAACGCCCCGCGAAGGAATCTTGCCGCGATCGGAGCGCATCCGCGTGCTGCCGCTCGACGTCACCAGGCCCGAGAGCATCGCGGCAGCCATCGAAGCGGCCGGGCCGATCGACGTGCTCGTCAACAATGCGGGCATTGGGGTGGTCGGCGCCTTCGAGGCCACGCCGATGGCGCATGTGCGCAAGGTGTTCGAGACCAACACGTTCGGCGTCATGGCGATGACGCAGGCCGTGATCCCGCAGTTCCGCGGCAAGCGATCGGGCGTGGTGGTCAACGTGACCTCCAGCGTGACGCTTGCTCCCATGCCACTGGCTGCGGCCTATACCGCCAGCAAGATGGCCATCGAGGGGTTCACAGGATCGCTGGCGCACGAACTCACGGCTTTCGACGTGCGCGTCAAGCTGGTCGAGCCCGGCTATGCTCCGACCACGCGGTTTACGCAGAATACCGACGTGCGGATCGACGACCTGATTCCCGGAGCGTATGCGGCGTATGCCGCGCCCATCTTCGCTGCATTCGCAAAGCCGGCCATGGTGACGAAAGAGACCGAAGTGGCGGAGGCGGTGTGGCAGGCTGCAAACGATGTCTCGGATCAACTGCGTTTCCCGGCAGGCCCCGATGCCGTAGCCTTGGCCCGCGGGAGCTAGGACTGAGAGCGAAAT
>Ga0307509_10005986_pt1 | contig 16610 bp, 20 predicted proteins | sample 10_EM_MG_FD_202245 | JGI IMG/M metagenome (GOLD analysis project Ga0307509, IMG submission 202245) | Populus trichocarpa ectomycorrhiza microbial communities from riparian zone in the Pacific Northwest, United States - 10_EM | ecosystem: Host-associated > Plants > Roots > Unclassified | place... | reverse complement strand
TATAAATTTGTGGTCAAATGGATGGAGTGTATCAGTACATGAATCAAGAAAAATTAAATCTTTATGATGAAAAAACATTGAAAAAAAACATTGGAACTCAGAAAACATACTATATAAATTTGGCAGGAGGGGGGGGGGAGGGGGTCAGCCAAATCCACGAAAAAAAAATTGTGAGTGTTGGTCTCTTTTCCACATTCTGCCACCCCCTTGCTGCACTTGATTTAAGCAGAGGGTGCACACTGTGTTACAAAGTGTGCCATTCAAATTTCAGGCTCAACTTGAAATGGTGTATGTAGTTCTATTCTTTTTAAATGCATGGGCAGTAGTGCGGACATCAAGACAAGCATTGGCCGCACTCAACCTGGGTGAGTGAGTTGCATCAGGATATTCCTGAACTGCCATGGAAATGATGTTCTGCTTGATCATCAAGTATCAAGAACACTCCATGACACTGCTGTGGTGGGACTATTTACAGGGCTCATCAAAATAGTTGGGCACATTGTTTGAATTTTGCCAGATCACGTGAATTTCCTTATAAGGAGCACACATGACTGTAAAATGTAATTTCAAAATGCAAAATTTTGCCAAAGTGATTTTGACCCCCCCCTCTAAATAGTCCCACTGCAGCAGTGTGACAGCAGAGGAGCATTCTTTAAATTTTCGAGTACGACGGCCTGAGCTGCGATGCAAAATTCTGCCTGAGGAGTTATTCTTAAAACTACATCATAAAACATGAAACGGAGGAGGGGAGGTTTGGAAGGGGCGAGGCTGAGGCAACCACTCCCACTGGTGGGTCAAACCCCAATAGATGGTTCAAAAAATAGCGGGCAGGTATGGCTACCCTGCTACCATCTTTCAAAGACCGTCGCCATAGGCCGAATATCCACTCCGTAGCCGTTGGGTGGTTGCGGCCGATTTCCGTTTGAGGACCCGAATCACAATGATAAATAGGATTGTAAAACCGATCAATGTACCAATAACGATACCACCGACTGCGCCTTTTGACAATCGTGCATGCCCAAGGCTTTGAGTGCTCGTTGGGCTTTGAGCGCTTGCGGAGCTTGTAGGTCCTATAGAACTTGTAGAGCTTGTAGGACTTGGAGGGATTGGAATGGGGATTGTGAGATTCTGGATGGTCAAGTGGTCAAGGACCAATGGCGCAACACTGTCATTTCCGCCTCCAAATTGGACAAATAGACGATGAGGGCCAGGGGTCAGTTTCGGAGTCTCGAAGGAAACGAGATCATAGGCTTGAATCGTTGAGTTACGAGCAGCCACTTGGATGGGGAAGAGCGTTCCATTATCGATGCTATACTGGGCTGTGGAATTTACAGTAGTGTTCGAATTGAATGCAACTGTTATCCATGTTATTTGGTCACCTGCATACCATTAAGATTGTTAGAGGAATATTTGAACCTATGGATAGTAGATACACGGAACGCACCGACGAAATCAAAGGTCATCGAAGCACCTTGAGTAGACGTCTGCATCCCGACGGATTCTAACCGGTTCCACCCAGAGTCGTAGTGTATCTGATCATCGAAAGCGTCCACCACCACAGTCGCATTATCCAGGATAGTACTGGCACTCGGTGCATATCGGATATGGTCAACAGAAAGGGGCCATCGGTGGTACCTGTGGCCACGACAGTTAAATTACTGGGCGTCGGCTTGATTACTATATTTTGTAAAGAGCAAATCTCGACATTATTTTGGTTGACCTGAGTAATATTGTTCGAAATTAAAGCAAATCCGTCGACATAGCACATCCAGGAAGGTAGGGTGGATGTCGGAAAGCTACCTATCACGAACGCACTAGAACCTAGAGAGAGATAAAGCCCAGAAATCATTATAATATGAAATGCTTACTCACCTGTGAAATCGAGGCTGAAACTCCCGGATTCAGCTAACCCATGGAGGGTATCATTGAACGGCCTCCCCAATTGCGTTGTAGTACCAGGATACATATCGGCTCTGCCCCATGTCCCCTGGTAGGATATCAGAGGGCTGGTGTCATCGACATAAATTAAACGAGAGGGCCCTGTAGACATTCAATTTCTCCTGTTATCAATGGCACTGGAGAGCAGTGGGACAACGGAATCAGCTTCAGAGCAGATGCTTAAGTGACCTTGAATCAGGAACCATCATTGAAAAGACTTATCTTCCCAAACACCCAAAGAACCCTTGATGAACGACAGGCCATGGGTTTGCATGGCATGATATGATTATCATAACCACATTGACAATTGAATGTCATAAAATGCAATAGCGATCGGCTGACTGGAAAGCTGAACTTCGATATCACCTAGGTTGTTGATCATCCAGAGGCCAAAGATATTAAGGATTAGCACGAAGACGATGATCAAGAGACTCGGGATGATGAATGTGTGGGATATGCCTCGAGATGTTGAGGAGTACAAGTGATTCCGTCATAATTGAATGCATAACATTATGGGAAATCCCAATTGCTGTGCTTTGTCCGGACATGAGGTGGAAGGAAACAAAAAAGCACAGCGCGAATGACGTGACACGAGTACAGGTGTCCTTGTGTGTTCACAGGTTCAGACACGTGACTTAACCAATGCTTCGAATTCGGAACCAATGGCTCGGGACGTCGACTGCTTAGTGCTACACCCTTCTAAGAAAGTAGAGACGGGGATGACAGTGTGAAGTTTGAGCAAGAATTCCACATGGGGACATTACCTGTTGACGCATTCCCAAGGCCCTGCATCGGATGTGTTCACCGAAAGCTATATCTGTCGCGAAGACTACTCATTTGATCAAATTCTCAAGGTTGAGGTGGGGTAGCCGGCAGAAGAACAATATTCATGGAGAGTGAACCCCGTGGTGGACTCTTTACCAGATGCCAGACTTCAGAGGAAATTAGCACTAAACTAAAAGGAAGACAAATTTCACACTTACTCGAACCTGGGTCGCTCGTTCCGATTTTCCGTCCCGTAGCGAGTTAACGATATTCAGCCCTGGGAAGAAGGGTAGGGAGACATTAGAGCAAAAAAAAAACGAATATGAGTCCTGAGATTCAGAAAGCTTGGGACGTGGATATTTTGAAACTATTTACATTGGAGTATTTGGAATCGATGAATCACATTTACGCGCCCATCTGCCATACGTGGGATTTACAGTTGTGATCATAACGAAAAGCCCCTGAAACGTTTCTACGCTGATAGGACATCGTGCATCAGCGCCGTAGACAGAGAGTCTTTAAACTTTGATGTACCTGGCAATCAGTCTTCGGAAACAGAGCAGAGAACACTATGCTTTAAACAGAAGGCCGAAGGGCCTTATTGTTATGATAACAATTGTATGACAAAAGAAAGGATTGTAGATCCAATAGCCGATTCTCATATCACATGGGGCCCTTGCAGGGTTCCGGCGCTAAAATGTCACCTTGAAACTTGTACAAGCGCCGGACCCGCATTTCGACCCGCCAAGATAGTAGTCATACCTTATCACATCCCCCTATGACGAGACAGAAACAATAATTCGGGATCTTATCGATTACCATTCAAACTAAACTTCCCCCGGCTACCACGCAACACTCAACTTAACTTCCTTTCTGCTTCTATCACTGTACTAGTAGCGCGTGTTTGGGACAACCCCTTATTGGACTCTCGGGGTTTCCCGTGCAAAACCTTTATCAACACCGACGCCCTCTTTTCCCCTCCCTCCCATTTCCCTCCAACACATTAAGGCATCCTACTAGAGCCTAATCATGGATGGAGGTCGCTCATCTTCCTCATCCTGGTGGTCCAATACGAACATGCTGACGCGGATCCTCGGGTTTTCCATGTTTGCCTCAGTCCTCGATGGGGGCCTGGGAGGGGGTGGATTTGTCAGAGAGAACGGCGGAAACGGGGGTGGGGCAGCAGCCAACGCGCTCATTACCAGCTTGAGGTTGTTTCTTCTCGGTACATTGATTGAAACTGGAAGGAGGCTGTTCCAGTGGGTGGTCGAGAGATTCAAGTTTTTTCGTATGTTTCTTTAGATCCCGGCAAAAAATTTACGCTGATAATTTTTGACTCCGGTTACTAGAATATTCGGTCACAGCTGAGTTTGAAGAGGACGACCCCGCATACCAATGGATTATCTTGCTACTCGTAAAGGATCTCCCGGTTTCACTAACAGTGGGCTAATCTCTATCTCAATAGACAGAGGAGAGAATCTGGAGACGATCGCGCCAATTCCGTGTCTCCGCCACATCCTCCCTGCGCAAATGGGCCGTAAGCATGGTAAATCCGAGTCTATCTTCACTTTCCAATGTGAATCCGAACGAATGTTCGTCTCCCTGTATTTTTCATTGCTTCGCGGATCACTTATGAATATTGGCAGATGAAGCGTCTGGTGCCCACGCTGAATATGTGCCCACATATGGGGAACCACAACTCTTTCGTTGGAAAGGGTACTGGGCCGAGGTCAAGAAGAACGCTGGTCCCCGGAATCCATTCCGAGGGGACCATAGTGGAGGTTTGCACTTGACGTGAGTCTCATCCTTTCATTTCCGCGAGCATGCTGATTTTTCTCGTATTTCACCTTTAGGCTGTACACACGCGATATAGGCGCGATTTCTGCACTGGTGGAAGATGCTCACGAAAGATATTCCAAGACCACTAGTCCTCATGTCATCGTGCATACCGCAGATAAAGTCGTCCATATTTCCTCCCCGTCCAGCCCTTTGGATTCCTAATTATTAATATTTTTTGTGTACAGGAAGGATATCATGGCACTACGTGGTCCAGCGCAAAACGTAAACAGCGCCGCCCGCTGAGCAGCATCATTCTACAAGAAGGTGTTATCCAATCGCTCGTTGCGGATGCGCGTGAGTTCATCGCAACGGAGGATTGGTATACTACTGCTGGCATCCCGCATCGTCGAGGATATCTACTGTATGGACCCCCAGGGACAGGGAAGAGCTCTACTATATACGCAGTCGTGAGTGTATTTCCCCTGAGATTTAGTTATACTGGCTTAGTCTTTTATACATTAGGCTGGTGAGCTGGGATTGGAAATTTACTCATTATCACTTGCATCTGGGTTGTACGTCCTTCGTCCTTGTGAAAAATACTGAAAAAATATCATTCTCATCACTTAAATATAGCATCGACGATTCCTTCCTACAGCGTGCTGTATCAGTCATGCCAAAGCAGGCCATCCTCCTCATTGAAGATATCGACTGCGCATTTCCCTCCCGCGAAGAATTGGATTCTGATTCGAACCCCTCTAACTCGCGTGGTGGGCCGGGGCTGAGCCCAATGGACGACGGTTTTGAGATGGACATAGACATCTCAGGAATGGTCGTTGGAGGGAAGAGGGCACCGGCGAAGTCTCGCTCGAGAGTGACCCTCTCGGGTTTGTTAAACGTTCTCGATGGGGTAGGAAGTGAGGAGGGGAAGATTTTTTTCGCGACGGTATGTATCCTCCCGTTCCAAATTGTTCTATTCTCGTCGTGTCCATGCTGGAGATATGTGCAACGCTAATTAACGTCTCTTTGATTTGGCATTCAGACTAACTACGTAGACCGCTTGGATCCAGCCTTTTTGCGCCCGGGAAGGATAGACAGAAAGTTCCAGTACAGCCTCGCTACAAAAGAGCAAGCTGCAGCATTGTTCCGCCGGTTCTACCCTGACAAACATACAAACCTACTCTCTGAAATTGGCCACGCCACCCCCGACGCTTTAAATTATTCAGAAAAGATCCTATCTGCGCCGCTACCATCAAAAGAAAGCATCCTCAAGAAGCTCTCCGAGCGATTCGCCTCTTACGTTCCTGAACACGAATTCTCCACCGCGGAACTCCAAGGATTTTTGTTGACGTGCAAGCAGGAACCGGAGAAAGCAGTGATGGGCGTCGCTGCATGGGCTGAGCAGGTGCGAGAAGACAGGGAAGCCAGGAGGAGGAGGGAGGAGGAGAGGAGGTTAAAGAAGATGCTTGGGATGGAGGCAAAAGGTAATTCGAAGAAGGATGTTGGTGCGTCTAGTGTTGCTTATCCACTTCCAGGTTCCGTTATAGGTGGTACTGGTAATGCAGCTATCCGGGTTGCGGCCCCGTCTCCACCGAATACCACTGGGGCGGGAGAGCCTACAACTTTACAGAAGGCACAAGGCGCAAGCTCCAGCATTATTACTATGAAGATTGATCCTCCCCCAACGACAACCCCGCCTGCACCTGATTCTCCTGCAGTGGACTTCGTTCGCCGGCGCTCCTCATGGGCTACCTGACCGAATAGTAAATACTAATGAACTGATGAAAAATTAAGTGCGCCTCGAAGATGACGAAATCAATAAGCAAGATAAATGTATTTTAGGTGTGGTGGGCTGAAAGGGTTTTGATCAGTTATCGATTTGGCGTCTATCATGACACTTACTTAAATAGCTGCTCAATTTCTTATTAAATAATAGATTCTTATCTCCGTCGTTTGTTTGTCTTGTAAGGAAGCAGGTTCTCGCCAGCGTGTGATCGTATTACTATTGTTTCAAGCAAGCTTCCAGTTCTACTAGTAATCCAGGTTGAATACACCGACTCAAAAAAAATTTTGAGGGGGAGATACCAGTCCTTGAAGTTGAACCAGAGCAAGGCGATTAGTGAAGGTGGCAGTGGCTGGAGGTTGGAGATTTCCATGCAGGGTTCTGGGTTCAAGTCCGTACTTGCCGGTAGCCTTCACGTATTCTTCACACACTCCTATTGTTTCTTAAATTCTTATCTTGTTATCTCGCCAGCATGTGATCAAAGAAGGGCAACATGATGCTATACACACGAAAATAGTTTTTTTTGTGCCTGCCATGCTCTTTCCTCAAGTTTATACAAGAGGGAATTTAGCGACGCCACACAAGAATCTTCGTCTGCCTCGACGCAGTGGTCACGTTCAATTCCAAGTTTCGCATCGAACATGAACCAAGATGAGTCAGGAGGAGGTGATTCTTGGTTCAACCTCGCTGGGGCAAACGCGTTGTCCCGTATCATGGGCTTTACATTTCTTGCCTCATATCTCAAGCCCGCCAGCTCAGATACTACTTCATATATCACTTCCGGCGCAGGTTTGTTTATTTTGGGGACGCTTCTCGAGATGGGACGAAGGTTTTGCCAATGGCTGTACGAGAGGTTCGACATCTTCCGTAAAGTGCCTCTATGTCTTTTTTCTCCCAATATTGACAGCTTGGTCATGTAGAATACTCGTTGACGGCCTCCTTCGATGAGGGAGATCCAGCGTACGAATGGATAATGTTGTTCTTGGTACGTCCACTCGCATATTTTGTTCCATAGTCATTAGTCTTTACCCGCCATGACTCCCCAGACAGACAAAAAAGTGTGGGAACGATCCCGCTACTTCCACGTCAGCGCAACGACTTCAGCAAGAAAATGGGGTATTAAGACTGGCCCTCCGATGATAGCGGAACATATAAACTGTGTCCCAACCTATCAGGCACCCCAGCTCTTCCGGTGGAAAGGATACTGGGCCGAGATTAAACGTGAACTGCCATCGTACTCGTTTTCAGAGGAGAAGGGGAGCCATTGGTCGCGGAAGATATATTTGACGTACGTTTTAATGTTTTTCGCTGCCCATGAATCGCTGATTCCATTATTTACATTTGCAGGATATATTCAAAAGACATAAACACCCTATCTGCCCTCATAGAAGACGCCAGGCAGCTTTATCTTGAAGTTAGCCAACCAAATGTGATAATACGCTCGGCTGACAAGGTACGTCATGCATGGTTGCTCTTCCTTTTTTTGTCATTCCACTCAACTTTGGGTCAACTTTCAGGCGAGCTACGATGAATCACAAACATGGCTCAAAAGCAAAGCTAAGCGACGGCGATCTTTAAACTCTATTATCTTACAAGAGGGAGTGATGGAATCGATTCTCGACGATGCCCGCGAATTTCTTGATTCGGAAGAGTGGTATACCCTTGCGGGCATTCCTTATAGGAGAGGCTACCTCCTCCATGGACCACCCGGAACGGGCAAGAGTGTGTATTTTCATATTTCCTTCTTTCTTTAAGCTCTCAACACACTATCTATAGGTTCGACAATATATGGTATCGTGAGCTATCGTCCAGAGTTTTTCCTTTCATCAAGACGTTGCTAAGCTTTATTTTTTAGGCGGGAGAGTTAGGCCTTGAAATCTATTCAGTCTCTTTGGCGTCTCAATTGTACGTCTCCATAATCCTCCAAATAATATTCTCACGTCGAGATCCTCATTCCCCTGTAACAGTGTAGACGATTCCTTCCTTCAAAGCAGCGTCTCCGCCATACCAAAACAGGCTATATTCCTTATTGAGGACATTGACTGTGCCTTCCCCTCGCGCGAGGAACTCGACGAGATGGAAAAAGATCCATACTTCTCTTCTTTTTCTAGGAGAACCAAATCTGGTCGCACGATGTCGCAAGTAACACTTTCAGGGCTCTTAAACGTTTTGGATGGTGTCGGGAGCGACGAAGGAAAGATCTTTTTTGCTACAGTACGTTCTTGCTCTCTGGTACTCGATTCGGATTTCCTTGACCTAATTTGACCACTTTCCAGACAAACTATATCGAGAACTTGGATCCTGCCCTCCTTCGACCTGGTCGCATTGACCGCAAGGTCCAGTACTACCTCGCGACCCAAAAGCAAGCTGAAGCTCTGTACATCAAGTTCTATCCTGCTTCCCATACCGTCCTTAATTCCAAACTTTCCACCTCGGCTTCTGACCACAATGTTATCTCCGAAAAGGCCCCCGTTATCATGGATATATCTGAACGACAATCCTCTCTGGTGGAATTGGCCAAGAAATTTGCGTCGCAAGTGCCGGAGCATGAATTTTCCACAGCCGAGCTCCAAGGGTATCTCCTCATGTGGAAGAAGAACCCTGAAGGCGCTGTCTCGGGAGTCTCTGAGTGGGTGGAAATGGAACATAAGGAACGGAAGGAAAGAAAGGAAAAAGAGGAAGAGAGGCAGCTGCGGTTGAAGGAGAAAAAGGAGGTCAAAGAGGCAGAACGATTGCAAGATTCGTTGACAAGGATTGGAGGAACAGTTGTCATTGCGCCTCCTGGTGCAAACGATGCCAGTTTATCTACTGTTGTTAATGGCGAAAGTGGTATTCGAAGTGTTGAGACTGCGAGCCCTACTCCGCCCGTCTTGACAACAGAAGCTAGCTCTGGACCAGGACAGGCAGTTTCTGCCGATGACACCGCCACCGCCACTTCCCAAGTCTCGACATCGTAGGAGAGAAGAATCAAGCCTTATCATGATGTGTACTTAATGCCGGTGGTGACATTGAAAGGTTTGCCATAAGTACAATTTATATCCCGGCCAGAGGAACTGTTTACAATAACAATAGAAATTGAATGAATATCATGTACCTACCCTTCGAAATTTTCTATATGTAAGTATATGATCGTGATAGGGTACGTAGCCTCATTCTCAGATTGTTGTTGAGTGTTAGGGTCAATATTATTGTTTAGGCTTGAAATCTGAAGTTGCACTCTCATTATGGATCTTGTGCAGGGTATGAATGTCGAAGGCAGCTCATGGCAGTACTTAATGCATCAACGAATATTAAGAAAATGTGAGATTTTTGAATGCTACTTGGGGGTTACAATTGTGGTGCAGAAATGTGATAAAATACAAATGGTAGTACTCGAATCCTCCATGTCAGTGAGATGGTGTGCATTATCTATGTCTGGATATTCCTTTAGGCCTTTTGGTTCAAATTCAAGCTTCCCCTCGGTCGGAGCACCCGATCACTCGTCGCTAATATTGAGCGCTTTGACTGCCGAATGGCGCGTTCACTAGTAATCGTTCGCGTCATCGTTTTCGAGGCTGGTAATGGGCATTCTGCGATGATCCGGCAGCTGGCGGTACAGATGTTAAGCCGATCACCCAGCACCCACCCATGGTGAGACTCGCCGCATGCTGTGGGTAATGAACCGCCGTGGAGGACTGCATAATCGACGACCGCAAATAAGGCCCTCAACCGCAGTGGATTAATTGCCCGGTTTTTGTATCTCGCTGCTTCTGTGTCTCGTCTGGTGGGAAGCTTTGCTCCACGCTTAATGACGTTAATTGTGCGGGCCATCCGTGTATTTTAGAGAGGTGCACGTTGACTCGTTGAGGAACTGGGTGGGAAGTGCGGCGTGTTGATTGGGCGACCTTGTGGTGATGAAGTAAGAGCAGTAATCGATCCTTATAGATTGTTTACCTCTGAGCGGCAGTGGGCCGGTACAAACTTGTTTGGTTGGCCCAAAACTGAGTGGCACGTCTGGCCCATCAAAGCTCAAACAAAACGGGAATCGAATTTCCAAATCTGGAAATTCGCTAAATGAATCTCTTTGGCAACCTTCCATTTTAAGCAAGATTGAAATCGCCTTTTCTGACATTGACAAGTGCGCCCAGATGCTTAATATTGCGTTTGGAAAAGACTCTTGTCTTGGAGAATAAAAGCGGGCGGGTTGTACAAGAAGGATATTAATTACCCACCGCTATAAATGGTGTTAGCGTCCTTGCCATAGGAAACCTCTTGATCAGAGCATAGATAACAAGGGGATATATTCATTAATCCCCCCACCTCCTTTATCGTGGTTTGGGAATTGGTCCAAGGAAACAACAGCAGAATTTTTGCAAGCCAAAGAGCGATATTAAACCAAGTTGTAATTGAACAATCGAGTGGCCCAAAAGCTGAACACTGGAACGGTAGTGAGTCAATGTCGTATCCATACATCACAGATAAGGGTACAAAGATGGATAATCTGACGTGACAGGGAAAAGAATCAATAATCAGCCCCATCCGAAGAGAAAAATAACAGAATGATTGCTTGATTGTAGATTGGATTCCCAGCTCTGTTCCTACAGACGATATATTACATGTTACGTAGTACATATTCTTGATTGTACAAATACAATAGCCTCTGAGATTAGCTCCTACATTCAAATAAATCTCGTCATGAGCGCTAAATCATTTGTTGATAATGCCCTGTTGATGTCGGAGGTCATAAAGATTGCGATCTTTACAGTTCCCCGGGCCCCCGAGGTCAGTACTCAGCTTTATCCCTTCCGTAAGCTTCTTCGATCGCTTGACGCCAAGTTTGAGATCGTGGGGTAATCGAGCATCGGAACTTTTTCTTGTTTCTATGGGTGCGAGGAACGTCTTAACGTTGAATGGGTTTTGAAAGAATCATGACTTACCTCTCAACCCCTGAGTCTTTGAAATCATCGATAATCTCAATGACATTGTCGTACTCATCCTTCGCCTTTGTAATGTTGAATGAAGCCAACAAGGATGCAATTGTCAACCATACCTAGATGCATTGAAATCAGTCGTTTGAATATCCAAGGCATAGACACCTGATGGGAAAGCCTTACGATTGCACTCGCGGCGTGCTTTCCGACGCATATCCTGAGTAAATTTATTTATTATCCAACATCCAATACCGGAGGGCAAGAAAAATCACCTTCGTCCAAATCCATATGCCAGAACGCGATGGTCGAGATTTAACTCGCCGTTTTTGTTGAGGAAGCGTTCAGGTTTGAAGGTATAAGGGTCGGGATACAATTCCTCATTGCGTGTCATTGCCCTGTAATCCACCTCAGAAAATATTAAGGACACAGTACATTCAGAGTGGTTACCAGATGTTGGTATAGACATTGGTTCCTACAAGGCCCTCGTGAATATCGATAGGTCTAAACACAAATGAAGCTCTAAAATTACCTTTGGGGATAAAATATCCCTTGTAATGATCATCCTCGTTCGTAGTGTGGGGAATAGACAAAGGAAGGGGAGGAGCAAAGCGCAACAGCTCGCGATAGATGGCTTCAATGTAAGGCAGGGACGCACGATCATCAAATGTCGGCAGGCGGTTGTTTCCAATAACGGAGTCTATTTGGCGCTGAGCTACCAACTGTATCTCCGGATTGATCGTCATGAGATAGATGAACGAGACAATAGACGAGATGACAGTAGTCGATGCACCTTGATGACAGGAAAAAAGTGAAAATGAGACGCGGCTAGATTGTAAGTATACGGATGGTAGTAATTTCTCACCGCTATAAACGGTGTTGTCAACCTTGCTAAGGGCAATCTCTCGTTCCTTGGATTCCATGGAATCATCTCTTTCTTCAAAAAACTGTGTTAGAACAGAAGGTTGCGCTGTTCCTTCTTTCTACAAGCGCGGGCAGGAAATTGTTAGGCAGAAAGCGACGAGAAGACTTGTGAGCTTACCACACGCTGTTTTACGGCTTCAAGAGGACCGTTCTGCAAGAAACTATTCAATCTCGCCACCTCTTTTATCATGGTTTGGGAGCTAGTCCAAGGGACCCACTGGGGGATTTTTGCAAGCCAAGGAAGGATGTTAATCCAACTACCGTTTGGGTTAATCGTCCGAGTGATACCGAAGCTGGATATTCGAGTAGTAGTCGCCACGAAGGGATCGTCTAGTGAGTCGATGTCATATCCATACATCACAGATAATGGGATCGAGATGGATAGCCTAAAGTGGCGAGCAAAAAATATCAAAAAATCATCATCATCTGAAGGCATGAGACGGTATGTACATCGCAGCATGATAATCAAACTTCTCCGGGCTTTCGAGTAGTTGCTTAAGTAGGACATGGACTTTACGAGTTTGAATGGGGTGATGTTGATCTACCATCGCGTCTAGGCGGAAGTGTTGTTGACAGATTCTCCGGTGCATCCTCCATTCGTCACCTGTAGACATAAATGCCATGTTACTGTCCAAACCAAACCTGCTTCCGGTATGTATATCATTATTCCGCAATACACCTGTCGCAAGAACAAAAGCTCGCACATGTTAATTAGAGGAAAATCTGGTCGTTCGGAATATTTCGAAGCCCGCCTTTCCAGCAGTTCTTCTGCATCTTCCAGCGAATTCAGTACAACGAGATGATTCCCAAAATAATTTGCGTGAAGTATGTCACCTAGTGGTGATTCAGAGGGGAGAATGAGGTGAGTGTATTAGCAGCTTACTGTGGTACTGTTTCCCCCACTCAACGTATTCCATCGCGGGGTGGATCTTCAGTATATCAAAGTAATTTCCGACCATTGGCTTTGAACTTGGACCTGGAGGATAAGGGCCTTGTCTGGACGTCAGCGACCTGTAGGCCATGAGCTTTCGAATAAGCAAAAACAACAGGTAGGCGACGGAAATTTGAACGGCAGACAACAGCAGAGTGGGAGTCATGGTGGAGGTTAATCAGAGGCGGGGCGTGAGATGTGCGAGGATTGGTCTTCTCAAAAGACTCTTCGGTCCCACTCGGTCAGGATCTAAAAAAGCTGTCACAAAGTTTATGCGGAGTTATCTCGATGTAGATACTTATCTCACGAAAACCAGGAAGAGTGGAAGGTGCTCACAAGGGGCTTTGACTAAGGGTTATCAATCATCTCCTTGTCTGTTCAGGAAGAGCATATTTAAAGGAGTGATAGTCGTGTAACGGCGAGACAACTCGAAAATGGGAAGAAGAGTTCAGGAGAGACGACCAGCCCCATGACTCTGAATCAATGCTCAACGTTCAACTCTAGCAACGATGAAGAGTGGGTCAGTTCAAAGGAGGCCAATGGTCGATTTGAGTGTCCAAAATAGGAAGGGAGGGGAAATATTTTATACGTTTTCGATAGACACATATTGATTCTGCCAGCGAGGCTTGATTATGCCAAAGTTCGATATCCGTTTGGGTTCCTTGCCAAGAAGGGCCGAAGATGTAGCGCCTTTATGAGGCGGTTCCCTGGGTAGATTTTCCCAGCGCATAATAGTCATACCCTTTACTGATTGTCCGAGCTTGAGGGGGTTACACAGCCACTTTACATCGACTGCGCAGCTACGTGTGTGGAAAGAAAATTGGAGGAGGCAGACCAAAGAACAAAAAACCACCCAGGTCATGCGCGGCGATCGCCGGAGCTGTTCTGGAGGGAACTGTCCGGCGTTCAATGGGATGATGTAATGACAGGTACAAACCTTCCTTTTACCCTTCCCACTCACGAGCAACCTCGAGCTACCTTTGATATCAAAGGCTTGTCGCTGGATCTATTGTGTTTGCTTATTATTTGACAGAAAAGCAGACCAGGACCCCGCGCAGGGTCGTGGCCTGCGCAGGCCACGAGGGGGACAACGGACGCAGTCGTATAAGTTGCTACCGCGACGACGACGGCGACCACCAGCCTTCAATTGTGTTATTGGGGTTGTAGGAGTCTGTGAACCGTTCATAACTCCAATCTCAACCGTTGATATAACCGGGTCCTTTTCTTATCTTCATTCCATTCATATCTTGCGATCGACATCTGTTTATATCCAATCCCTGCCACCCAACTGCAATTGTTCCCACCGACAAATCGAACCTCCTTTGAAGGGGTCAGTTTCCCTCGAACGACGCCGCGGACGCGTCACCTGGTTCCACCCAACTTTATATAGCACGCAGTATCTAATCAAAATTCACAACACTCTCGGCACGCACCAGAACACGGCAAAAGACTAGCGAGCACAGCCCGTCTACCCGATACCCCTCAATTCCTGTTTTGACACCCCCACGGATCTATTTCAGTCCTAGAGAACAATTTGGGCAGGACGCACCCACGCTGAACGTTAATCGCTCCATCGCCCAACCTCCATCTTCTTCAGGAACCTTCATTTGTACTAATAGCCCGAGCAAGTTCCTTCCTCTCGCTTTCGCTGGTCGACTGCCACGATTCCTCCCTCTAAGATCTTCACACATCCCCTTGCCAGTGACCACTAGATATGTCGACCTCAACTGACGCATCTCCATCATCCGTGTTTTCTTCGTTTTCCACCACGCCCTCGCTAACGACCCAAACGAGGATCGACCCAACTCCTTCATCGTTCCCGACAGGAACTGGAGGTGGAAACGGGGGAAGCGGAAATAATGGTCCTCCAAACAATAATAACGGCGGCCCAACGCTGGCAACTTCTGCGGCTCTTTATCGTGAGTCCTTCCCCTTTCGAAATGCTCTCTTCTAAATGTTATTCTTCCGCTCTCATCTCCTGCTTAAACTATCTCAATAGTATACACATTTCTTGCCACCCTGGTCCTCCTTTTATCTGTCTCCGCTGCCATAGTCATTCGCTCCTTCATCCTCAGGCGACGACATCGCCTAATGATGGAAGAAGCAATTCGCAACGGCACATGGGTTCCCCCATCGCCGCCCTCGCGCCCTGCGCGCGTGGATCTGAGCAAGAAGCCGGTTCTGTGGGAGGCGTATATCGATAACAAGGGCTCGATATCTTATTTGCATGGAGGAGGGAAGAGTCTCAAACCAGATTGGATGACGGAGCAAACGAGGGAGTGGGATATGATCAGGCCTATTTCGGCTGCATATCTTGCATCGTCGACGGACCCTACCTCTCCAAACTCTATCTCAACAACTGTTGGCGAGCTACCGCCACCCTCAGGTGCTTCTACTACACGATCCCCAAGACACCGAGTGGTATTCTCGCGTGCAATGCAGATGTTGAACCCAACACCTGTAGAAACTTCGCCATTGCCTGCTGCCAATTTATCGAATGTCAATATCAACGCAGGTGGGAGCGGAGCGGGAGATGTACACATATCGATGACGGAACTAGACGAAAAGAAGCAGGGTCCGTCTCTAATGCGTGTCGCGGTGCTTATTGCTATGCCCTCAGCACCAGCTTCATCCCCATCCACAGTACCATCGACGGATATCTCGCTATCTGCCTCTGCGTCTACCATTACTTCATTACCTTCACCCCGGATGAACCCGACTACATCAGCAACGAAACTGCCGACAACAATAAATCAATCGCACCCACTAAAAATTAACCCTGCCTTCCCACTGCCACTTCCACCTTCACACGATGAAAAGTTCCTATTACCACCTATCGAAGTGGGAGTCGCAGAGGTGCTTGTCGTTCCGCCCGACCTTGATACGCAGGACCAGCAAATTCATGAGAAGAAGAAGCTTCGGGGAAGCGTTGTGAGTCGGGATTCGGTGGCGAGTGAAGTGGGGTAATCCCGTATCGTCTTTGTTATCTTATTTTGTAAACGTGATACCATTCCCTCCTTATCTCCCTGCCTTCTCCTTTAATTTCCTCTTTCCTCTCCCTCTTTTCTGGATCTTTTGGTATTGGACACATTGCTGTTGTACTTGCCCTGCTTTCAGCGCTGTAAAAAATTATGGACACGGATATTATTTCCGACCATCGACTCGTTCCAGATTACCCTGGGCCGTACTTCCCAAGGCCAGACCCGTGTCAATGAATATTTTTAGCGCGGGTACGAGTATACTTTTATCACCTAATACCCGACCGCCAGTGACATTGGTATTTCAAGTCCACGGAGCTCGTCGAATCCAGTTTAGTTCTTAAACGAGAATTCGTGTTCCACTGATTGGAAAATGCAGGAAGCGAGAAATCAAAGAATAAAAGCTTCAATAAACCCCATCGAGTTAGCACTCGGGATCCGACTTCTCGGCAAGATGTACATAGCCTGGAGCAAGGGCATCTGATCCTTTCCCACCTCAACATCATGGAAGCTGCGCATTCACCAGATATTGCTTCATCTGTTTTGCGAAGAACCCACGCCACCAGTGCTGGTACGAATCCAGCGCTGTAACTTGTTCTATTTTTTTT
>Ga0307509_10005985_pt1 | contig 16618 bp, 19 predicted proteins | sample 10_EM_MG_FD_202245 | JGI IMG/M metagenome (GOLD analysis project Ga0307509, IMG submission 202245) | Populus trichocarpa ectomycorrhiza microbial communities from riparian zone in the Pacific Northwest, United States - 10_EM | ecosystem: Host-associated > Plants > Roots > Unclassified | place... | reverse complement strand
TTTAATTCTCCTGCCCTACATGACGGATCGTTCAATAATAACTGATTGTCAGCATGGATCGAACTCCTGGGCTCCCGCTATTGCGACAGGAGTGTTAACCACTGCGCCAGCTAGGTATTTCATGAAACATCAACCCGGGAACTAATATTTATCCTACTGGAAGCCCGATTTTGGGAATTTTCATGGGTGGGTAGTGCGTCTCTTCCCGAGCTGCTGGTAGATTTCAACCGTGGTGTTTCTTACTCCTTAGGTGTTGAATGAGAGATTCTCAGCGGTTTAAAACAGAATCAGTGCCAGTACTTTGCGCGCTTGTTACTCTGGTACGATACGGCTAGCAAAACCCCACTTGAGACCTCAAGCCTCCCCACTTGCTCCCATGTGTGCTACCTCACTATAGTCTTCTAGTATTTTGTAGAGGTTTTTTCCCCTTTCCTTTGTTTTTATTTTCCTTCTTTCTTGCTTGCATTCCGCCTGACCTTCTAGGGATGCCTTATTTCTGCCGGGCGGGGGGGGGGTTCGCTCCCAGCAAGCAAGTAAGCATTGTGGTATAGATCAGACCGTATTTTAAGATAGAGTATTTAGATACGACGTACAGTACATATATAGATTGTGATACCATCACAGTAGAATCGCTGGCATAAGGCTAATTAGAAAACTCACCCCAGCGAAAGAATAGTTCCCTGGGCAGTTACCACACCACAAACTTGATATTTGACTAAAACAATAACTCTATGGCGTCGTGTCCGGGTTATCTTGACATATATCCTGGTTCGGGAAACTGAGCGTGGGTTCAAATCCCCCTCTTATCACACCTTTCCATCCCCCCTTCAACTAGCTGAATTAAGTGAGACTACTGCATGTGGAAACAATGTCTCTCGGGCGCTTTTCTAGAGAGAGGTGTAAGAATCCGCCAGTGGTTGGTATAACCTTCAAGATTCCGAGTCCCTTTGCTCATATCTCATAGCACCTAAGATTTGTGTATTATACTCAAGATATCAGAATGTTTTCACCACCTTGAGTGATAGCACATGAATCCACTGAGGCCATATGATTATAATTATTATCATTACGCAAAGCGATAGAACTAGGCCCCCCATCATAGGGAAAGCACCATCACTAAGTATCATCCTATAACGAAAAATATACCTTTAGGCCCTCTCAAAGTCCAAGTCTTAATAGTCCTACGGCAGCCCAACCCCATCCCATCTTCATGACCAATCACTCGTTCTATAGAGACAGGGGTTCTGTTAGCCCGCCCACTACCGTAAAAGGTTTGAATAATTGGACGGCGTGCTATGTAGTCTAGAATTCCCTTCTCTAGAAAGAGGCAAAAAATATAGTAAAAAAACACAGTCCCTCTTTCCTCCTCCGGGGCTAGAAAAAAGAGTTCTTGACTTCACTGGGAGAGGAGGGTCCAACGACATAGCACGCCGTCCAATTGTTCAAGTTCTTACGGTACTTGACTCTCTCCTGCCTACCTCTTTTACAAGATGCGCAGCTCTAGTATGACTTTTTCGCAATCAGTGGGGTCTATTGCGTCCTAGAGCTATTGTTGATTGAAGAATTGATTCATCCGGGGGGGGATGGTGATTCGGTTTTAAGAATATATTGCTGATTGGATTCCTCTGGTTGGGTAAAATAACGAGAGGATTGCTTCGCCTGTTTTGGATGTGGGTTGGGTTAAGTTAGGTTGTTCTGTGTTGCATGCACTATTAGAGATTACGGTCTCAATCTTCGGCACACAATCCACTGTGGAAGGCAATTCCGAGGAAACATTAGATATCATTGTGCTCGAGCCGGTGAAGGCTCTGGGGAACTGCGGGCCGATGGTGGATTGTAGTCGTGTGTTATGAGTACTACGCTAGCTAGGGTGCTTAGCGCGGGTTTAGCAGGGGAGGGGCGCTTTTCGAGCCGGCTCGCTCACCCGTTGTTTTTGGGTTGGGCTCTGCGGGGGTTGGAGGGTTGGAGCACTGTTTTATCACGATTGGAAGAGGGGGCGTCGGTGTCCCGCGAAATAGAGTTAGTTATGGAAGACTATGTAATTTTGGACTAGAAGTGGCTGATCTGCTGGCGTTGTGTTTGCCCAGTGAGGCGAAGTTAGAGAGTGAACGTCCGACTATCTTGGAGTATCTATTTTTCTAATTATGGAGGAGATACTAATCTAAGAGCCAATTCAGCTTGGAGTGATGGTAATAGCTAACAGTTGGATCATGATATCATCTATTCAATTCTATCGCATCTGAACATACATTCTATCCTAACCCTGTGAGCTCCGGTTCTCAGTGTTGGCGACACTCTGATGGCAGCTCGCTCACGACCCAATGATGACTGGGGTAGCGTAGGTAACGGCGCGAAGTCCAGGAGAAAAGCACGTAAGTGGTGGTTGTGGTATGTGTGATGTTCGATGTACAATACAGGAAGCTCTCTACTGGTAGCTCAGACTTAAATACAGAAGAGAGCGCACAAACGCACTAAACAGGAAAAACCCACACGATGGGAAAAACCCCACAAGTGGCAGTCACGACCCTAAACCGGTCGTACCCCAAACTAACTATCATACCCTAATGACTATGGGATTCTAGCTATCACTCAGAACACCAACTGGGATAGACAGAAGAAAGGCGTTTTCATGCAAATATCACGGGATATCTCGAGACAATTGATACCAAAAAGCGTCAATCACAATTCATAGCGCACATGCTCCCCGATCTCTCACCCTAACCGCTACGAACATGAACCTCAACCGGAGTACTGACAACCGGCAGGTGCTTCTCCAAATCCGCCTCGTAAATCAGACAAGGCTCATCACTAATGCTACTATCATACCACTCATCCTTCGCCGCTCCCGCACCTCCCCTCCTCAGCAAGATGAAAGTACCAATAGTCGCCATCACCGTTACTACCCCGCAAATGGCAATACCAGTAATCGCGATGGGTGTCATGGTAGCCCCGGTTGAGGGAGGGTTGGTAATTGGAGGGGAGACTGGCTCACCCAGCTCGAATGGGGGGGCGGAGTTCTTTGACGAGATACCGTCGGGGGTTGGAATATTGACGCTTCCTTTCACTAGGATTTGAAACGGGTTTTGGAACTTCGAGGTGCAAGTGTTTGCAGTTGTGCCGCAGGTTTCGTATTGTTTATTGCAACACCATTCTACTACTTGTTAGAGCTGCAGCTATTGGGGGCGCGGTAGGATTACATACTAGTTCCTGAGGCTTCGCATAAGGCTTGGTTTGGGTCGCTTTGCGCTGCTGTGCAGGTTTGGGCCTTGCCGTTGCAGTGACTATACCAGAAATCCGTTAGCATTAATAGATTAGTGATCTGAAGCCTTGTAGACTGTTCGATTAGGTAATCGTACTACTAGCACGGCCGATAGATAAAATAACGTAGGTCCATCAAGGCTGCCCGACAGCTAGAAGGTTCACCAATTTTTTTTATCAAACCCCACGTGACTATTTTATCTATCGGCCACCCCCGTAGAGAGATGACAGACTCCAAGGTCAAAGATAACTGCAATACCAGATATCCAAGCAAGCATGGTGCAGAAGCTCAGACTTGGTATTTAAGTTTGGACTGTCATCACTCTACTACCGTATAGAACCATTGCCTCAATAGCCACTTCAAGGAGCTAAATCCCCATATAATCCCCACCACCGCTGACAATATCTGGTTCGCAAACTTACGGATCCAATGGCCGACAACACCACAAAAGAGCAAAATCACTCTCAAACGCGCACATCCCATCTGTCCCCTCATTTCTCCCCTATTAGCGCATCACAAAAGCAACAAAAGCTTGAAACTAACGAAACCCACCACATTGCCTCTCAATTCCTTCAACCGAGCACCACTCGGGGAGTGCCTGGGGGGGGAACTCTAACTTGGCGGTGGCAAGACACCCGAATAGAGTAATCATACACAGCAGAGTCCTAACAGCTATAGCTACCATTTTAATTGTCCTTTGTGTGGATAACTTAGGTGAAGTGAATTAATGAGTCGTAAAAAGTAGAGGTTTGACTGATGCGATGCCGTGCTACGCTAGAGGACAGAAAAAAACAATAACGCGGAGTTCAGCTGTTAAATAAACGCAATCGAACATCGTGAGATCCTCTCACCGGCTCTATAAAAATATTCCAGGTAGACAACAAGAAACCCTGCATCACAACTTCACCTACCATATCGTATCACCATCCTTACCGGCGCTAGTGTGGCACAACAAAGCACGACTAGGGACGCATTGGAGGGATCTTGCTTCCTTATGCCGTCTGTGGCAGATTTTTCTAGAAGGATGCCTTAAGCTTATAATTAGCCGAGAATTGCGGAGGCGAAGCGTGGTAGGAACCCTCGGTGTGCATTGTGTGCCCCATGGTCCGTGGATTCTCACTTGTGTTCACCGTCATGAGGCGGGGGGGTGGACCCGCTAGCATTCGTCGGCGTGGGAACGCCTAGAGTAGAAATGTTTCTTCCGTGCGGCCCCACAACGACCTTGCCTCAGGAGCCGAGAGTTCCGTCCAACGGAAGTCTGGCGTTAATCCAGTGGCGTATTACAAGTAGCTTGAACTCAAACACCCACGCTACGGTGGATTTTGTTGCACAGAGGGGGCGTCCATCGAGACCGGCACTGGGACGCTGTTTCCAATGGCCCGCAGTTGTTGAAAGGCAATATTTAGCCCCATAGGCACGTGTTGGGGCTGGCTGTAGTACTAGTACTGGTACATCCGTTCCCTGTCACCGGTATATATACTATCCTCCAAAAAAAAGGCCCCCGTGTGCTGTCTACCCACAATTGAACATTGCTCTTTCGTTCTTGTTTGCTGGGAGCGAACCCACTGCCCGCCAAAAACGTGGTAGCCCTAGAAGTGGGGGTGGAACGCAGGCAGGGAAGAAAAGAGGATTTACACCTCGGGCGCCTGAATGGGCGGGAACAGGAACACTGCGGTGAGCAAAACATGACGGTGGGCGGACACCTACGGAAGCAGATGCTGGCGCTCGAGGTCTCGAGCGTTGTACGTGTACAGTACAGGCTTGCTAGTTTCAGCATTGAAGGTTGAATACAAGTAGAGGAGCATCAATAGGTGCCGGACGCTGGAAATCAGCACTGGTTTTAATCCAAGTCGGCTTATTAAGCAGACAATATCCCATAGTTTGTTTGGTTTTATTCGTGCAAAGATCGTCATACCTCACCTGATTTGGTGTAGTGGCGCCAAGAAATCACTGTGGGCTGGTTTCAGTGTCGACTTGGCGGCTGATAGGAAATACGGTACGGGTGGGGAAACTCGAATCCCCCCAGGATCATGGCGAGTGGAAGTCCCCTCTAATCCTTCCTTCCTTAATTCCCTAGACAATCGCTCGTCATACAAACACTTTCACAGATGGTTTTGGGCTTTGGGATGGTGATTACTGAGCTAGGGGAATTTGAGCCTGGTTGGGGGTTCAGTGCGTTTCCCGGTATCGTACCATTCCACTAACATCGCGGCAAACCGCCCGAGATCAAGCCAACCGCTCTGCTAAGGTTGCCAAGGTTACCGGTATTATGTGTGATGGGATCAGATTGGGACGGTTGTGCTTCTCATCATGTCTCGTGCCCAAGCATTTGCCACCAATTATTATTAATCATGCCAAGCCAACATTTTGTCTGGCCGCGTCGCATCATCTTGACAGGCAACCACTTTCGGGGGAGAAGCCCATCGGACGGATTTTGACCTTTTCAACTGCTCAGCCTTTCTTCACCTCACCCTCTAACAAAACCTGTTCGCCTAGGAGCTTCCTCTCATACTCTCACTATAGTATTTCGAAACCTCCCTTCTTTCTTTCCCCCCCTTTTATATTCCTCAATAGATGGCCAGCAGCTCTACCCGACATGCTCCAGGATTCTATCCAACGCCGTCAAAAAGCACCATTGCGCCGCCGGCTGTGGACACAGACACAGTGGAGCTTAAGGATATGATGGCAAGCTCTCCGCCGCCTGAGTTGGAGCTTAAGGATGATATTATCAAGTTGAGTGTCAACGGTGACGAGGCCGCTGTCCGTGCATTACTTGATAGCGGGAAGGTTACTGCGCGTTGGTTGGGCGAGGATGGGGTCGGGCCCCTGCATGTACTTTGGCCCCTCATCCCCCCCCCCTTTTTCACCTTATCTGATCTTCCCAAACCTATACTGGAGAGGCTAACTGAGATAGTGGGCAGCGATCAACAATCGGTATGCAATTTGCAAACTCTTGTTGGAGCGAGGGGCAGATCCCAATGCCGCTGGAGGCGAATCCAATGCTACCCCTATAATGTGGGCTGGGCAGCGCGGACATTACTACCTCGTCAACCTCCTATTGAAGCATGGCGCCGATTTTTGCATGAAAGACGTTCATGGATACAACGTACTTCACTTGACCACGTTTGAGGGAAATATATTCCTGTTGGTCTTGTTATTGCATAATGGGATTCCTGTGGACATCCCAGACTCGAACCAACACACTTCGTTAATGTGGGCGGCTTATAAAGGATATTCGAGTGCTGTGGATCTCTTTCTGCGCTGGGGAGCAGATGTTCACGCTGTTGATGATCTGGGTTTCACTGCATTGCACTGGGCCTTGGTGCGAGGAAACTTTGGTTGTATCCAGAAGCTTGTTGAGTACGGTGCAGACAGATTTGTGCAGACCCACGAGGGAAAGACGCCAGCGATAGTAGCGGAGGAGCTCAAGACGCAGAGGGTTTGGTGGGATGCTTTAGAGGATTGCGGCTATGACAAAGATGGGAATCCATTACATCCTAATGGGACAATCTTAGGGATACGGGTGGCCGATAAAACCACTGTGCTCAACAGATTCTTTCTGTGTTGGCCGGCCTTAATAATATGGGTCATGGTGATGTGTTTAACTTATCTCTCTTGGATTCCCGGTGTCCTTTCGGCTGTCGCCTTCGGATTGGGCATGCACTGGATTGCTACCAGAGCGGGCGATTATGCAGAGGGTGATCAGAAAGCAGTAAACAACACACCTTATCTAGCAGGAATATTTGTAGGGACTATATTCTGGACTGCGGAGCGATGGCTGTTTAGCATTCTGCCTAGTAAATCACCCCCTCTCATCCCAGATGTACTCGATTCTAACCTAATGGTCAATAGCGGATGGAAAGTGCTAAAATTTTGTGTTCAAAGATACTTTTAGTTCGGCCCCTTTCAGCAATATGTTTTTCGCAGTAATCTTCTCATCTTGCACCTACTTTTACACTATATGCATGATTTACCACCCAGGCTATATACCCAAGCTTTCCGGCGTAGGAGAGCAGAAGGCGGTGATAGATGAGCTCCTGAGTTTGTGGAAATTTGATAGCAGCAACTTCTGCGTTGAGTGTATGGTTCGTGTGCCACTGCGGAGCAAGCATTGCCGCAAATGCCACAGATGTGTTGCCAAGCATGATCAGTGAGTCCCCTCTCTTTTCCTGCACACCATTTGACCGCGCGTTCCTAACGCCGACCTAGTCATTGTCCATGGGTCTTCAACTGTATCGGTGTCAGGAACCACAGACAGTTCTTCCTTTACGTTCTTAGTCTTGAGATAGGCATTTTTATGCTCGTCCGTCTAGTTATCATGCACTACACGGTTCTAGGCCTCGTCCCGAAAGCGGAATGCAGCATCTTGGCTGAGCCATTCTGCTCGGCCGTGCTTCAGGACCCTTTCACAGCGTACATATTTGTTTGGGGAGTGCTCCAAGCCTCGTGGGTGACCATGCTCCTTTTAGTCCAACTCGTCCAGATCGCCCGTGCACAGACAACATGGGAATCTATGACTTCCGGTCGCCGCCATCACGGCCACGACAATAAAATCACCTCAGTCGTAACATCCGCCATCCCTACCGGTGTAATCACAATGGAAAGCGCCCAACTACTCTCTACGTCCCTGGGCCCCGGCCCCGCGGCAGAAACCAGTGGAGGGCACCACCATCCAAGCCATCGCCATCGCCGTGGCGGCAACGACACCTGTTTCTCCCGGATGAAGAAACTCCTCGGTGTAGACGTTCTTGTCCATACCGCCCAGGATGCTAGTAACCCTGCCCGCCGCCGTCGTGGTAACCCATTCACCCGGGGAATCCTCACAAATTGTAAAGACTTCTGGTGTGACCCCGCACCTGTTTTCAAAGAAAACGTTATCAACGATGGGGAGGCACTGCTCGGCGGTGCCCGGGTAGACTACTACAGGATATACGAGACTCCCCCCCGTATGCATGCTGGTAGAAGTGACACTACGAGATACCAGCAGATTGCAGAAGAGGAGGAGGATGTTTAAATTCCGGGTCGTTTTGTGTTTGCTTTTGTTTTGGGACCTTCTCGCCCTTTCCCTCTTTTGATTTTTCCCATTCAGGCTAGCTGGTTGGGTTGTGCTTAGTGAGCGAGAGAAGCGATATGATGGTTTATGATATCTGATATATATTTTCTACCTATAGGCCGTATGAATATAATATTTGCTTGTATATTGTTTTCTTGTTTTTATGTATAGGCTGTTTATTGTGTGATGTGGCCCCGAAGAAAATCACCTCACGGAACATCACTTGGAGGCTCCCTGCGGTCTGGAGGATTTATTAGGCCCTGTTTGCCACGCCACTATTTAAAAAAATGCCATAAAAGTCAAAAAAATAGCATTTTCCTTGCGTGCCAAACAGGGCCTTGTTTCTTCCTTCACGTTCAAGGCTAGCCTTTGGCAGAGACAGAGTCTATGCCCTACGCCCCGTATATCAAGGCTTACTCTTACTCTCAGCAGACAAAGACTCTTGAGTTGACAACAGAACTCTAGGACTACCACCCAATACTACCAATAAATGCCCGAGCTCAGAATAACACAGTGGGTAGCTAGACCCTTTCTCTGACACTACAGAGGTCGATACCGGAGCATCTTTGCCGCTGCGCTCTCATTCATGGCCAAAGCCGCGGAGGGTCGTGCTTACACTGAGATCTCCTTGCTGCGCGCGTTATGTAGGGCCTGGTAACCTAAACATCTGCTAAGGTTGTCTCCAGTCCCCACATTCTGTGCTTGCTCCTGTTAAGATCTCATGAAGTACCTAATGAGCGTCATGCACTATCACTCGAAGATCGCGCTAGGCCGAAATTTTGATTCCCAATGTGAGATAAGAGAGAATATCGCTCACCTACCTTGAAGAGAAGGGATGTGGGGACTGGCTGCGGTGTCCCGGAGGGTCGCGAGATTCTCGGGTTGCGAGAGTCGTAGCGTAAAAACGGGTACTGTACATGCCTCCACTTAAATCAAGGCTTAGCCCAAAAGAGGAACTTCAATCCTAAGAGCAAACAAGAAAAGTATTGTCGGAGGCTTGGATAGCCTTTCTGGAATTTGTGGTAATTGTTATAGGCCGGGTAGTTAGTTTCATAGTCGGACAAAAGGGCAGTCACGGTGGATAAGGGTTTATTTGTTAGCCAGTGGGAAAGACTTTGTGGGAGGACGGAGTGTGGTCGTGGATTTTCCTTCGTCGTTGTTGGGAATAGTTAGTTTTTCCATCATCGTCATCTTCTTTCTGCAAACGGAGCATCGGGGTTTATCGAAACCGCCAGTGCTTGTCTTCCGTTTCAATTATTAGTTTTAGTTTCTTCTCTTTTCTCTTGCTGGTGATCTTCACCAGTATCGTTGATAGTCAAGATTGCCAATACCCACAAAAGAACGCCTCCCGTGGAAGACCCACGACAGTATCATATCAAAGAAAATTTAAAAGCAGGGTTGACCATCCCTTACCTTGTGGCCGAAATTCATGGCTGCGCAGCGTGCTGCGAAGTGCGGTCGGTTCACGGCAGGGTATTTTTCCGATGCCCATCACAACCAATTTGGTTTATCTCCTAGCTAGCCTCCTTCTGGATGTTGAACGTTAGTCTATTTTAGTATCTGGGAGCAAATCTACGCTGCTACTGTACTCTTGTTTCCGTCATGGCAATGCTGAACAGTACTAATTATGTGGGTATTCTGAGCACTACACCACTTTTGAAACAATGTTTTTCCTATCACGATTACCCAAATAAGCTAGTATTAGTATCTACTCGAGTAGCGGTGGCCATGATTACGAGGTAAGGGATGGGAAAATCTATGCCAAGTAGCTAAGAGCGTCGCCACTCTCGCAACTCGAGAATCTCGCGACCCTCTAGGATAGAGAGTTTGCGCAAGGAGACCTAAGTTAGGTGGCACGAAAACAGGTTATTTTCTGTTAAACCAAAAGTCTTGGACACCTAGGTGGGTAGCGAGACCTGGAAGAAGTGTAAAATAGGGCTTTTCAGACCTGAAGAAATCCGATCGCTGTAGAACAATAAATTAGCAGCAACACGGTGCTCTTTTTACATTTTATTAAAAGATTTTACTGATGATAATATTGGGCATTCAGTAGTAGATTATGCATCCGGAGTGGCAACCTTGTGCCAAGACCCAAACCTTTCCAACCAAGCCCTGTCTGCAACAGAAATCTTGTGGAACCTGTGTTTGCCTTTTTCGTTCCTGCTACCGCCCCCCTGGTGGGGGGTGTGGAAACCCCGCACCAGATTTTTTTCCTCCCCCCTAGCAGCAGTCCTGCACTTCTGTCTACTCCGTAGCGTAAAATCGCTCGCACACTTCTATATAAGCCCCCACCCGCCCCCAGCCCTTTCGTTTTCTGCTCCCTTTCTTCTGCCTCTCATCGTGGAAGGAAATCTCTCCCAACGCTCTGGTGGTACCATCACCAATTATCACTTTTCGAGCGACCACGACGGCAGCGGTGGAAGTATCAACGATTCCACAACCATCACTGCCGCTCGGGGGTTCGGGATCGCCTCATGTCTACATCCTCCGAGGCCGGGGGACCTACAACGTCATGAGAAAAGTACCCACTAGATCCCCGATTTCTTTCCTGGTATGACTTGAGAAAACATTAAACCCCAACCGTTAGTAACTAACTGTGTCTGGTTTTAGCACTCGATTCGTGGCCGGCTTTCTCAGGAATTACCGAATCGATCTTACCGGTTGTTTGTCTACACTATGACTATTAGTACCAGGGAACCTGGAATTTTGCTGGAAGCACAAAGCTCCCCCCCCCCCGCCCCGTAAGTCCTATGCTCTTCACTCCGGGCGTTGAAAAATGGTCACTCAATACTAGGGCTCAATGAATGACACCCAAAGGGTAGAAATCATAGTCCGAAATATGCGTGATGAATTAGCCCGGCCGCTTGAAATTTGTTGATATAACTAACAGCATCTGTAGCCCCGGCAGGTGACTCAACACGGCGAGACGTGTGCCCCCCGCCCCGGTATCTTAGTTTCACCTGCTTGATATATCTGAACTATCGGCCCTCTCAGGACTTTCGCGGCCTGCCTCAACGGGAGCAGAAATCAATCTTCGAATACCACGATCCAGGATTTTGTCGCCGACAGATCAGCAGCTTTTTATGTTGGTGGCGGAGGAACGAGGCCTCGACCTGAGCAGAAGCCTGCTTGACTATCTGATTCGAGCATGCTTAACCTATCTGAATCAGGTTGGCACGAGACACCTCTGCTCTGAAAAGAATTTCGCAAGCTTTCAGCAATATACGAGTTTTCGGTTGCCTGAAGTGTGGATACCTTTAAAGGTATTGTTGCGCTCCGTCATGCTGATTGTGCGAATAGAACTCTAATTTAAGTAGAACATCTCTACAGCTCCATCGGGCCCCGTAGTATTACGAATAAATTCAAGGATTTAACAAAAAAAAAAACAGCTCCATCCGACCAAGCTGACTTCAACAACCTCGCTTAGTACACATAATAACTCTTAAAGACTTTTCCTTGCCTCAATTATTATCCTGTAATTTCCCAAGCTTGAGATGAAATGGACGCGGGTCTATTTGTGCCCACGTCCCCTCTATTTTCCTCGCACAAGAAATAGACCAATCACAGTGAAGAGTGCGACCGAACTCAACGCCACACCCCCTCTCAGAAATCATCACCGGTTCCGGTGACAAACGACTGTCCCTAGTCTATCTCCCTCCCACCCCCTCTCTCCGCGGAAATGGCTTCCCAGACTGGAGATGATAATAGGGATTCTCCCACCCCCAGAAATCACAGCCGATCCCTTCGTTCGTTCCAGTTTTTCAAGCCCAGGCACATCAATTTTAGTTCGCGTTTAGGGCGAAGCTAAAGTATGGTTGTGTGCCCGAAAGGTAACGATAGACAGCACACTGAGGTGGGTCAAGGGCGGGCGAAGTACTGTACTCGTACTCGTACCATAGTCGGGAGCAAATCTACGCAGAAAACATGGTTTCCATCATGACAATACTGAGCAGTACTCACTTAGCACTATTCTGAGCACTGCACCACCTCTGAAGCACCAAGTTTTTCATATCACGATCACCCAAATAAGCTATCTCAGCAGTGAAGGGATACTGGCACCACCCTTCATATTCATCATATGCTTCTTACATCATAGTTGTCACAATTATCCCTAACTTTGCTCTCTTTAGTTACTTCGCCACCGATCGCTTCCACTACCAGCTGTGCCCGGACTCAGCACGAGGGTCTGAAAACGAACGAAGGGATGAAAACCCTCATTAGCAAAAACCTTATTCCACACTCTGACAACCTCCAGATGGGCCCTCAGTCCTGTGCGTACTGGTGTGACCTAGGGTGTTTAATAAGGGTAATTTAGCTTGGTATGGCGGAGAGCCTATTTGGATGGCAGCCAAATTCACATGATACACTGAAAATTTCGCGCCACCCCCGTTAGACTTCGAGACTCTGACATATGATAGATAACTTAGACGTCCTGGACTCCAACCTCAATGGTGTCAGCGTAAGTGTTGTCAAGTTAATATCAGCTGGGTTCTGAAATCTAAACATCTGCAAAACTTTCGCGGTTAACAAAATATTTCATCCGCTGTCTCAAATACCAACAGGGATGGCACGATATTTTCAATGTCTTGCCAGCCCAGGGGATACCGTAGAAACTGGAATAATTGGACCTCTCGCTAAGACGTTCGAAATTCCCTCTCTTGGATAGGGGGGCGAGCGCACAGCAAAAAGTGACCTCCTGAGACCGAGCTGAAGACAGAAAAAAAAGAAAAAAGAGCCAGACCATACCAACAAAGGCAACTCCAACGTCCTAGAGTCAGGTCCAATTATTCCAGTTCTTACGGTATGCTAGTGGTAAATTTAATGTTGTATTACTGTGAGGCTCACTTCCCCTCTTTGGTATCATACTCAGTGGTACCTCCGTGGGGAGCCCTTTCTACCTTCATGCGGCCCCATTTCACAGGCGCCACGGCATTCGGTCCATATGGCGGCAGAGCAGGGCATTCTGAACCACTTAGGCCTACCCGAATAAGGCCCCTCACCGCCAAGCCAAACTCTTCCCCAACAGCACACAAAAAGTAAACACAGGCCAGTGTCGATCCCCACACCTAGCAACGTCATGAACTCTGGCTGTTGAATTGCTCTATCCCTCCCTCCATAGCTCCCAACAGCAATCAGCTTCCATAAGTCAATGTTCCATCCCTCAATCCCCAACCTTTTTGCCCCCCTTTACCGGAGTGGCTTCCTGCAGACCGTCAAGTGGACACTCTCTGAATGCCCACCGCTTAGGTCTAAAACTGCCGTTATTACGGGAGGGCAGAGTGGGATCGGGGCTGAGATAGTCAAGCAGCTGCTCCTACACGATATCGGACATGTTGTTGTGCTCGCACGAAGTCGGGAGAAGTTTGAGTCTGCGATGAAAGGATGGGGTGAAATTAAAAGCTATGGGGAGGTGGTGGAAAAGGTTGAATTTGTTGAATGCGATCTCACAGATTTAAAGGTCGTGGACAGGGTCGGGAAGGAGTTGCTTGGGCGGTTGGGAAGGTTGGACATGTTGTTTTTAAACGCCGGTTCGTATTTCCGTTTCCCCTAGATGAGAACGGTGGGGAATAGTGGGCGCTGATCGACCCGCCGGATATAGCCATTCCAAACATACCAAACTACGAACTCTCCCCACAAGGTGTAGAAACTATATTCGCAGCAAATCACCTAGGTCACTTCCATCTAACAGATACTCTCCTCCCACTGCTACTCTCAACCCCCCGAACCCACTCTGTCTCATCAACCCGAATAATCATCTCCTCGTCATCCCTCCACCACCTCTGCGGATCCATTGACGTCCAATCCCTCACCTCCCCTGTCCCACCTCCCTCCAACCTAGGCACCGCCTACACCTCACTCTACCGCTACGCCCGCTCGAAACTAGCAAATATCCTCTTCGCCAAAGCGCTCTCCCGGAGATTGGAGAACGAGAAAGTCTTTGTCAATGCCTACTTCCCCGGGAACATACCCACCTCTTCGATGGACACTTGGAAGGAGCATTTCGGGTACTTTGGAAGCGCGTTTTCTGAGTTTTTTAGATGGATGGGGCAGACTCTGGAGGATGGGGCAACCACTGGGTTGTTCTTAGCGGCTGCAAAGGAGGTTGAGACTGATGGATGTAGGGGCGAGTACTGGGCTCCTATTGCGCGGAAGGAGAGTTGTAGCACGGCTGCTGAAGATGAGAGGTTGGCAGAGAGGTTGTGGGTTTGGAGTGAGGGCTTCGTGAAGGGGGCTTTGCAGAGTGGGCATGGGGCAGGCCTTGATGCATCTATTGATGCGAATGCCGATGTCGGCGCTGGTGTCTGAGGAGGATAATTGCAGCAATTTTCTGTTTATCCTTTCCGCATACCGAGCGGCTTATGTTTTTGTTCCCCTGTCCATTTTGAGGCGTATATGGTAGAATTTCAGCACATTCTGTTTTGACTTGCCAAGTATCTATACTAAAAACCTAAGGTTGACGTCCACTGGTATATGGGGTGCCCGAATCGACACGATGCTCGGAATATTAATGCCGTAAAGCGGTGCTCTTTAGCCCCCCGCCTTCAGTCCTTGCGAGGCCGTATTCCTCCTCATCTATTTGCATCACGCTATCCCACCCCTTCGTCTGTATTTGTCGCTTTTTAGTTGCCTATCATATTCCGAGATTAGGAATAGTTCAAGTGTCGCAACGGCGGAGATGTTTTCTACTCGTCAGGTCACAGCAAGAGCTCGTTGACCATACTACCTTTGGTAAAGATCTGAGGCTAACCTATGCCATTAACCACGCTAAAAAGCTGCGAAATCTGCACACAGATTAGGGGATAGTCCGTCAGGTGCTGCCCACAAGACATCTGGTTAAGAAAATGACGGGATCTGGGAGGTCGTTTTCCTTAATCGGAATGTATTCTTCCTCAACTAGAAGTAAATTCCTTGGCGTTTCAAACTGGGACATATTCTACCGATCTCTTGCGCGCAGATACGGACTAAGGGATAGAATATCAAGGAATCCGAGCCAAGAATAAGCCACGCAGCGAGATGGAGGGCGCAGAGACCCAGAGTGAATCCATCAGCATGCAAGCCCCAGCACTTGGGAGTGGTGGGGCCGCCTTACCATAGGCTAAGTAAGACTGGTGAGTGAGTATCTAGGGGTTTTCAAAGTTCAAAAGAGAGACAATGGCAAAATGATCGGCACCCAGCCACGCATTAGTGTGCATTAGGGCACAAATCAACAGTAGCCAATTGTATCAGGGGATTTCAAGTGACATATTTGAGCCCCCCCGAAATGGGGTTGGGTAAAGTGAGAAAAGTTTTGGTATGTATGATACTTGCGGAAAAAGAAAAAAGTCTGTTCCTCTAGGTGCTGGGGGATGGGTGGGTTTAGAAGATGCATCGCTAAAGGTTAGGAGCAGACTTTTTCTTTAGACAAGTATAATACTGTAAGAGTAAATAATTTTCTTTTCATTTTTTACTATAATATAAGAGGAGGTCAATGAAGAGAAGGAATTTGTGAACACTACAACTATTTCTATATCAAAATTGTCAAATTTTCTTCCTACAATTGCTTTGCCCAAGGACTACCCTGGTGAACATTTTTGCCATCTTCAACTAAGAAGTTGAGGTACCATTTACTTGTTGGTGGTTAATAATAAGGCTCAGGTGCTTAATCTGGATTGAAGTATTGTCCCTTTACCAAAACATAGACTATGATCTTGGCTGATTACCGACCTCTTGACCTCAGTCTCTATCTGAGAAAAATGTATTATGTAGTATGATAAAGTTAGTGTAAATTAACTGTTTTTGTGTAGGCCAAACTTATCTGAAATGCCAAAGTAGGCTGCTTTTCAACAACTTTTTTAACTTTGAAAACCCCTAGTAGGACTACACAGTACCATCCTATACGGTATTCTACTTATATTACCTGATCAGACCCCCTGTGAGTTATTATGAGTGCATACTCAGGCTTAAGGGTATTTCAGGCCCAGTGCCACAAGCCTTCCGATATGTAATTTGACTTCAAGTCTGTCAGTAGTAACTAGTCTGGATGAACCTCAAGGAATATACTATGTTACCAACAAATACCTTGAGGGCTATATGCAAATATGAAGCAGAATCACACACCTAAACAACTGCCAGTGCCAAATACAGTGAGGCATCATGAACCTACTGGGGATGAACAAATAAAGGTAATAACCTTAGAAGATAACGTCAAATACGGGGAAGCGGGACATCACCGGGATGCGGGACACATGGCAACGGTAGTGAAAAAAGGCAACAACTCAACCAATTCTTAACCAAATTGGATAAAACAACATAATATCAATTGAGAA
>Ga0307509_10005984_pt1 | contig 16620 bp, 10 predicted proteins | sample 10_EM_MG_FD_202245 | JGI IMG/M metagenome (GOLD analysis project Ga0307509, IMG submission 202245) | Populus trichocarpa ectomycorrhiza microbial communities from riparian zone in the Pacific Northwest, United States - 10_EM | ecosystem: Host-associated > Plants > Roots > Unclassified | place... | reverse complement strand
AGGTGACGCAAAGTCAGGACGCGACGTCGATCCGACGTTACGTCCTGATTCGCGATTAGCATTCCGACGTCCCGGGCGTCAGACGCACGGGGCGCACAGGACGCAAGGTATTATTTTTGCTGATGCTATCGCCGGTCCTATTGTATTTTCGTTAGACAGGAATAACCCTGTTACAATTATCCATTACCAGATTCTCCACAGGTATATGATTGCTCCCAAAGTGGCACTGGATTCCAAGCCCTAACCGCAATCATCTCATTCTAGATTTCAGGGAAAAGCATTTTGTAATTAGAATTCCTCATGTTATAGAAAATTAGAACATTAGTATTCTCCTCTGTCATTCCACCATGCTACCTCCTCAAAAGATGGACGCAAGATCCGCTACTTTCCAGCTCTATCCCCATATTACCCAAAGCAACTACTGTTAAACCCCGCAAAACACACTATGGAGTTGACAATATTCTGCCAGAATAGTGGCTAATTGGAGCGCAGACTGGGGAAGCTAGCCACCCCAATGGTGTCTTAGTGGCCAAAAATTTGTAGTTCTGCATGGCGACTGTGGTGAGACCCCCGGGAACAGGTTCTAAGACCCTACCCCAGCTACAAGGCAACTACCGTGAGAGCATGCCGGGCGGCGCCTCGCGAGTTCCAACACCCATGCTTCGGGAATACACTTGGTACATAGGCCGGCGGCAGAGGGAAAGGAAGGAGGGCTGGTGGGTGTCTGGGTGGAGAGGGGGTGCAGGAGCTGGGGAGGAAGCGTCACAGAGCTGGATGTCCAGAGGCTATGAACAATAGAGGCTTTGTCTTTTCTTTATCAGCATGGGAATACAAAAAGGAGAAAATGGAGACGTACAGGAAAAGGGAATGGATATCTGTGGTCCATGGAAGTGGAGCATTTCGTTGTGTTTATTGTATACTCCTGTCTCGAGCGTTAGTTATTCGTGTGAGAGAACATTGCGGGGAAGGAAAGCTCTTCCCCACTCATAAGTTGTGCGCCGAGGATCGTATTTTGTTGTGTGAGCTCTTGGCCTTTCGTTTGGTATTCGTCGCTATCAATCTCTTGAACCTGTTAAAAATTCTTAGCTACGCGGCTGAAGTTTTTGAGGGACATAACCTTATCACGCATCAATCATGCACCTTTATTAAAAACAAATGATTGGACTGTAATTGTGCCACAATAAGCCACATCGCCCCGCTTTCTTCAGCCCTGGGCACTCAATATTTACGCGCCCCCTTAGTCCCCCCACAAAACGCTCTACCATCTCTACATTGCACCAACATTTTCGATAGAATACCATGGCCCAATCGTCATATTCAGCCAGCTTCGGCGATGGTAACGCTAACTGCGGGAACATAACAAGTAGTTTCACCAACATCTATATGTCCGACGATGATGCACGAATTATGCGCTGGCTCTCTCCACTGGAGCCGAATATCCGGCACCAAGGCGTGCGCACCGAGAGGTTCGACGGTATAGGGGATTGGCTTTTAGAAACAAGCGAGTTTCGGGAGTGGAGGGATAGTGAGGGTGGACCCGATAAGGCGGTCCTATTTTGCTCCGGGAATCCGGGAGTGGGGAAGACATATCTGAGGTAATAGGTGGGATCTTGTGGAAGAAGCGAATATTACTGACTGCTAGAAATACTAGTTCTTTGGTGATCGACAGCCTGTGTAATCAGGCAAAGAAGGAATATATCGCCGTTGCCGTCTTCTACTGCGACTTCATTTCCCAGCAGGAGCAGTCCATCACCAACATCGTGGGTGCTATTCTGAGGCAGCTAGTAGCAAAGGGAGGCATCCCGGATTATCTACGGCAGGCGTTTCAAGAAGCGCGGAAGGAGATTGGCGGTAGAGGGCTACGACTTGCAGAACTAATGGCAATGCTGAGGGTGGCTATTGCCTCGCTACCCCAGGTTTTCATCTGTGTCGATGCCCTGGACGAATGTTTACCAAAGTGTCTGCCTGAGCTTCTCGGGTCACTAAGAGATATTGTTCGGGAGTCTCCTACTACGAGAATATTCCTCACCGGGAGACCACATGTTACGGAAGATATCCAAAGATATTTCATGATGGTAGTTGTGATACCTATTAGCCCTAATGCCGATGATATCCGGAATTATGTGGAGATGAGGTTAGACAGGGATTCCGAGCCAGAGGCGATGAGCAATGGTTTACGGGCGGATATTGTGAGAGTTATCCTTGAAAAGATTTCTGATATGTGCGTCCGACCATTTAGCATATCCCCCTATCAATTGTGTGTACTCACTGGTGATTGTGGTCAGATTCCTCCTTGTTTCACTCAATATCGACGCCATCCTAGGAGAGGTGACAATTCGTCAGAGAAGAAAGAAACTTGAAGAGATGTCACCTGGCGATGGATTGAATGATGCCTACACAGCAACTCTCACAAGACTGAAAGCCCAGAAGGGATATAAATCAGTACTCGGGATGAAGGTCCTGATGTGGGTGTTGTATTCGGGGCGGCCGTTACGAGCCCAGGAGCTCTGTCATGCCCTAGGCGTGGAGATAGGATCTGAGGATCTGGATCCAGAAAACGTTCCTGCGTTGCGGATAGTGGTATCATCTTGTCTGGGTCTTGTCACAGTCGAGGCGTCTTCATCGACAGTCCGACTGGTGCACTTTACACTTCAGGAGCATTTCTCTCGTGATCCGACCCTATTCCATAGTCCGCACTCAACAATTGCCGAGCTTTGTTTGACTTATCTCAATTTTGGATGTATCAAGGATCTTTCTCCAACTCTTCGCTCGGCCCCCGCAACAACTCCCCTTTTAGAATATGCCTCTGTTTACTGGGGCAGGCATGCCAGGGGCGGGATGACGGAAAATAGCAAAATACTTGCGCTGAAGCTTCTCGATAGATTTGGTGAGCATATATCTGCACAGCTACTATTAGTTCACTATAATCGGGACCGCGGTGGGGGGCCCTACTTTAACGAAGTGCAAGGACCCGGGGGATTTTCGGGGCTCCACGGAGTCGGATTCCTGGGCATTGCGGGGATAATTTCTACTGTATTGCAGATGAAAGAATGGGGCGATAATGAGCACGATTGCATGGGGATGACGGCTCTCACATGGGCATCTTTCAGAGGGCACGACGAGGTGGTAAAGGTGCTTTTGGAACGGAGGGACATCAATCCCGACCAAGCAGACACCAAATATGGCCAGACACCACTATCGTGGGCGGCTGAGAAGGGGCATGACGGGGTATTAAAGATGCTTTTGGAACGAGGCGGCGTTAATCCCGACCAAGTGGACACCGAATATGGCAGGACACCACTATCGTGGGCGGCTGAGAACGGGCATGGGGGGGTAGTAAAGATGCTTTTGGAGCAAGGCGACGTCAACCCTGACCAGACGGACACCTGGTGTGGCCAGACGCCACTCTCGTGGGCGGCCAAGAACGGGCATGAGGGGGTAGTACAGATACTTTGGGAACGAGGCGGCGTCAATCCCGACCAGGCGGACACCGAATATGGCCGGACACCACTATCGTGGGCGGCCGAGAATGGGCATGAGGGGGTAGTAAAGCTGCTTTTGGAGAAATACGGCGTCAACCCCGACCAGGCGGACACCTGGTGTGGCCAGACGCCACTCTCGTGGGCGGCCAAGAACGGGCATGAGGGGGTAGTAAAGATACTTTTGGAACGGGGCGGCGTCAATCCCCACCAGGCGGACACCCAAGATGGCCGGACACCACTATCGTGGGCGGCCGAGAACGGGCATGAGGGGGTTGTCAAGATGCTTTTAGGACGAGGCGGCGTCAATCCCGACCAGGCGGACACCGAATATGGCCGGACACCACTCTCGTGGGCGGCCGAGAACGGGCATGAGAGGGTATTAAAGATGCTTTTGGAACGAGGCGGCGTTAATCCCGACCATGCGGACACCCAAGATGGCAGGACACCGCTATCGTGGGCGGCCGGGAACGGGCATGAGGGGGTAGTAAAGATGCTTTTGGAACGAGGCGACGTCAATCCCGACCAGGCGGACACCTTATATGGCCAGACGCCACTCTCGTGGGCGGCCAAGAACGGGCATGAGGAGGTATTAAAGATGCTTTTGGCACGAGATGATGTCAATCCCGACCAGGCGGACACCGAATATGGTTGGACGCCACTCATGTGGGCGACTGGGAAAGGGCATGATGGGATTGTAAATATGCTCATGCAGCCGAAAGATGTCTGCACCCCTATGCCAGATTGCATGAACCTAACCCAACAGCGGTTGGCTCTCCCCGAAGGCCATGATTTAATTGCCGGGATCCCACGGGACCAGGGCAATCTCAATTGCGCCGCGGTAGATTGCGGTCTCCCGACATCCCTCCCACCCTCCACTGTCCCTGCGGACGAGTGTATGGTAGAGGCGCAATTTAGATCTCATGATCCGGATACCAACATGACATACTTTTGATCGCCAACCAGCGCCTGTACCGGTTGTCCAAGACGAACAGCCGAAATTACCTGACCCCAGGGATGGGATTTCGTTTATAAGCCCGCAGATCGCCAGCTCTCGGCCCAATCGCTCAGGCGGTCTCAACCTCTCTCCATCTGGCTCCTAAGGCTCTGCTGCCGCCCAAGGAGAAATTAAACTAATCTTAGCAACACCTAACCAATCCCTTATTTACCGTCTTCTCTCACGGCCTCCTACTCGCCCCTTCGCTTTTGTTCTTCATATCCTTCCTTTCTCCTTATGAGATGTATTTAGTTCCATAGGAGCTTGCCATGGGAGGGCGGCGCAATCGGAATCACCTCCGGTTTAGAGTAAACAGCTTTAATCAGCCTATATTTTCTAGCTTCTTCTCGTTATTTGCAATTTATCTGCTCTCTAATTCATTTTTTTCTTCCGCCTTTCCCTCTCTTGGAGTTCTACTTAGACTTGATCCTATTTTCGTGTTCCATTTCCTTCGTTCCTGTTATTCGTCATGTAACAATTTTCATAGTATTTTATGTTGAAATTTTCGGTATATTTCCTATGTATATTCAACACACTACCGTGTATGCTTTTACTTAGTTTGTGTTTCGGCTCCGCCTGTCCATCGCTTACATTGCTACAGCTAAGCTATATATTATGGTGTTTTATTGTTTATTTTAGGATAATATCTGGGGATTTAACATGTGCTTTCCAATCAGGTGTTTAGGATTTTACGGTTGTTTATGCATCTCTTATTCACCATTCTTGGTCATGATATTTCTAATAATCGCTCTATACCCTTTTGTTTCCATGCACATTATTTGGGATTTACTTGGCTGGATTTCAGGGTCAAACATGTTTGCACTTATGTTTCTTACATTGTTTTCCCTATATTTCTCTTGCACATATGGACGCACACTTTTCTATAAATAAGGTGCTACCGCCCACCTGGCTTAGAAGAATTAAGAACCGGAACTCCTACCAATCCCTTCTTCACGTCCTCGCTAAGCGTGCCTCGCAACGCCCCTCGTACTTGCGAAGTATTATCCACATAGAATAGATTATGCCGCATTCACATATTGAACATTTTATAGACACTAGTATATAGTATGATGCGCCCTTTATAGACAATTGGGTAGCAATGGATTGTGAGAGACACTCGCCCGGGTTCCTAAACAGCTAGTATAGTTCCTTCACGTATTTTTTCCAATGACCACCAGCGGGTTCCCAGAAACATCCTTTACCTGTGATCGTACTCTGATACTTGTGCCATGCTTGAGGGAGATCCTAGATTAACACACTTCGACCTTAACCCTAACTTATCAGAGATCCTTTTAATACCAGCTGCCGCTCTGGTGCTGTTGTGCCCATGTGCTTGTGAACACGCTATCACATAAGACCCCTTCAAATGGGTGATATGCTGGGGTGCCTCCTCTCATCTGAAATTGAAGGGAAAAAACATGTACAAACTAAACCAACTACAGTACCTCAATGGCTCATTTTAGGCAGTGTTCGCAAGCGCCCAGTCCAGCTTTGAGAACTTATCTAACTGGGCCGGGCAGGGCTACAGATTGTTGAATATCTCGTAGCTGAGGTGAATAAATATGAACTGAATACGCTTAGAGAATTGCGGATTAAGATTATCCCTCGTCTCTTGGGTACCAGACCATGGTACTTATACCTCAGAGAGGTATCTAGATACAGGGCTAATAAGCGAGCTCCCACTATGCCTAACCAGGCGTACTTCTGTCACATAGAAGCCATTATTCCAACACTCCTGCACTTCAATGATTTCCTTGTAAATAAAAGAAACAAAAAGGAAGGAAGGAAGACAAAATGGAGAGAATACAAGAAGGAAGAATACAGAACTCGTAGCCTCATTAAAAACCCATTATCCACTGCAAAACCCTGTGGGAAAAAAGCTCTTTGGATAAGGGAAAAGAGTGCTACACAGGAGAAAGACAGAATAGGAAAGTAAAAGAAACCATATAGTAACATTCTTCTAGGATGCCCATTCCCGTAGTCCCATATGGTGTAGATGTGGCCAGAATGTTGTGGCCGGCAAGGACTTGGTCATAATATCAGCAAGGTTGTTGTTGGTGGAGACATGCTGGAGGTCGATTTCTCCATGTTCAAAGGTCTCACGTATGTAGTGGTACTTTATTTGGATGTGCTTTGTTCGCTCGTGGAATCTTGGGTTCTGAATCAACTTAATAGTAGCCTGGTTGTCGATATAAAGAACAATAGGTGCATTCGGTAGGGCTGACTTAGCTGATCCAGAAGTTGCAAGAGCAGAGAACAACTCATGCAGAATTCGACGAAGCCGGATAGCCTCTTTAGAGGCCTGGCCTGCTCCTATATATTCTGCTTCTGTCGTTGACAAAGCAATAAGCGATTGTTTCTTGGCCTTCCAAGAGATTGCAGTCTGGCCATAAAGGAAGATGTAGCAAGAGGTAGAGTAGCGATCGGTGGCGTCTCCAGCCCAGTCGGAATCTGTGAAGCCTGTTATTGGACTGTCTTGGGCCTTTGGAGTCTTTGAATGGCTAAAGGTAAGGGATTGCTTTTGTGTTTGCTTGAGATATCTCAAAACCCGCTTGGCCATTCCAAGGTGATGCTGTTGTGGTTTTGCTGTATTCTTGGAGAGGACTGAGATCGAGTAGGCCAGGTCTGGCCTTGTTCCTAACATGAGGTACATGATCCCTCCAACAAGCGACTGGTAAGTCTTTTGCTCGGACTCTGAGATATAGGTTGTATCTAAATGAGAACGAGATCCTGGCTCGAGAGGAGTCGTATGGCCATTACAGTTTTGTAGCCCAAATCTAGCGAGCAGGTTAGCAACAAAGTGTAATTGGCCTAGCTGAATCGAATCCTTAGCCTGGTTTACTGCAATTCCAAGGTATTGCTTAACCACTCTCAGGTTTGTGATTTCGTAGTGTGACTGAAGTGCTTCTATTACTTCTGTGAGCTGCAGCTGATTGTTGTTGTGAGCACATATAAGGATATCGTCTACATAGAGTAGAATCATCATAGCTCGAACAGAAGATAGGTAGAGGTTTGGGTCTGCTCCACTTGCAGTAAATCCTAGACTGCAGAGAACGGCTGGAATATCTTTGTACCATAGTCGTGGGGCCTGCTTCAGGCCATAGAGTACTTTATTGAGCTGGAGAACAGAGAGCGGTGTGAGATATTGGGCGAGTACAGGGTCCAGCCATTCGATCCCATCCGGGATAGCAATACCAGTCTCCTTATCGATCTCAGGATTTAGGAAGGCAGTAACCACATCAAGATGATAAATGGTAGCACGCAGTTCAAGTGCTATTGCGACGTATATTCGGAAGGTAGTTAGCCGTGCCACAGGAGCGAAAGCAGGAGTGAAAGTCTCACCATAATCAACTCCTGGAACTTGTTCAAATCCCCTGGCAACCAATCTCACCTTATAGCGATTACTTCCATCTGCATTTCGTTTGATCCTCAAGATCCATTTGCTGGTGATAGGCCTTCTATCATAGCTCTTGACATGCGTGAAGGTGTCATGAGCCTTCAGTGAACTATACTCACTTTTCATTTCTTCCTGCCATCTCGCATCGGAAGCAGCTTCTGAGTAGGACTCAGGTTCTCTCGTATCTTGTAGCATCTCAACCACATTTGGGAGGACATCAGTCTTGAGACTGGAACTTGCGTCTGTGAGTCCAGCATTTGCTTGAATGCGACTTGACCTGCGTAGGCTAACCTCAGATCTATAATCTGGTTCTCTTTGGTTCTCCGGTCTCGCATGCTGAGCCGGGCTCTCCTCTACGCTACTCTGCTCTAGTAGGTTCTCCATTTCAGCATCAACCTCTTCAGGCATTTCTCCTAAGCTAGCTTTACTAGTAGGGCTCTCGCTTGTTTTGTCCATATGTGTCTCTGCTATCCTTGGAGCCCAGGCGACACTAGCTTCTTCTTCTTCATCGGAATAGACCTCTTCTGGTAGTACACCTTTTAGAACATCTTCAAAGCTTGAATTCCCCACTATCTTCCCCTTATCAAATATAACATTTGATGCCGTAATCATGGGCTTTTCAACCATGTCCCATAGTCTCCACATCGTACTGGCATCATGAACGTATCCTATGATGATACATAAGCGTGACCTTTCCGTGAATTTTTTATTGCTACGCTGGGGTGGCGGAATAAGCTTGTAGGCAGAACATCCAAAGCGCCTTAGATGATGTATTGCTGGCTTCTTTCCCTCATTCAGCATCTCATACGGACTCTTATGGTTAAGCGGTCGGCTAGGTGACCGCTCATGTAGATAGGATGATGTCATAATTGCCTCTGCCCACATGGCAGTCGGTAACTTTGCATCAATTAGCAAAGTGCGTGCCTTTGTGACTAGTGTCTAGATCATCCTTTCGCTTTTCCCATTCTTGTGCTCCGTGTACGGCGGCGCAGGCTCAAAGGAGATTCCAGACACTCGAAGAATCCCGCGGAAGAGGCGATTATCGTACTCTCCTCTCCCATTATCCCACCTAAGCCTTGCTATAGGCCATTGAGGATAGGCCTTGTCCATTCGAGCTAGAGATTCTTGGAAGACAGAAGTCATTTCCAGCGACTCCTTACTTTTTACAAAGTATACCCAGGCTCTCCTTGAGTAGTCATCTATATAGACAACAAAATATTTTTGACCCGAAAAAGCACAGAACGGCAATGGGACCACAAACGTAGGAGTGAATAAGCTCAAATGGGAGAGAGACTGGGGGAACCGGAGTGCGAATAATGTTTTGGTGCTGCTTGCCGAGTATACATGTCTCACAGGTCAGAACTAGGGTAGAGGCATTACTCTTCGGTAACAATTCCCCTAGCGCTAGTCGGAGGCTACTCTGGCCAATATGCCCAAAACGCTGGTGCCATAGCTCCAGGGTTGGCTTCGTAGAACCAGCGGCAGTAAATATCTTCGCCCCACTGGGAGTCTGGCTTGTAACTTGAGCCTTCATTCGGTAAAGGCCATTAGTAAATCCAGCCAACTCGATTTGCTCGTTTGTGGACCCAGCAGCACAACTATGGAGGTAACAAGTCGTTTTGGTAAAGGTAACCGAGTATGTAGTCGACAGCTGACCTATTGAGAGTAGAGAAATCGAAAATGAGGGAACATAGATAGCGCTAATATCTATCCTGTATACAGAAGTGAGATTCAAGCAAATCTTACCTCTTTCATAGGCAAAGATCTCCGACCGGTCCCCTAGGATAATACTAATTGGTTTAGAGAGACCAGCTAGTTGGTAAAAGCTTGACCGCGAATGGCAGATATGGTGTGTGGCTCCCGAGTCAATTACCCACTCCTGACAGGCTGACACCTTTCCTCTCATTGTAACTAGTGCCTGGACCCTGGTGACACTGACAGCAGCACTCGAACCATTACTCTCAAGTCTTCTCAGATGACTGAACGGTGTGGCTCGCTTCTTGGTCCTACATTCGGACTCTTTATGACCACGAAGGCCACAGTACCAGCATGTGGCTACCTCTTGTCGTCCGGTTCTTCTCCTTTGGTTCCCACAATAACTATATCGCCCGCTCATACGATTAGGAAAGCGTTTTCCTTGGTTGCTACAATGAGGTGAATATTCCTGCGACGCAAAGAGTGCACTTCCAGAGGTGAGGCTGGTGTTTAGACTTCCTTGTTCCTTCGTTCTTGTTTGTAGAGTGGCTTCTGCTTCTACCACTTTGGAAATCAGATTTTCCACAGTGTATCCCTCCGCCTGATGGAGGACAATATCGACAAAGCTGTTGAATATCATAGGCACGGTCGAGATCAGGTGAGATGAGAAGGCTTCATCTGAAATAGCTTGTTCCATTCCTGCTAAGCGTCGTCTGTACTGAAGTAGCTTTGCGATATAGGATTGAATTGGCTGATTGGCCTCAGGCTTGGACTGGTTAAACTGCCTAGCGATCATTGTTCTACCCGCACGGGAGGCAGCACCATCAAGCTTTTCAGGTAGTGTATCCCACATATCAGCTGGCTCGTCGATGTTGCTAATATACTCCTGAATCTCTGGAGTGCAAGAGGCAAAGCTCAAGGCATAGGCAGCTCCCTTTCTGCTCTGAAATTCCTTCCACCGAGTATAGTTGTTGACGGATGGCTCTTCTTCTTCTCGAAGAACAATCTTGAGGCAGTCCTCACCACGCATAAAGGCACGAAGATTCCGTGCCCAATGTGTATAGTTAGTTGTATTCAGTTTTTCGATCTCACCAAACTTGCAGCGATATCGGTCCACCGGGAGTGGGCTTGTGTCGTTGATACTTAGAGCTGACATGATTCTTGCCGGAGGGTGCAAACAGAGAGGACGGATATTGTGGTATTCCGTTAGATTTACCAGACCAAGCTCATAACCTGTTGAATATCTCGTAGCTGAGGTGAATAAATATGAACTGAATACGCTTATAGAATTGCGGATTAAGATTATCCCTCGTCTCTTGGGTACCAGACCATGGTACTTATACCTCAGAGAGGTATCTAGATACAGGGCTAATAAGCGAGCTCCCACTATGCCTAACCAGGCGTGCTTCCGTCACATTGAAGCCATTATTCCAACAGCCTTCGAAGCCCAAAACCTTTTTCTCCTCCATTATTGTACCCCATTTCTTTCCTTAGTCCAAACTTTGCCTCTGAGCCTTTGTCACTTACCACACACGGGCATCTACTATAGGATAACATCCATGGTTTAAAAAAGCGATCTGAGCTCTAGAACTAGTAGTTAGCGTAAAGCTCGGAGATTATATTCTGGTATTATACTTTTGTAATATTTTTATGTTTTACCCTATAGGAACTACACCTATCATGATACACTCCAAATATTCCCATCAGGCTAAGTCAACTCACTATCTCATACATTTGTAGAATCTAGCTTAATTAACCCGTAGTACGGAACCGCCCGCTGCCTTGTCGTTACCACCGGACCACCCGCCGGTATCAGGAAGGTATCCGGTAGGTTATGGTGAGGGCTGTACTTGTACAAGCTGTTCAATGATTTGGGACCTTTTCCGGATGGCATGCAGTATAATACCGATGTCAGAGTACAATATTGGGTAAAGGGAACCACTCAAGGCGGCTTCGTGACAGTGAGAGAAGTTAGATGAGAAATATACTAGTTGCTTGCGAACCTAGGACGGGTTCTTCTAGTCTACCACCTATTCTTATCTTGCTTGTAATGCGCCGCGCTGCACTATACACTATTGCCCAAGGAACATCATGTAAATATTAACCTGACGAATAACGCGAATGAGGAACAGAAACACCAAAATAGGATCAAGTCTAACTAAAACCCTAAGGGAAGCAAAAGACCAAGAGGAAGAGAAAAAACACAAGAGCTGATAAATCGCAAATATCAAGAGGAAACCGGAACAAAACGCACTTATTAAAGCCTATTTAAATGAAAATCGACGGAAGTCTTGGTTACACCGGCCCCCTTATGGCAAGTGCTTATGGAATAAAAGTATATCGAATAACGAGGAAATAAGGATGTGAAGGGCAAAAGCGAAAAGATGAATAAGAGGGGCGGTGATAAAGAACCGGTCGACCGTAGATATGGGGATTGGTTAGGTGTTGCTAGGGTGGGTCTTGAATTTCCTTCGACAGCAGCAGAGCCTTAGGGGCCAGATGGGAAGTTGTTGAGACCATCCTGGTGATTGGGTTGGGGGGCCATTATCCACGGACCCCGAAACAGAACCGCGGGGGTTTAATAAGCCCGGTTGTTGATCGGAGACTGCCGGTAGGGGCACTGGTTGGCCACTGGGGTCCGCCACGCCAGTATCAGGATCGTGAGATATGGGTTGCGTCTCCACCACACATTCGCCGAGAGGCACGGAGGAGGGTGGGAGGGATGTCGGGGCACCGCCATCTGCTGCGGCTCGATCGGCATTGCTCCGCTTCTGTGTAGACTTGGAAACAGAACTTTTGGGGTCCAATAACCTCAGCTGTTCATTGTGAGCCGCCGGTGGGGGCGCGGGTTGGCCATTGGGGTCTGTCATGTCGATATCAGGATTGTGAGATAAGGGTTGCATCTCCACCACACATTCGCCGGGAGGCAGGGAGGAGGACGGGAGGGATGTCGGGGTACCACCATCTGTTGCGCCCCGATCGATATTGTTCCGCTCCTGTGGGGACTTGGAAACAGAACTTTGGGGGTCCAATAACCTCGGCTGTTCATTGTGAGCCGCCGGTGGGGGCGCGGGTTGGCTAATGGGGTTCGTCACGTCGGTATTAGGATCATGAGATGTGAATTGCATCTCCACCACACATTCGCCTGGGGGCAGGGAGGAGGGTGGGAGGGATGTCAGACCACGGCGATGTGCTGTGGCGCAACTGGTAGTGCCCCGCTCGCGTGGGATCCCCACAACTACATGATGTCCCTCGGAGGGAGCTAACGACGGTGGGGTTTGGTCTATGTTATCCGGCATAGCGGTGCGGGGAGCTTTCCGTTCTATGAGCATCTTAACTATTCCCTCATGCCCCTTCTTAGCCGCCCACGAGAGTGGTGTCAGGTCATATCTGGTGTCTGCCCGGTCGGGTTTGACGTCACCTCGTTCCAAAAGCACCTTTACTACCCCACCATGACCGCTCTCAGCCGCCAACGAGAGTGGTGTCCGGCCATGTTCGGTGTCTGCCCGGTCGGGATTGACGTCACCTCGTTCCAAAAGCATCTTTACCACCCCCTCGTGCCCGTTCCTAGCCGCCCACGAGAGTGGTGTCCGGTCATATTCGGTGTCTACCCGGTCGGGATTGACGTCACCTCGTTCCAAAAGCATCTTTACTACCCCCTCATGCCCGTTCGCAGCCGCTAACGAGAGTGGTGTCCGGCCAAATTTGGTGTCTGCCCGGTCGGGATTGACGTCCTCTCGCTCCAAAAACATCTTTACTATCCCCTCGTGCCCTCTCTCAGCCGCCGACGAGAGTAGCGTCCGGCTATATTCGGTGTCTACTCGGTCGGGATTGACGTCACCTCGTTCCAAAAGCATCTTTACCACCCCACCATGCCCGCTCTTAGCTGCCCACAAGAGTGGCGTCTGGCCATGGTAGGTGTCCGCCTGGTCGGGATTGACGTCGCCTCGTTCCAAAAACATACTTACTACCCCCTCATGCCCGTTCGCAGCCGCCCACCAGAGTGGTGTCCGGCCATATTTGGTGTCCGTGTAGTCGGGATTGACGTCGCCTCGATCCAAAAGCATCTTTACTACCCCCTCGTGCCCGTTCGCAGCCGCCCACCAGAGTGGTGTCCGGCCAAATTTGGTGTCTGCCCGGTCGGGGTTGACGTCCTCTCGTTCCAAAAACATACTTACTACCCCCCCATGCCCGTTCGCAGCCGCCCACGAGAGTGGTGTCCGGCCATATTTGGTGTCCGCCTGGTCGGGATTGACGTCGCCTCGTTGCAAAAGCATCTTTACTACCCCCTCATGCCCCTTCCAAGCCGCCCGCAAGAGTGGTGTCTGGTTCGCCGGGTCGGGGTTGAAGTCCTCACGTTGCAAAAGAATCTTTACTACCCCCTCATGCCCTTTGTCAGCCGCCCACGAGAGTGGTGTCAGGCCATATCTGGTGTCTGCCCGGTCGGGATTGACGTCGCCTCGTTCCAAAAACATCTTTACTACCCCATCATGACCGTTCTCAGCCGCCCACGAGAGCGGTGTCCGGCCATATTCGGTGTCTGCCCGGTCAGGATCAATGTCTTCCCGTCCTAAAAGTATCTTTAGTACCTCCTCGCGTCCTTTCTGAGCCGCCCACGAGAGTGGTGTCCGGCCAGATCTGGCGTCTGTCCGGTCGGGATTGACGTCGCCTCGTTCCAAAAGAATCTTTACTACCCCCTCATGCCCGTTCTCAGCAGCCCAGGAGAGCAGCGTTTGGCCAGAGCTGGTGTCTGCCTGGTCGGGGTTGACGTCCCCTCGTCCCAAAAGCATCATTACTATTCCCCCATACCCATCCTTAACCGCCCATGCGAGTGGTGTCAGGCCATGTTGTGTGTCAGGCCGGTTGGGATTGACGTCTTCTCGTTCCAAAAAGATCTTGACTACCCTCTCATGTCCGTTCTTAGCTGCCCACGAGAGCGGTGTCCAACCAAATTTGGTGTCCGCCCGGTTTGGATTGACGTCCTCTCGTCCCAAAAGCATCTTTACCACCCCCTCATGCCCTTTCTCAGCCGCGAACGAGAGCGGCGTTTGGCAATTGCTGGTGTCCGCCTGGTCGGGATTGACGTCCTCTCGTTCCAAAAGCATCTTTACTATCCCCTCATGCCCTTTCCCAGCCGCCCGCGAAAGTGGTGTCCGGCCAAACATGGTGTCTGCCCGGTCGGGATTGACGTCCTCTCGCTCCAAAAACATCTTTACTACCCCCTCGTGCCCTCTCTCAGCCGCCCACGAGAGTAGCGTCCGGCCATATTTGGTTTCTTCCAGGTCGGGATTGACGTCCTCTCGTTGCAAAAGCATCTTTACCACCCCCTCATTCCCTTCTCTAGCCGCCCACGAGAGCGGAGTACGGCCCCGTCTGGTGTCTGCCCGGTCAGGATTGACGTCCTCTCGTTCCAAAAGCATCTTTGCTACCCCCTCATGCCCTTTCTCAGCCACCCACGAGAGTGGTGTCCGGCCAAACGGGGTATCTGGCCGGTCGGGATTGACTTCCGCTCGCTGCAAAAGGACTTTTACGATCTCCCCGTGCCCTTCCATAGCTGCCCACGAGAGTGGTGTTTGGCCAAACGTGGTGTCTGCCTGGTCGGGGTTGACGTCTGCTCGTTGCAAAAGGACATTTACGACCTCCCTGTGCCCTTTCATAGATGCCCAGGTGAGAGGAGTCATCCCCGTGCAATCGTATGCATTAACATCCCATTCCTTCATCTCCAACACCGTAGAAACTATTCCCACAATCCCGACAAATGCTGCCCCGTGTAGTCCCAAGAATCCCGTGGGTCCTCCCTCTTCGTCAAAGCGCGGGCCCCCAGCACGTTGTCTATTATTATAGTGCAATAATAGTAGTTGAGCAGATATATGCTCATCAAATCTAGCGAGAAGCCGTAGTGCAAGTATTTTGATAATTTCCGTCATCCCCCTTCTTGAGTGGCTGCCCCAGTGAATAGAAGCATATTCTAAAAGGGGAGTTGATGCGGGGGGCGAGTAATCGGTTGGCGAAAGATTCCTGATAGATCCAAAATTCATGTATGTCAGGCAAGCCTCGGCAATTTCGGAGTGAGGGTTATGAAATAGGGTCGGATCAAGAGAGAGATGCTCCTGAAGAGTGAAGTGCACCAGTCGGACCGTGGATGAAGATGCCTCGACTGTGACAAGGCCCAGACAAGATGATACGAGTGTCCGTAATGCGGGAACGTTTTCAGGATCCAGATCTGTAAATCCAATCTCCACCCCCAGGGCTTGGCAGAGCTCCGCCGCTCGCAAAGGTCGCTCCGAATGGGACACCCACATTAGGACCTTCATCCCGAGTACTGATTTATATCCTTCCTGGCCTTTCAGTCGTGATAGAGTTTCAGTGTAGGCATCATTCAATCCATTGCCTTGTGTCATCTCTGCGAGTTTCTTTCTTCTCCGACGAATTGTCACCTCTCCTAGAATGGCATCGATGCTGAGTGAAACGAGAAGGAATCTGATCGCAATCGCTAGTAAGTATACATCATTGATAGGGAGATATACTAAATGGTTCTACGCACATATCAGAAATATTTTCCAAGATAACTCCAACAATATCCGCCCGTAAATGATTGCTCATCGCCTCTGGATCGGAATCCTTATCTAACCTCATCTCCACATAATTTCGGATATCATCGGTATTAGGACTGATGGCTATCACGACCGTCTTGATAAAAGATCTCTGGATATCTTGTGTGACTTGGGGCCTCGCGGTGAGGAATATTCTTGTTGTAGGAGACTCCCGAACAATATCTCTTAGTGACCCGAGAAGCTCAGGCAGGCACTTTGGTAAACATTCGTCCAAGGCATCAACACAGATGAAAACCTGGGGTAGCGAAGCAATCGCAACCCTCAGCATTCCCATCACATCCGCAAGTTTTAGCCTTCTACCGCCAATCTCGGTTTGCGCTTCTTGAAATGCCTTGCGTAGATAATCCGGGATGCCTCCCTTTCCTACGAGCTGACTTAGAATGGCACCCATGATGTTGGTGATGGACTGCTCTTTCTGGGAAAGGAAGTCGCAGTAGA
>Ga0307509_10005983_pt1 | contig 16621 bp, 20 predicted proteins | sample 10_EM_MG_FD_202245 | JGI IMG/M metagenome (GOLD analysis project Ga0307509, IMG submission 202245) | Populus trichocarpa ectomycorrhiza microbial communities from riparian zone in the Pacific Northwest, United States - 10_EM | ecosystem: Host-associated > Plants > Roots > Unclassified | place... | reverse complement strand
AACGGAGATGTGAGGGGACGGTCGATGATGTCGACCAGAAGTCATTGTCGACGAAGAAAACCAACAGAGTGGCGTGGCACGCTTTCGGACGAGAAGGCAGCACACCCACGTGATGTGTCACATGGGTGTTTTCAAAGTTTAGACTCGGAGAGTCAAGTTAGCGTCATGGGAAGTCAACTAGTCACCCACTGTACCAGTTGTTTTTTTTTTGAACGATGCCTCTGATGCCGGTATCAGTGCCTGAGTCGCTCAAAGGAATATGGCTAAGAGCGCCAGCACCCAAACGCCTCAGCCAAAAGGCGACTTGGGAGCGAAGTTCTCAAATCCGGCGCTATATAGGGTGGAATGGCCTCAGCCTTACACCCTTCCTCTCCGCGATACCCGAATCTGGGCGCTGGTTTTCGGGATTTGAACGGAAGTTCCATACATAATACCCCAGGGACAATACCCCGCAACTGCCAACTTGCCGTACAATTACTTATCTGAGTTGATCGAACCCATTCTGGACGTCAGCTGAGCCACAATGGCAGAAGCAGGTCTTTAGTTCTCCGAAAATGTGGAGATTGATCAAGAGATGAACATTAATATTAGCTTGAATGGTGGCACCGCTGACCTAGTCTCGTTAACCTGACTCTGGAGTCCTCGCCTAGTGTGAGCTTCAGAAAATTAGACCTAGATCGATCTTATCTTTCCGAGAGCCAATGGTACATTTATCCACATTTGGGACATATTTACGATGCTTCACCGTTCGCAACACAACTGTTAGTGGCATCACATGGGCGTCACCGGTCCTACCTCTCCCTTTGTTAAGGGATGTGGGCGTCAGGGCATCCCGCTGAAAGTGGATGATTATATCATCGTGGGTACTTCTTTTTCGACCGTCCACCTAGATTAGTGCTTCTAATTTAGTTTCAGATAACGATTCAATCTGGAAGCGAGATCAAGTGACTCTCCGAAATATTTAAAAGTTGAGGGTTACAACTTCAGTGTTTTCACCAGACCAGAATCGAAAGGATGATCGCCTCCACAGTGATTCGGACCGTACTCTTCTCTCTCGTCGTCTGCGTTGCCGCTGTGTTGGGTTCACCCCCTCTCGCAAAGCGCGGTGCGTTACTTCAATGAAGATATACACATTCCAGTTTATTCATCCGCGTAACTGCAGATGCGTGGTCTGACCAAGTTGTCAACGTGCATAACCAAAACCGTGCTCGATATGGCGCTAGAGCTGTGACTTGGAACTCTGGGCTATTCTCCAGTACCTTGTCCTACGCGCGGAACTGCAAATTTGCTCACAGGTATGAACCTTTTTTTTTTTGTATGGAGCTGCGTGCTTACTTATTTTATAAGTAATGGTAATGGTCGATATGGGGAAAATTTGGTAAGTTCGTTTGCTCTCTTTGGAGATTTGCAGTCGTTGACGGTCAGACAGTACGCAGGGACGGGTAATGTAGGAATTGCCAATGCTGTGAAGTCCTGGATGGATGAATCATGTAAGTGGTCTTCTCTAAGTTGCAATCCAATGGCCAACTGACAACGTAAAAAATTAGCCAAATATGACTGTGAGTTAAAGCGACAATTCCAATTAGCTCGCATATTTTTCTGATTTTCAAACAGATAATCACCCTGGGTTCTCCTCTGCGACTGGCCACTTTACCCAAGTCAGTCTTCCACATTTTGACATGGTTTTGTTTTGGGTTGGAATTGACTTGTTTCATTTACTAGGTGGTCTGGAAGAGCACGACGGGGGTCACTTGCGCCTTAGTAAATTGTCCCGCTGGTACCATATTTTCGTCTCCGTCCCATTTCGTTGTCTGTCGTTACACACCTCCTGGAAATGTTCTAGGCCAATTTCCGTGAGTACCTTCGTGTGTACCCGTAAACCCGTTCGCGTGTCTAAATCCATTCGCAGACAAAATGTTGGTAGACCTGTACATGTCCAGGAGGGTCTGTTTGTACAGCATTCAGGCGGCGAGCAAGCAAATGAAGCGTGAAGGAAAAAACCTTGAATGCATATCCTTCGTACTTAATACATGAAGGCCATGGAATGTGTACAACGGAGCACATTAGCTTCAGATGTGAATCAAATCAACAATACATTCGCACCACATACAGCGTCCAATCGCCAGTCGATTTCGCAGGATGGTGAGGTCCGAGGGGCGAGAGTTCGAGCAGGCGATGAACACATGTCGTGGAATGGAATAAACATAATATCCGGAGAATTGCGGTGCATGCTGTACTGCTACCGTATGAGCGCCATGGATATCTGTATTTGCCTCCAGGAGGTCGAGGTGGTGGGCGGATAGTCGTGGTGCAATTCCGGTCCTTACGAGGATGAGGTCGATGCCATTATCGGTAGCCTCATTGCACCACCCATCAGTTTGGACGGCGACGACATGGACGATTCAAAATTCGCCGCTGTGGGCGTCGATCTCGATGAAAGAAGGGTTTCAGGCTTCAGCCAAGCTCGACGAACGTAGCACTGGCGGGTAAGAGAAGCAAACCTGGTATGTTGTCGAGGTTGAGCCGCCGCTGGAGAACTCGTGGGAGGAACACTTATAACCATATCAATAACAGCGGCAGCAGGGAAATAGGACAATAATTGACATTAGTGACGATGTCGAGAATGTCGGGAGTGTTGATGAACACTAATGTCTCTACAATTTTTCTTCCACCTCCTTTTCAACCAAGACCTACTTCAAGTAATTCACACTACGAATACCTTGAATCAAAAACGACCACACCAAAATTGTCAGCCGCAACATCCCCAGCAGCCTTCCATTCCTGATACCGACTGGGACGCGGGGCAGATGGGCTTTGTGGGGTTGCATACTGTGGCACAGAGTCGATTACCGGCAGGCTGAGGGAACTCGAGAGCATTGGCATTGGCGATGATGAGAGTGGCGGAGATGAGAACTGTAGTGAGGAATTTAAAGGACTTCATGTTGGTGTCTGTCAAGGGTAATTGATTATGTAAGCGCAAACTACCTTTCCTTTGGACAACTGCTGTGATAGCCAAGTGATAACTTAGCAATGCTGTATATACTCAAGACTTAAATAAGAAGGTAATCACGGATAAATTCCTATCGAATAAGTGCCTCGGGAATCTCAAACAGGTTTCTTTGCCCCATGTTCTACAAGAATCGAGCTAGAGAATTCAAATCGTCCAGTCTCTTCAAGGCGCTGAATCAACACATCTCCAAATGCTGTCATGGGGGTCAAAATGCCCCCTTCCCGAGCGAGATCTGGGAGAGCGTGGATGTTGCTATTCCTGGATGTCGAGGCGTTGTTTGACATCTCAGAGACGGGAGGGAGGAGGAAGCAAAGCGCTGATTCCGAGATCATTACTGATGGAAGGTAAAGCATGAGGTCAATTAACTAGAGGGGATCTTCAAAATAAAAGTGCTCACTTGCGGTCAATAGGTAACCTGGATCGCCCTTGCCTTTGATCACGGTTTTTACGTTAACTGGAGGGGTTGAAGTAGACGTAGTGATATTGGTAACACCAAAAAATCCTTTCTCCATGAACCTGGAGAAATAGTAATATAAGTCAGTAAGTCTAAGTCCAGTCCCAATTGTTGGGATGATCAGCAAACAAAAAAACTCAACTCGTCTGAGGGCCCCTCTCCAGATTGAGGTAAGAATTTCTTTGCAATTAAACGGAACTAGTGGTCAAAACAATTAGCGATTGCCAATTGATTGATTAATAATTTACTGGTTTAATGAATAACATGTTGAACCCAACGACAATGGCCGTGGCCAGGAGCACAGCGGACAGCGTTCCGGAAGTCGCCTGGAATTCATCATAACAGAAATCTGGGCCATAGGATTGTAGCCGGTGCTTCTTGTCATCTGAGGGAATGATAGTGTGAAAAAAAGAAAAAAAGGATAAGGCTTTAAGATGCGCACTGGTTTTTCCTCCCCTCCGAATCTCAAGTAAGCCAAAGGTGCGTTGAACCAAAGCCCGATTTCCAGCACCCATGACGAAAATCGCACCTTTTATCGTCTTAGAACTCGGGACAGGAAGGCTGTAAAGCAAATGGAGGCCTGGGTGCAAGCCAACATAAGGACTCAAAATATATGGACTCCTGGATTGTCTGGCGACTTGAAGAGGTACTTTTTCGATTGCCGTCATGACAGATGACGCCGTACCGCCAGAAATTCCACCATGGAACCGAAATGCGCTTGTCGACGTCCCAGGGTTTAGATACTCTCCAGATGATGATGGCCCAATGGATTTAAGAGTCTTATTGGCGAGGTATGCTGATATGTCGGAAGGAATGGAATCGAAACCGCAAGCTGGGACGATTATCGAGCCCGTTTTCGTCGCGAAGTAGTCGAATCTGTTATAAAAGAACGTCCATAAAAACCTGAGCTCCGATTAATTGAAGAGGCTCATAGCCACGTACTCGGTAACGATTTGCTTCATCCACGGCGTTTCCCCTGTGAGGTCAACGTAGTGAACACCATGTCGCACGCAAGCGCTTTCAAAATATATAAGCCAATGATCCTTCCAGAGCGAATGAACACTCACCGAACCACCGGGGTACCCCACAGCCAGTAAGGCCCGACCGTGTTGATAACAACACGCGTCCCTCTCACCGCTGCTTCAACTTCGTGCTCCCGGGTCACATCCACGTGGACAAGCTGAACTGAAGACGGTAAATTGAGGTCCTCGGCGAGCTTTCCGAGTTTTTGGGTAGACCGTGCTCCAATTGCCAATGAGAATTGAGCCCGTTGTGGGTGAGCTTCTAGATAGCGCGTAATAAGTCTTCCTGTGTATCCTGTGGCACCGAGGACGAGAATGTCTGTCTTTTCCGCCATCGGAACGTTCTGTAGATGAAGGTTTGGAAACACGAAGCAATAGGAAGTGGGCTCTACATGGCGTGTGATGTTCACAGTAATAGTTCACAGCCGGCGTCGAAAATGGAAATCACGCGGAAACGGGTTGCACAGCACATGACCGGTAGTGATCTGTACTAACGTTTAATAGCGATTCGAACGTTTAATGCGTATCGCTTATTATAACCTTGTGTTGGGTAAAAGTGTATATTATGTTAAGGATCTGCTTCCAAAGCTTTAACCCGCCCTCCCTGCAGAAAAGCGCAGCCGCAGCCGGGCCTTATCCAAATCTTCACCCAAAATCAGGCAATCTTCCGATGACTAGCATTGATAACGTATGCGTCGATCTGCTGCAAAGAATGATCAAAGGCTTTAATTTCTCAATTGTTTCATCTTTTGTTTTCCCCTCACTCTCTCAATCGTGATTCGTAGTCATTTAAATGACGACGCAAAGTCGACGAATCTTCAGATTGGTATTCGCACGCCAAGTGGCACCTGCGTCACTTGCACTTTTATTAAAATACGAGCACAGGGGGGTGATGGAGGCCAGATGTTTGTTCACTCCCGCGGGATTCAAAGTTTCGGCCCGAACAATAGAAGCGCTCGATGTGACGATATTGTGACATGGGCGCTCGTTTGGCCGTTTTCTACCAGATCCATGAATTTCGGAGTCCAATATCTATGACTCTATTCTGTGGATTTTCCCGCAAGAGAACTGAGTGGTTAAGGGCATTGGCCAGTGGTAACCGATCGCCCGCTCCTACGAGTAATTAAACAGGGAACGGTGGGCACATTTAATTATTTTGACAGCGGACATTGAATCAGACTGGGAAGGTGAGGACTTGGGGATATATCCACCTCAATAGTCCTAGTATTAATGCATGTACCTTTCAAGGGATGTTAATTATGACTAATAGCTGGCTTCGATTCTCGGTTAGCGTTGACATACCGACGGTCTCCAGCTGTGGTTTAATGGAATGGTTACAACCTGGAATAGAAACCTATAGTACCCACACAAACCCGTATTGAACCAATGCAGTAGACTCATAATTTGGATGGGCTAAATATTGCACTTCATCTTCAAGCTACAGCAATTGGTATTCTAGGATGCAGATTCTATGATGTCATTAGCTTTTAGGCTAGATTACTACCCCCATAGATAAGCAAGGAAAGTACACCGATGCGGCTTTGTAAAATCGGTAGCTGTCCGAAAGGCGGATCCGCCCGATGTACCGGGTTGATTTTCGACGTTGTCAACTCTCTCGGGCTATCGGCCACTTCGTTCTGGATGATGTAAGGAATTTATGAGCGCAGTAAAATGGTCCCCCGAGTTAAAAAGCCAAGTCTAAGTGGAATTCGACTTAAATTGCACCTCTGATTACTCCCTGAACCCCATGGCGCCAAGAATGGTCGCTTCCGCCCTCTTCTCTCTCGTCATTTGCGTCACTGCTGTGTGGGGTATACCCCCTCTCCAAAAGCGCGGTGGGTTAATCCAATAAACATACACATTCAAGTTCTGATATATTCGTGACCATCCTCATCCTACAGATGCATGGTCTGATCAAGTTGTTGCTTTGCACAACCAATATCGCGCGCAATATGGCGCTTCGCCAGTTGCCTGGACCAGCTCGCTATATTCCAGTACCTTGTCCTATGCACAGGGCTGCAAATTTGCTCACAGGTATGAACAATTTTTATTTCTTGTGAGTTGAATGCTTACTTATTTGATAAGCGATCCACAAGGCCAATATGGAGAGAATTTGGTAGGCCAATTTATCTTTTCGGAAAATATGGAGTTGGTTGACGACCAAGTGCTTAGTATGCAGGGACTGGTGATTTAGGAATTGACGATGCGTTGCAGGCTTGGATGGGTGAAGCATGTAAGTGGTTTGGTTGTCCGAGCTGTAACATCACAGCCAACTGACGGACCAAAAATTAGCGGACTACGACTGTGAGTGGGAGGGCAACAATTCCAAAAGTTTTCTCGCACATTTTTCTGATTTTTTTATTTAAAAAAAAAGATAATAACCCAGGCTTTTCCTCCTCGACTGGCCACTTTACCCAAGTCAGTCCTCAACGTTGTTTTTTTGGTTCTGAGTGACCGAGCTTTGTCTAACATTCGTAGGTGGTCTGGAAGAGCACAACGGAAGTTACCTGCGCCATAGCAGATTGTCCCGCTGGTGCGATATTTCCAAGTGATGCCTCTCATTTCATTGTCTGTCGGTACACACCTCCTGGAAACGTTCAAGGCCAATTTGCGTGAGTACTCCCATACATATTGTCTGGAAAATGCCGTCTAATAAATCTACTTACAGAGAAAATGTTGCTAGACCTATATAGATTTAGTATGACTGTCACTGAGAACGTCGTTCCGAGTCACCGTTTTTAAAATAATCTTCACGGGCTGAGGAATTAATCGTCAATTGACACTTGGGGGAATCCTCCAAGATTCTTTAAATTCCTTGGTGCTGTCAATCGTATTTCCCCCTTCACCATGTGAATGAACGTCGCTGCCCTCGAATCCAATACGGCTATAATGCGAATCTTAACTGCCATTGGACCCAATCGATCTTGGAGATGGTGATAATGCACGCGAATGCTCAACCCATCAGTGCAAGTCACCTGTTTCCTTGTTGGGAGATGATCGATGAGGCTTCGACGTCAAGCCCTGGCTGCTTGGTTGATTGAAACCATTTGCGGTAAGCAAGCAGTTGACAAAGATCAAGGAAAAAACCTTGGCTACAAGTCTTTCCAGGGCACGGGGTCAAAAAATGAGGATCGAAGGACCACTATTGAGATTATAAATGAAGACCATCGAATAAGGAGCCTATTTGCACCGTCCAACCCTGTCAAAGAATTATGATAGGTTCAAACATGGATTCTGACGCATGGAAGTCCAAAGAGTCCGAGGTGCTTGTTGGCAAAAAGCACATGCATTTTCGAATCAGAAACAACTGGATAGAAATATGAGATATAAGGATCCCATGCTTGTGTTCGTGCGAGGACTTTTTGGCTAGCAGAGGCAGCCTCGCTCGCGATGGTCGTTGATGAAAAAACCCCACATAATTATTAAGTTCCGGTCGAACAGAATTCCGAGGCCGAATCAAACCGAATTCTAAGAGGAGATTAGCTTACTTATGATCCATTGACTAAGAGAATGGACTTACATGGCCTGGAGTCAACGATCGTGATTCGGCGCTATCAGGAGCACCACCACCCGAGATCGTCATTTTGGCTATCCGACCGTCGGCATCCTCAATCTCCACCTTGATATCATGATTGTCACCGTCCTCCGTGTCCAGAGTCGCGTCCTCATCTTCCTGCTCTTTGGATCCTTCAAGGTCAAGATTCATCACCTCTACGAACCATTTTGCGCCCTCCTCCCAGCCGGCAAGTTCAGCCTCTCCAAGGGGTGAAAGGCCTGCTTTCGTTTTGATATCGATCAGATCGCGGCCCGGTCCGTCGTGTCGGACAAGTTTTTGGGCGATATCAAGATGTGCGTTGAGCGCCGTCCAGTGTAAGGCAGTTGAACCTGAATTGTTCTGTACGGCGAGTAACGTTGATGGAACAAGAGGAAGTAGATAGTTCAGGAGGTCTAGAATTTATCCTGTATCTATCAGATAATGATTTATGAGAGAGACTTTCGCTCGCGTACTCACCTAGGTGGCCATTGGCACAAACCATGTGAAGGATCGAATTTCCGTTCTTATCGCGAATATCTGCCATGGCGGTAACTCCGTGTTTTGCCACAAACGCTTGGACATCTTCGAGGTCGCCGTATCTAGCCGCTAGCAGGAGGTCGTCGTTGTCATCGTCAGTGAGTGGTAGAGACATTGATGGCGGTGCTGGTGGTTTTTGTGACAGATTCACACGGCAAAATCAAAATTTGCACTCTTGCCTCATGACCAGATTGATCGCGTCTCGGCCTCACACAATTTTCCATTCAACATCAAGAGGTCCGTATAGAGCTCCGGGAAAGTGTTCTTGGCTTTAACTCTTCCATCTGACCGAGATAATTTTAGGACAATCCGAATTTATTTCACCGGAAACAGTTAAACCCTCCCAAGCTGTGCCCCCTGGTTCCATGTGGAACTTGTTTCCATCAAACCCAAATGGTGTCAAACGAAGATTGTAAAGCACGCATCCTAAATCTGTTGTCAAGTTGTCCGCTCAGTGGTAATGCCCTAGCGAGGTTATATATGTACTCTTGATTCGTTAGTTGTTCCGCCTTTCACAACCTCGTCACCCTCCTTCCCTCTCCGAGCCAAGTTGAGCTACTGAAAGTACAATCATGACCCACTCTTCACCAGCAAGCTATCTGGTCTGGTCTGTGATTACCTCTCTGGTACGCGGAATTCCGGCTACCGATTTTCTCATATTTTACCCTTCTTTCTTCGCCAGCTGGGGGCTTTCTTGATCTTCCATCTCTGGTCGTTCGACCGATTCAAATGTCTACGGTATGATCGTTTCATCAGGTGGCGGCAGAAAGACTCACAATTTCGCATTCATAGATGGAATAGTGGACCATCATCAGGCGCCTTTAAGCGGGTCATGACTGTGTGTGTTCTCTTTTCTCCCTTTTCATGGTTCTTATCGTTTCCAGTATTCTTACCTGGTGACAGTGCCTATGATATTAATATATGCCCTCGGAAATACCATTATCAAATACCACGAGGGGTTTATCGCCCACCCAATTCACGGCAGTCAGTTTCCTCTTTCTGCCACCTTCTAAGCATTCTCTCATTGACGATTTCAGTCATTCCCAAACCATACCAGCTATGGGAAGGGTGGGCACAGGCTACCATTCTCCCTTTCAAGCTTGTATTCGCGATTGGATGGAGTTTCGAAATGTGTGTGTTTAATCTATACGACATCCGTTACGTCTTCCAACTTTGCTCTTTGCTTCTAGGGTAACTCACTTGGAAGGTGCGGGGATACCTCACTCGGCTAAATTTTTCCACCGAGCTGAATACCACATATAGAACTTTGCTTCTGGTTATTTTTGGTGAACTCCGGCTCCTCCCAGCAAAATTGGTTCCAAAGTCCATATTTCAAAACATGGGTTGGAGGGTCAGCCATTGCCGTGATATACATGCCACTGGTGACTATTTTCACACGGGCGGATTCCCTCAAGGTCTGTATCACCCCTGTTCAAAATAGTTTTGGGCCCGTATTAAGCCGCATTGCAGAACGAGGCGTTTATCTTCTTGGCTGGCAGTTTAGGGAGCCTTTCCTTGACCTTGTGGTTCACACCAATTCTGTACTGTCATATTCTTCTTTTTCTCACGAGATATATTTATCTTATTGCTGCACAGATGGACCTTCCCCAGTTTCCTGAACAACCTGGTACATTGTCATTATTCTCTCACCCACAAACGTGCACTGACTCTGCGAATCAAGAAGGTCGAAGGAGTCGACACCGCAACCATTGTCAGACTGACAAAATTCTCGGAATTGAATGTATGTCATCATTTCCAAGTATCAAGGACTAATTCTCACTGGAACCCCAGGCCATTCGTGTCATCTTCCGGTTTTTATTTACGGTTCCACTTTTGATCTTGGGTATCGATGGAGTGCGACCTCACACCCATGTCAACGAGAGCATGCTATGGACTGGTTAGTTTTCCCCTACCTCTTGAATGCGACAGAGTGCCCAATATTTTCCCTTAGATTTCCTCATCATAATTGCTGGCTTTGGATGTGCAATTTCTTCAGGCCTAACTCTCGTTGTACGTTTCGTGACTTTTTGTCATCCCCGCGGCTCAATCAACTCTTTTGTAAAAAATCTAGATTTTCTTCCCAAGATCCATCGAAGGAGAGATCGCAGCGCGTGACGCCGCCAAAGAACGAAAAATTGCCCGTTCCTTCGGCCGCTCCACGGGCGTCCACGTCGATAACGACTCCGCATTCCAACAGATATCGAGTTACCAAGGCCATCCCACTTCTACTGGTGGCCGCACGTACCTTCTCACCTCCTCACCCATCAAGCAGACGTTCCAGGAGCTCAATTATGAGCAACAGGAAGATATGAAGACGATTCCATATCTCCATGAAGAGTTGAACCGAACGAAGGACTCTTGGGACGAAGAAGGTAGAGATGTTGCTGCCGAACTACCACCTATCAAACCGAATCGCAAGAAAGGTAGTCGGGATATTGAGATGACAGGTGTAGGTAGCCTCACAGAGACTAACCTCTCGGAGCATAACCTAAGATTTTCGAATGTCAACCCGATAATTTCAAACTTTACATCTCCAATCGGTGAGTCTCGTTGCTTTGTTGTTATCTTGATTTCCTAACCACCGAACTATGTATAGATCTATACATTGCTCCCGAGAGCGGCAACGCCTCAAGATTAACCTTCAACCGTCGATAACTGCCTCGAGCTGTATTCGGATTTTACGGACACACACTCGTTTCTTCTGTTCTCGGTGGAACTATTATTGTACCAATAAAATACCTTAATCCTGGTGCCATAAGTAGTATTTATTCTATGAACTCGATTAAATTTCGGGTAAATTTGTACATATTGCATGTACACTCGGTTTTCAGGTGGTTTCCGTTGCCACCATTGTAAAGTATTGTTATACACAGTCAAAAATTTGGAGCTCTTCTTCAAGTTGACTCTTCTTCAGTTTACCGTGTCCCGTGATGTGACGATTACTTATCCGGCCCGGAGCCTTTAACAGCCCTCACGTCCTCGCCACACACTCCAAATTCAAATATGTGGTGAGTGGGCATCACTCTTTTCTTTCTCTCCGCGGGTCGCCTACAATCTTCACCAGCTGGACGAACTATCTATTATCATCCAGTCTCATTCGGCAATAATGATTTCGGAACGGCTGATCGAAAAAACCTCCTTCACAGCAAACATGTACTGAATGCACAGGTGTCTATCCGTGCACCCTGCTGCAAGCTGTGGTTCGACTGCCCTGAATGCCACGCTGAATCGCAAAGCCACAAACTAGCGAAGACGATGGAAATGGCCTTCCTGTGCAAGAAGTGCAAAAAGGCGTTTCGGAAGGATATGACTGCGTATGAGGAGAGCGATGAATATTGCCCGCATTGCGATAACCACTATGTACGGAATAAAGCCTTGACTTTTCTTTCTTGCTTGTTCTGATATTTGGGCAGGTCATCGAGGCGAAGACCCCTCAGGCTATTGTCGGTGTGCAGGGCGAGGATGCGAGAGTGGATGCTCGGTATTTTTTCTGTAATTTTGACGATGATTCTTGGTGCTAACCAGTTCCATAGAATGCTCAAAGATGACCGTGTCAAGCAAGTACAAAAATCTATATTCGTGAAAGACGATGACGATTTTGCGGATATCCTGGGATGACACCTATCGCCCTTACCTGCATGAATGGCTCTTTCATATGGAATTAAGGCCCATCCCGCGCTTATTCCAGGAGGTGGAATGGATCGTGGGTTTGCCACAGCAAGGAATTTTATGTACATGTATACACTGTTTATCGGGAGCCATTTCTTGAAACGGTTCAATCGATGACACTGAGCGCTGAGCTACGGAAAGGGCCTATCCACTTTGCAGACAGCTGCTTCCGACTTATGGAAATTATGTCACCAGTGTTTTTATTTGGTCCTTATGGCTGAACTATATCAGGCATGGGATATGTAAGATAGGCGCCGGATTTCTTGTCACGTTTAAGATTCTTCCTGAACATCGTCCTGGATTTCAATCCCCGTTGTGGCCATTATGGTTGTTTACAAGCACATAGTGATGAATCCCCAGATAGCCTGCACTTCCTTCAGAAATTTCTAAACTCCCGGAGAAAGAAAATAAAACTCTGAGTATGATAGAAAGAAATTTCACGGCATGTCAGCGAAATATCAGTGCCAATACTACTGGATATTGAGCAAAGCAAGTAGTACTATGCACAGAACTTGAAAAACTCCAAGTCCAGGTACATTACAAGTATTTCTACAGCTATAGTATATGAGAAACAAGGAACGTGTTCAAGTTGATCGTGTCAAAGAGACAAGAGGGCGCATGAATGAGTGCCATAAAAATAGCAGGGTGAAACTATATCTATGTGTATCCTAAAAGTGAATGAGATATAAACGATTGTAAAAGAAATGAATGTGAGGTAAACTAGGGAATGGCAGCATCAAGGAGAGACGCATAAGGCTCGGAGATGTAAACGAATATATACATTGTCACGAAGAACAAAAGATGAATTTGTGAGCGATGAAAAGGTTGAAAGTGTCCAAAAGAATGAGAGGAAGGAAATTATACCAGGCGTGTCCTTCGAGGATTCTGAACGTTACACCGATTGCTAGTGCAGCGGCGGACGATCCCATCCAGAGCCCACACAGAATGCGCATGTTCCTGTACTTGTTGTTCCCGACCTTCTTCTTTTTGTCCTTGTTGACATGGCTCTTGTTATCGCCCGAAGGCACCCAGCTCGCCGTCGTCCCGAAAATTCGGTCCTTAATGGCCATGAGATACGCATACTGCTGGATTACAAACACGAAGTTGACGTTGAAGTTGTACATCTGGCGTGACCACAGACGGAAGATGACGATGGAATAGATGAGCGATGGGAAGGCATAGGCGAAATTGAACCACATGACCATCCCTGGGTTGAACAGAAGCATGAGTAAGCCAGGCATCGAGGCAAGGAAAGACATGAGCGCCGCGGCAGTGTAATACATCATGCCGCTCATGTAGCAGACTTTCTGGATGATGGTGAGGGGGGACTTCCAGAAATCTGGGTTTGTTAAGAGAGTCGTCGATCCAGCACACCATCTCATCTGTTGCGAGAAGAAGGCGCGAGGTGTATCAGGCGAAACGCCGCATGCAAGGGCCAGTGGGATATACTTCAATCTCCAACCTCTGGTCAACGCGTAAAAACCAGTGTGGACGTCTTCTGAATGTCCGATCTCAGCCGTCCCGCCAACTTCGACCAAAGCAGCGCGTCGATAGAGTGCGTTGCTACCAACACAGATCGAAGCGCCCCAGCGGTCACGATTAACCTGGACAATGCGATAGAATAGCTCCTGCGTAGCGCTGGCGCCTTGTTCTACCCAGGTTTGTTCATCTGAGGGACGGAAGAATTGCGGCGACTGAACAATTGCGATATCTGGGTATTTGTTCATGTACGGGAGCATCTCGTCCAGGAAGTCGCTGCGAGGACAGAAATCGGCGTCAAAAATTACAAAGAAGTCCCCTTCGGTCCGAGTAAAGGCGTAACGCAGGTTTCCTGCCTTTTTCAGGTACGGCTTATTGTCGCGAGTGATGTAGTTGAAGCGATAATGCTCTGCCAGATTCTTGACACTTTTCAGACCACCATCGTCGAGAACGTACACGCGATAGTTGGGGTACTTCAGCTGCGAGACGTATTTGTAGGTGTTTTCGAGGACTTCGATTGGTTCGTGGCAGCAGGGAAGGTAGATGTCGACGAGAGGAAGCTTTTCCGAGGGGTATGAATGTTCTTCAACTAGCTTTCGGTGCTCTGGAACACTGAAATCCTTTCCACAGTATCCGACCATGTAGGATATGATCAAATATATCTGTATGAGTCCAACGAACACACCAAACCTTTAGAGAGATCAGAAGGAATTCTGTAAAGCCAGGAATATGCGGCCTCACCAATAGAACATCTTGGACGAGATGGCGAAGAACCACATCCCCACCGAGACGCTAAGAAAGGACATTGTTCCGAAGAGGTACAGTGGGAGGCTAGCATAGCAGGTTAGAAATCATTTCTCCCCGAAAACAATCAACATACCGACGCGTTTGAGCATATATGGTCTTCTCAACATCCGTCGGAGGAGTTGGCAAGATGATGGCTGACTGATCGGCCCCCACAACAACCGACACCGGCTTCTCGGCTGCTGATTGCTTCCGCGCCAAGGAAATCTCCCACCAGCGCTTATCTGGTTCTTCTTGGTTGGGGAGGTTAGAAACCGCAGGTTCCACTGCAACGGTAATTGAAGATGGCACGTTGGATGAATCGGCGGACGGGCGTCCTCCAGATACGGCTGGTTCTCGATTGGGGGGGGTATAGGTGTCCAAAGGGCGGACGGGGGCGATCAAGTCCTTCAGAAAAATGCGGTTAAATTAGCAGCAGATACCGAAATTATTCTCCAACACACCTTCGACGCTGACTCTTCCCGATATATTTCAACCTTAGCCGTCTGTGCGGAAGGAATCTCCAGAACCACTGGTTCACCAAGAGAAGACCGTCGGAGATAGAACCGACTCAATGAAGGCGTCGGGCTCGAAATTCCAGGCGGGAACTCGAGAACGTATTCGCCATAGCTAACACTATCCTCTCCGCAATCTACGGATGTGGAGGGTTGAGGCGAAGTCCGGATTTCTGCTTCAGCGTCGTCGATAGAAGCGGAAAGAGATGAGGCCGTAGTTGACTGAGGTACAGCGGTGATGTGCGTATCACCGTTTCCTCTCTTCTCGCTTTCCGAGACGGTAAAATGTGTCCTGGAAAACGGAGTGTCTGGAGGGGAAATATAAGAAGCGCTATCGTCAGCGGAGCCCCTCGACTCGATTGCCTGGAGGTTGGACAACGTCGACAAGGAAGACGAGGACGAGACGTAGGTTGGACGGGAAATAATCCTCGGGCGATCCGGTTCGTCCAGAGATTGGTTTCCAAGCATCGCGACTAGGTGCTTGACGATTGCTTGTACTTTCTCATCGGAGGGATTTAGAGGAGCTGTTTGGCGTTAGGAAATAATGGCGGGGATACTCAAGAATATTACTTGCCTAAACCTTGTCCATCCTGCCCGTACATTAAATTAGCCTATAGTTCGATGAGTGACTTAGTTGAACGTACGTTGTAGAGGGCACCATTCTTGAAGTCAACCGGCGAAGACACCAAAGTGGCTGCATCGGACTCGAAATCGACCATGCTCGATACGCGCGAGTCTTTTCCGCTTGGCCTAAAAAAAATCGTTCTCATGAGCAATGCAGGAGGCAAAAAGGCGCGAATACTGACGGAGGGCGCAAAAAGGACAAGGGGCTGACACCATTTCCGCCAAAGCTTCGCCGGCGCGAGGACAAGTTCTCGTGCTTGAGGAAGGCGGGTTTCGGGATGGGCATCGTCTCGAGACTCTCTGCACCGTTAGAGGGAGACATTAGAAGGATAGACAAAAAAAAAGAGTGGAATGGGGACAGAGAGAATCCAAAGGCGTAGTAGGGAAGGATAGGGAATTTTATTCCTGTGTTAGCTTGCGTTCTTGAAATAGACAGAGAATTATCAGTACCTGAACAATCCCTGGACGGGGGAAAGCAACCAATTGACCGAAGAAAGGAGGATCAGACGGCTGACATCCGACAAGGTAAAAATTTGAAGTTGTCGATTTGCCTTAATACCTTTCTGGCGGTGGTTGACAGTGACGATATGAAAGCCGACCGGAAGCTCCACTGCCCCCATTGCAGGCAGAAGCAAAAGATAATTTCTAGTTAGCCAGGAGAAGACCATTGTCGTCAGTTGCTTCAAACGGAGGCCTGCCAGCCATTTTCTCATCACTTTAGTGCGATCCCATTCCCATGCAGTCCGCACCGGAAATGGCGTTTTTCGGGGACGTTTACTAGATGGCCCTTTTATTTTTTGATCGATCTCACCTTTTGATAGCTAAACCTCGGTACAAGGGCGCCTACATTCCTAATTCGACGAGAAAAAGTTTCTTGAGACTCGCCAAGTGATCCGGTGCCTTGCCAAGGTTGCGCTTGGTGGGAGCCATTCTTCGTTTATCTAAAAATATATATTCCTTCCTTGTGTCACGATAAACTATGAATGGAATACA
>Ga0307509_10005982_pt1 | contig 16622 bp, 13 predicted proteins | sample 10_EM_MG_FD_202245 | JGI IMG/M metagenome (GOLD analysis project Ga0307509, IMG submission 202245) | Populus trichocarpa ectomycorrhiza microbial communities from riparian zone in the Pacific Northwest, United States - 10_EM | ecosystem: Host-associated > Plants > Roots > Unclassified | place... | reverse complement strand
ATTAAGTCATCCTAAATTATGTGGTAAAACAATTAGTTTAAAGTTAAATTTGGATATTGATTTAAAAAATCATTGATTAGCAGGTTTTTCCGATGCTTCTGCAACTTTTCAAATCAAGCTAATAACTAGAACAGATAAAGAGCAGCCAGATTGAACCCTCATACCTTCTTCTAATTCTAAAGCTTTACCAGCAGAAACTAGGATAGTTGTATGGGGTAATTTTTTATCCTCTTCAGTAGGGTTAGGTCGATATACAAAACAAGTAAGTAATATGATTCGTATTCCTGCTTATCAGCAAAGTGTTATAACAGGATTAATCTTGTCTGATGGGTGATTAATTTTTGCTTCAAAAACTAGTAAATCTGCTCGATTTGGCTTTAAACAATCTTTATCCAATTCGGCTTATTTTTTATTTGTATTTAGCCTTTTATCTCCTTATTATAGCACTATCCCTAGTTTTATATCTTCTAAGCGAAAAGAAACTAATACATATGCTTTACAGATTTTTACTAGATCATTACCTTGTTTTACTGAACTTATTTCTATTTATTACCCTAATGGAATCAAAATAATTCCTGCAGATATTTTTAACCTCTTGACTCCTATTGCTTTGGCTCATTGAATAATGGGAGACGGGAATAAAAATCGACACGGTTTAACAATCAGTACTGAATCTTTTTCTCTAAATGATACAGTTAGATTGATTAATGTTCTTATGATTAGGTATAGATTAGACTGTACTATGCGTAAAAAATCTCCCGGGTATACTATTTATATCAAAGAAAAATCAATGCCTTTACTACGAACTTTAGTACAACCTCATATGCATAGTTCGATGCTATATAAATTAAGGATGAATACTTACGTAAAATATACTACTCAAGTTAATTTATCTGAAGACATTTCCTCGAAAAGGCATGATTTAGTTAAACTAACTAAAAAGGATGACGCTAGTTTTCAAATTAAAATACTTAATCGTAACCTCTGCTCTGCAAAGCTACCTCTCGCTTGCGCAACAGGCAAGAGTAAAAAGGTAGAAATTAGATTAAATTTTCAAATAGATCAAAAAAAAGACGATCTCTTACTATTAATTAAAAATTTTCTTGGCGGGAATATTGGTTATAGAAAAAGTAAAGATACTGAAAGTGAAAATTTATATACTTATGATTCTTCTAGTCTAGGTTCAGCCAGAAAAGTAATTAAGTATTTTGATAAATATCATTTACTATCTCATAAACACGTTGATTATTTAAAATGGAGAAAAACTTATTGCAGATTAATAGAAATAAATAAAAACTTAGTTACCTGTGAACGAGAAAGTAACTGGTATAAAAAATTATATAAGAAAATATCTTCAATAGGGTCTACTTCTAATAGAAAATATTCCACACAGACTAATTTAAATTTATGCCTTACGGCTGCAGCTGCTGCTACCTGTACAGCGTCGAAAATTTTACATCCTTTTGGGGTCACTGGCTTTTCAGATGGGGACTCCACTTTTCAGTAAAATTAAACAAAAGACAAAAAATCGACTTGGCATATTATACCTGTATACGCAATAGGACTCCATATGAAAGACAAAGCCATTCTATTGCAATTAAAATCTTTTTTTAACGAGATTGGAATAGTTAGTCTTGATACTAAGAATAATAAAGCTTATTTTACTGTTCAAAAGATTAAAGACTTAAATTCAATTATTATACCACATTTTGAATCTTATCCTCTACAAACTGATAAAAAAATAAATTTCGATCTTTGGGCAGAAATTGTAAAAATAATGATTTCTAAAGAACATTTAAAAAAAGAAGGATTCTTAAAAATATTATCTTTAAAGTCTAATTTAAATAACGGATTATCTAAAACTTTAATAGCTGAATTTCCTGAAATAAAACTTATTAAAAGACCTTTACTTGAATTAAATACTTATCCGTTAGAGAATAATTGGATCTCGGGATTTGTAGCCGCTGAAGGTAGCTTTAGTATTACAATAACTAAGAGAGATGGCAGACAATTTCCTCAAGTGAGAGCAAGATTTTCAATAGGTTTAAATTTTAAAGATAAAGAAAGTCTATTAAAAATTAAAAATCAATTAAATATAGGAAATATCTATTCTATTAATAAAGACATGTGTCTGTTTGAAGTAGCTAGATTAAAGGATATAAAATTATATATTATTCCTTTTTTTAATGAGACTAAATTAAATAATATTCAAAAATTAGATTTTTTAGATTTTAAGGAAATTGTTTTTTTAATGGATAAAGGAGAACATCTTAGTGAAAGGGGTATAAATTTAATAAAAGATATTAAAAGTAGAATGAATTTAAGAAGAAGCAGGCAAGGCCAGGTATTGATTTAAATTATAGTTAGTTAACTAACTTTGGATCCACTAGTTTTGGTTCAGCTAAAAATTGTATTAATTATTTTGATTACTTCCATTTATTATCTTGTAAGCATATTAACTATTTAAAATGAAGAAAAGCATATATAATAATTAAAAATAAAGATCATTTAAATAAAGATGGAATTGAAAAAATTATTAAATTAAAAGGTACAATGAACAGATTAAATGAGAATAGTTGCGCTAGCGACATATTTAATGAGACTACTGTTTAAGATAAAGTTCTAACAAGGATGCTAAGTTCTTGAGTATTAATTGGAATAGGTTTTTGTTTTTTTATTAACTATTCGATTAATCAAAATTATTGTTATATTTTAATTATACCTGCTTTTGGTATAGTTAGTCAAATAGTTTCAACATTTTCAGGTAAACCAATATTCGGTCAATGTGGCCCTAAATATTATATAAATATTTTGAAACATACTATATGCAGGAAAATAAGGGATTTTAAGAAACAAAGTACTATACTTGTAAGTCACCTAAATAAAACATTAAAGCAGGCAAGGCCAGGTAATTTAATTCATATTTTATTAATCATTAGCTTTATATCTATTGGAAATGCTTTTATAAATATACAGGGTGCCAGTATAATTACCGTTTGTTTTTCAGCAGATGGTATAGTCTTAATTTATTTAATGATGGTAAAAATTTTTGTTTCGTCTTATAACCCGCAGATAACCAAAGCACGTGTAAATTATTTACACAAATCCAATATTACATTGAATAGCGGATTATGCATGCAAGTAGAAATTTCAGAGGCCATACGTATGTTATTTTTCACACCAAAGCGCGCTAGCCTTAAAGATTTCTTTACCCAGGTTATCCCTAAGAAAAAGCAAACAAACAAGGCTTTAATTTTATTTTATTCAACATTTAATTTTCTATTTAAAATTATGTCCGTTTTAAAAATTACAAATACAAATACTGCAGCTGTTGCGCCAGCTGCGCCAGCGATAAAGCGACCAACAGAAAAAGGAGAATATAATTCTGATATAGAAAATCTTAAGCCTTTGATAACTACATCTTTAAACCTTAAATCTAACACTTTAAAACCAGAAGAAAAAAGATTTAATCAATGGTTAGCAGGTTTAATAGATGGAGATGGATGTTTTCAATTAAGTAAAAAAGGTTATGCTAGTTTAGAAATAGTTGCACATATTAGAGATAAAAACTGTTTATACCAAATAAAACAAAAATTTGGAGGTGCTGTTAAATTACGAACAAATTTAAATCATTTAAGATTTAGAATGCACCATAAACAAGGTATGTTAGATATTATAAAGGCTGTTAACGGGGAAATTAGAAATCCTATTAGGTTACTTCAACTAAATAAAATTTGTGAAAAATATAATATCCCTGTACTTAAATCAGCACCTCTAACTTATGAAAATGCTTGGTTATCAGGCTTTTTTGACTCAGATGGTAGTATTTATTTAAATTTAAAATCTACTCAAATCTTTATAACTGCAAGTCAAAAAAATAAATATTTGTTAGATATTTTGTGTGAATTATACGGAGGATCTATTTATATAGAAAAAATAAGTTTTAAATGGATCGTTTATACTAAATCAGAAATAATTAAATTACTTGAATATTTTAAATTAAATCCTTGTAGATCAGCTAAATTGAATAGAATTAAAGCTGTTCCTAAATATTATGAACTTAGAGGTCTTAAAGCTCACTTAGCGGAGGAATCTACAATATTAGGTAAAGCATGGAAGAAATTTCTATTAAGATGGGATAAATGGGAAAAAATTAAAAAATAACTAAATATAAGGCTCGCTTGCGCAGCGCTACGCAGAAAAATAAAGAGATGGTCCACGTACAAGATTTAATATGTTACTTTTCCTTTTCAGTCTATTAAAGGGCCGAATTAGGCACAGATATCAAAATATCTTGTATTATGTACATAGGAATAAAGTTTAAACATTGTTGTTATAATTATTTTAATCTATCAAAATTTAGTACAAAATCACCATCAAAATTTGATGAATTCTATTCTGCACATAAGTACATAGATCATAATTGGTTAACTTGTTCATAGGGTAGGCTATGCCAACGGAAGGTGATGGAGGATTACATTGCTATAAATATAGTAAAAGTTGTCTTTTTGGTCTAACTCAAAAGGAAGAACCTATTTTACAAGAAATTCAATCGGTATTAGGTTTCGGGAAGGTATATTTTTATATTTCTGCTAATGTTTACAGATATCGTGTAACTACAAAAAGTGAAAATTTAAAATTAGCTATTTTATTTAACGGTAAATTAGCAACTATTAAAAAAATAAATCAGCTTAAATTATGGATAGATGTTTTAAATGCAGATTATGTAAAGCTTACTTTTAACCCTAATCCTTTTTACCTTCTTTGAAAGATATCTGGCTATCTGGTTTTACTTCTGCTGACTTTTGCCTTAAGCTCAAAAGCAAAGGAGGTTCTTTCTTTGTAAGTGTTATTATACAGAAATATAAGAAAGAAGTTCTTGACAGTGAAGGGAATCTAGGCATAAAAGAGACTATCTCTCAGTAGCGCAAGCGCATTCGTATCAGATTTGTTTTAGACCAGAAGGAGGAATCTATATTATTGCACATTAAAAATATTTTTGGTGTAGGAAATGTAACAAAAACAAACAAAAACCAAGGATATTGGAGTATTTAGATATAATATTGGATCATTTAAGTCTAATTCCGTAACCGTTGATTACTTCCTAGCTTATCCTCTTAAAGGTAAAAACAAACTGCTTTCCTTAAATGGAATTCTATTCGTGAAATGTTGTTAGAAAAACACTTAAAAGCAGGTGGTATTGAACTAATAAGAGAGAAGGCTAACTCTATAAACAATTAATAGGATTATACAACAATTGTTCTCTGTTATTGTTCCGTAGGTGAGAATCCTACCTAGTTATTTTTACACTTTACCACAACGACTTAACGGAATTTAAGTGTACTCCATCCTTTAGTAACCTCCAATTAACTAAAAGCCCTCGGAGTGGGCATAAATATGAAAAGTTTGCCCGACGGAGTAAATTTTGTTTATATATATAAAAATAACCGGACAAGGTGAAAACGGTTAACGACCCCTAGTTGAAGACCGTCGGTGGTTAAGTACATCGCTACAGACTGGTTCACCTACGTAGAGCTGGAATGCTCGCGAATGTACAGTCGTAACTTAGAATAACTTTTAACAGATTATTAGTGTGCAGGTCCTTTTTAAGGTAAGTATGCAGAGTACGAATTAAAACACTTGTAGGGCAAGCCTACTTCAGATTACTAAGTTTGGGTCTATGCCATGTTTTCTATTGGAATCTTAGGATTCTTAGTATGGAGTTTCTTTCAAATAATCTTTAATACGTTATAATATTTACCTAGGTTAGTAGATATGTTAATTTGGCTAGAAGATTCTTTTTTGGTGGCTCTTCTTTATTGTGAAATAAAGATAATAAATATCGCTGTATGCTGGAACTGTTTAGTGCTAATTAGTACCTTTCAGCCAAAGGCGGGTAAAAATCTAATTAGTTTGACTCAATCAGCAGGTAATCTGTATACTAAAAGTTTAAAGAGTTCCTCAGAGATTACACGCGATACATCTTTTGATTTGACTTTATTTAAAATATTTTATTCTAGGATTAATCAGCAACACCTGACCCTTGGCCTTGCAGCAGTAACTCCAGATTTTAATTGGTTAACTTTTTATAGGATAGGCTATGCCAACGGAAGGTGATGGTGCTATTCTAACTTATAAAGGTAGACCTACTTTCGTTATAACCCCAAAAGAAACAGAAATTCTATTACACATTCAAAAAGTATTAGGATTTGGTATTGTTCGAGAATATAAATCATTTTCACGTTATTTTTTATTAGATAAACAAAATATATATATATTAACTTTATTATTTAATGGTAATTTAGTTTTAGAGCATCGTAAATCTCAATTAAGTTATTGAATACAAGCTTTAAATAAAACTTTTGCCTCCAAGAAACCTGCTTTGAAAATTCAGCAGTCCCTCCTTTGCTTGTGAGCTACGGGCAAAAGATGGACAGTAGACTTAAGCGAGATAAATTTAATAGATAAATTAATTAAACCTACTTTAAAGGACGCTTGGTTATCTGGTTTTACAGATGCGGAAGGTTGTTTTAAGGTAAAAATAGATAAATTCTCTAATTCTTTAACAGGATTCCGTGTAATGCTTAGATTTATTCTAGACCACCAAAAATCACAATATTTATTCTTACAATTACGAGATTTATTTTATTATGGAGCAGTAAGTTTAAGAGCAGGCAAAGCCAGCATTGGGGTTTATAGATACCAAGTTAATTCTTTCAAAGGATTAATCCCAATTAGAAATTACTTTTTAAATTTTCCACTAAAGAGTAAAAAATTATTGTCATTTAAAAAATGGAATGAAATTTATAAAATGGTGCTAAATAAAGAACATTTATTAGAAAAAGGATTAACAGCTATTCGAGAGTTATATAAAATTATAATTAGAAATAAAAGTTTAAATAGAAAAACTGGTTCTGCAAAGCCCAAATAAAGTTTAATAAGCAATCATAAGATGAAGATATAATCCGATCCCGGGCGTGAGTCCGGTGTGTATGCTATATATTTAATATGTTATATGCATATGCTACTTGCACCATATGTTCTCAGTCGGGTTAGATGAAATTGAAAATTTAATTCTTTACTCTCAACTTATTGCAGCTAAAATAGAAAAAACAAAAAATAAGCCACTTATTTATAGATTTCATTTACATTTACCAAGCAGGAAGTCGAGCACTCTAGCGCCAGAGCAAAAGGACAATAGGAATGAGGTTAAAGAGATAATATTTGGCTCTTTGTTAGGGGATGCTCAATTAGAGATGCATCCAAGAGGTTTAAATGCAAGATTTGGCTTTACACAAAGCTTAGATAAAAAGGAATATTTTGTAAGTGTGTGAAATTCTTTAGGAGATATATGCACTCCTTTTGGAAAGTACAGAGAAATGTCTTATTTAGATCACAGAACTGGTAAAACTTATACAAGTTTAAATTTTTGAAGTAAATCTTTACCTATGTTAAATGAGTTTTATTTTTCATTTTATTTAAGCCAGTGCTTAAGCAAAGGTAAGAAAAAAGTAAAAACAGTTCCTTTAGACTTATCACTATTAACTCCCCTTGCTTTAGCTCATTGAGTAATGCAAGACGGATCTAGAGGTTCCGCTAAAGGTTTATATCTTTGTACTGATAGTTTTACCCATGATGATGTTAAAAGACTTAGTCAATATTTAATTAATAAATATGATATTAAATGCTCTATCCATAAGGCTGGAAAAAACTTTAGAATTTATATTCTAGTACAATCTATAGAGACAATGAAATTTGTTATTTTACCTTTTATGCATAAAACTATGACAGATAAGTTGGGAGCATAGCTAAATTTCCACGTCGTCCATAACTTGAAAGAGTATGGAGTATAATTTCCCTGTATGCAAGAAACTATTTAAAAATTAGTGTACGTAGTAGACATAAGTCCTATCTTTAAAATTAATATTAGATAAGGCTAGTACGTTAAATTCACTAAATCTTATACAACTTGCAGGAAACCTGCTAATATTTAAAAATTTATTTATACTTAAGGGGCTCCTCAGAGACTACACGGGAAAATCCCAAAAATTTAAAGGATAAGACATAGTCCAAGTTAAGATATTATTTAGTTGTACTCCTACGGGTCCTACGGGTCCTACGGGTCCTACGGGTCCTACGGGTCCTACGAATAACTAAATTTGTGTCTGGATTTACCAAGCAAAGCTAGTAATAAAGATACAATTCTTAATAGGTAGATACGAGAGCTTATTTTACGGCTGCTACGGACGCTATCTCATTTAATAAAACCTTGAGCGTAATTGCTCCACTCTTGTTTTTCCAAGAGAAAAATATAAAAAACTACGTAGAAAAAGAAATTACAATTTGAAATCCGTTAGGATGATCTATGATGAGTAATAAGTCACAATTAAGTAATACAAGCAGAAACATGTATAAGTTAACACTTAAAGCCGAAAGAATTATTATAGGTTTAATGTTATCTGATGGATGAATGCAAAAAAGAGGACATTGAAATCCGCGTTTTGCATTAAAACAATCTATAAAAAATTATCCTTATTTAATGAATACGCATTATCACTTAGCTTATTTATGTTCCGGGTTTCCTTTTGGAGGTATGTCTAAATTGAGAAACAAATTGTTTTACAGCTTAACATTTTATACTAGACAGTTATATTGTTTAACGGAGATTTTTCATTTATTTTACAAATTGGACGGAAAAAAATACATTAGATGTATAAATGAAGACTTATTCAACTACATGGATTACATTGTATTAGCTCATTGAATTCAAGGTGATGGTAATAAACACCGTAAGGGTTTAGTCCTTAATACTCAAGGTTTTACCTTAAAAGAAGTAATTTTTCTCATGAATATTCTAATCTATAAATTTAAGATTACACCATCTTTACAAAATGATAGGGGTAATTACATAATTTATATTAAAGGGAAAGATTTGTCAATGTTGAAACCTCATATCTTACCTTTTTTTGTAGAACATTTTTTATACAAATTGGGGTAGTTCTCGTTTTTCTACGTAGTTGTTTTTTCTCAGAGTGTAAAGTATTAGACTCAGGTAGGAGTAGCCAATACTCCGCTGAAAATAGCATGTCTAAAAAGGGGGATGCTCTAAATCTAAGTAGAGAGTTCGCCTCCAAACTACGGCCGCTATGGCTAGGTTAACGAACAAATAAAAAAGGTCTCTTGTAGTGTATTGTGCTAGTAGCAGATTGCAATAGGAAAAATCACTAATGAACTTTTTGGGCCTAAGGCGGTATTTATGGGTTTTATTAAATAATTTAGGATCACCTGAGACTGTAAAGGTTAGAGGTGACGGAGTTTCCATAGTAGTTTTTTACTTTCATTAAAACTGTTGTTTTATAAACAGTAAATTTCGAAGGGAAACAGGGAATAATCTATCATATTCCTGGAGAGCCGTATGATGGGAAACTATCCCGTACGGTTCGGGAAAGGCTTTTTGACTAACTCTTTAATTTACTTTAATTTAGAGGGGTCAATCTTCTATTTCACAATGGTAATTGCGGTTCCAACAGGGATCAAAATCTTCAGTTGGCTGTCAAACTCCTTTAGTAAGAGTTATTCGGCCTTAAATTATATAATTGTGTTTTTATGTATTATTCATTTTTATTTGTGTATTTATTCAGAAAATAATTGTTTTTTAATTAGTAATCTACCGGTTTGTTTAAGCATAAAGCGCACTAATAATTATAATTTATTTGAATTACATAAAGGTAATTTATTAGAAATTTTTCCTAGATCTAATCCTAAGTATATGAAAGAGAATGATAAATGTAAATCTTTAGTTCTATATGGTGAAAATTTAGTGCCCAGCAGTGTTGTTAATTTACCAAAATTTACTAGTATAGTATCCTATATGATAAATATTCCTAATAATATCTTATTTCCTTTAGTTGGAATTATGATATCTGATGGACATATTGAATATAAATCTAGAAGGACTTTAAATTCTGAAAGTATACATAATAAAAATAAAAATATGCATGTGTATAGTATTATTAATTGTAGATTTAGATTTAAACAATCAATGGAACTTTTTGAATATTTATTTTATGTTTTTAATATTTTATCTGGGTATTGTATCTCCTATCCTAGATTAGTTAAAACAAGAATAAATCGTAAAGACTTTTATGGTGTTGAAATAATAACTAGAGCTTTGCCTTGCTTTACAGTATTAAGAGATATTTTTTATAGAGGAAGAATTAAAATTATTCCGGATAATTTATATGATTTATTAACTTATGAAGGTTTAGCTCATATTATAATGGGAGATGGTGCTTTTAAGTTTAAGGGTATTACTTTAAATCTGCAATCTTACTCTATAAAAGAATTAATACTATTTATGAATGTTTTAAAATTTAAATTTAATATAGATTGTACTTTACAAAAATCTAGAAATCAATATACTGTATATATTAAAGTAAATTCAGCTAAAAATTTATATCCTAAAATAAAAAAATTTATTGTACCTAGTATGAGATATAAATTTGAATCTAAAATTTTATCTTTGTAATTATATTTATTAAGAACATTTATTACTCGCTGGATATATTTGCATAATAATTATTTTAGAGTATTTCTATGACTTTTTTTAATTTAACAAAAACACAAAGAAAAAAATTTTTGTTGCTATTTACATTATACCTATTATATATATAAAGGGGGCAAACTCGAGGGAAGTCCTAATATTAGAATATGAATAGTATTAGGATAATCGTCGAACTAAATCATGTTCAGGAAACTATCATGTAAAAGCGTAGAGACCAGATGCCCCAGGATAAACTAAGGTATTTAATATCAATACTAAGGTATCCTAAGGAATAGTCCAAAATCGCCAGTAATGGTTTGAGGTATAAATACTTCAATACTATATAATAAAAAAAAACAAAATTTAGTTATATATTAGATAATAGGTTAACTAGATCTGAGATGATCGAAGACTGAACCTTGAGCTACTTTATATGGTGGAACTTTAAGATATAGTACACCTTTATTATTTACATTAGGTTTTATATCTTTATTCACTATTGGGGGGTTAAACCAGTTAGCTCTCCCTAAAAAGGCTCTCGTATGCTGGGAACCTTTAATAATTAAGATACTATAAAATAATTTTGTTATTTTAGTAACAAAGCTTAGTTTGGAGCAATCAGCAGGAAACCAAAAATCGTTGCTTGTGCCTCATAAGGAAGGTTAAGGCCCCTGCTCTCTTATTTCCTCTGCACTCGTTCACTTGTGCTTTAGCTTGTGCTTTAGCTTGTGCTTTAGCTTGTGCTTTAGCTTGTGCTTTAGCTTGTGCTTTAGCTTGTGCTTTAGCTTGTGCTTTAGCTTGTGCTTTAGCTTGTGCTTTAGCATTTGTTTATTTTTGTTTTTTTCAAGAATGAAATTAAGAAGCAAAGGACGCGGAGCTCAGGGGCAGGAAGCAAAGGTCAAATTAAGATTAACCCAGGCGCATGCCAACTCTTGCCTCCCTTTTGCGCTTGGCTTAGCCTTAGCCTACCAAGGAAAATAGAACGCCAGGGGCACAGGGTGCGTTTCTTATTTTTAGTCTTAAAACTTTTGCTGCCTAGTGCGCTAACGCTACAAACTCAGCTTTTGCCCCTGTTGCATTTGCAAAAGCAAATGGATGCTCAAACTTTTTTTTGTATACGACTTTCCGTATAGGCCATCTCATAAGCGACCTTTGGTTTTTACTCTTGCAAAAGCCAGAACCAAAAGGGGAAGCGAGGAAGCAAATGACGGAGAGCAGTGGTGGGAGGCACCTTTTCCTATCTCCTACCTCCGTAGAGCCAGGCCAAAAGGACAAATAATAGTTGAGTAGGATCCTCAGAGACTATACGTAGCCAATTTAATTTAATAAATTAATTTAAGATATAGTCCACAAAATTTAAGAAATGATATTTTAGTTTTTATGTGTAATAACAATATTGAATCCTTTGCTTTTGATTCTTTATTTATTAATACTTGTTTTTTACTAAGACAAGTTGAACGAATAAACCCCGTGAAAGTATACAGCAATTTTAAGGAAGATAGACTACAAATAATAAAAGATAACAAAAATAAGGCTGGTGTTTATTGTCTAGTAAATTTAATAAATGGACATCTTTATATTGGTAGTTCTACTAAACTTCAAATAAGAATGCGTAATTATTTAAATAATCTTTTTTTAAAAAATAAGAAAAACATAAAAATGCCTATTGTAAAAGCATTGTTAAAATATGGACAAAATAATTTTGCTGTTTTAATAGTAGAATATGTAGATGTTACAAATTTAGCTATACGATAAACTAATTTTAGAACTAAGTTCTTACCTTATTATAATGTTTTAAAACAAGGTTATTCCTCAATTGGTTTTAAGCATACAAAGGCTATTAAAGAAATGCTTTCATAATTAGCTAAAAAGAGAGTTCATTCTGAACGAACAAAATCTTTAATATCAAAAGCTTTAATTGGTGAAAATAATCATTTTTACAATAAAACTCATTCACTCGAGACAAAAATAAAAATAATTGAGGCTAAATCGGCTTATCCTGTTTATGTTTATAATTCTTATAGAGTATTACAAGTAATTTTTCCTTCTGCAACTACTTTAGCTAAGTTGATTAATTCTAACCAACCTACAATAGTAAAATGTATAAAAAATAAAGTATTATTTAGAGGTGATTGGTCTTTTTCTAAGATACTTTTTAATTTGTCTGATGTGCCTTTAATATCTAACTGCTTTTCAACTAAAGCCTTTAATTTAATTTTAGATATTAAAAATAATTCACATATTAAAAAGGCTATATTTGTATATTTAATAAATAAAGAATTTGTAAAAAAATTCGATGGAGTTATGCAGACCAAAAAAGAATTACATATTAATTCTGATGTGATTAAAAAACATGCTTTACTAAATAAACCATATGGAAAGTATCTTTTTAGTTATGAGAGAATTAAAGATTAATTGCTTTAAGAGGTTTCTTCAAGGTAACGAGTACCAGAAGACAAAAAACCATCATAGTTTGATGAAAAATTTTAAGTAACTGGAGTAATTTTATCTAACTCTTCGTTAGATATCGCATTCCACGATAAAATATTTAATAAGGAAATATTCTATGATACTTCTCTTCTACAAATTAATCTGCTAAACAAATTCGTAACTTTTCAATTTCGATTTTTTGATCGTATTAAAGACAAGAAAGACAAGTTATTGACAATTTTACTGTATAAAAGCAAAGGAAAACGCAAAGGAATCAATTCCACGACAAGGGGTTTTTATTCTTCTTCTTCTTATTTTTTGTACAATAATCAAATTAATAACAAAGGTACTTGAATAAGAACTTTTTGTACAGTAGTTAATACTAAAGCAGAACTCTTGCCTCCCCTGTTGCCTGTGCGTTGCATTAGTAAAAAGAAAAGGTTGCTTTCGCTTGCGCAGAGCAGCTCCGCAGGGCAAAAGGTGCGTTTCAATAGTCAACAGAAAAGCTCGGTTGTGAGCTTAGGGCAAAAGTTGCCAGAGCGAGAGCAAAGAGTAGAAGAGATTAAAAATAACTATATTGAACAATTTTTTGTGGGTTTGTTAGAAGGAGATGGTACTATAACTACTAATTTAAATAGTTACAAATCAATAAGAGTTAGATTTGTTATAGCTTTGAAAAATGAAAAAAATAATCATTATATGTTAAATAAAATACAAAATATTATCGGTGGAAGAGTTGTTATTGAGAGAAAAGAGAAATATGTCACTTGGATTGCTAGTAGTAAGAGTGATATAAATAAAGTATTGTTTATTTTAGCTAGATATCCTCTAATAACAGTGAGAAAACAATGTCAATTAGAGTTTGCTAAAAATTGCTTACTTTATAAAGACGCAGATAATTTTGTGTTAAATAGAAAAAATATGTATAAAAACATGAATGATTTACTCATTAGAGCTAAGTTAAATAACGAAATAATTCTTGAACTGCCTTTTTATTTTAATTCTTGGCTTTCTGGGTTTATAGAAGCAGAAGGTAATTTTTCCTTAGTTTTTAACGATAAAGGTCAATTAAGAAACAGTACTTTCAATATAGGTCAAAAAGATGATTTACATGTATTAAAGATGATTCTTTTTTACTTTCAAATTGAGAAAAATATCTGAAAAGATAAAAAAAACCTTATTAAAGGGATATTAACTGATCCTAATTATTATAGATTGAACCTTTGTAATGCTATATCTAGGAAACTTATTTTCGAACATTTCTCAAATTATCCCTTACTAGGAGAAAAAAAAATATCATATAGTAAATTTTTTGAATATCATAATCAGAGACTGACAAAAGTTTAGGTCTTGGAAAATTTTTTTATTAACAGTGTCGTGAGTAACATTGCTTGATTAATTACTATCTTACTATTATTAATAATTTAATTTTAATTAGTAATTAATACTTAATTATAAATTCTAAAACCATACGTTAGCATTAGATAGTTGGAACTTAATATAATGAATCTAAAGTTTTACGCTTATCCCCTTTTGCATTTTCATATGAACTTGTGCCCTTGTGTTCTTAGTTTTACTTTTGCAATTGCTAATTAACTTGTGCCTCACTTAAGGATACAACTTTGTTCTTATTTTTTACTTGTTAATTGATTAATTAACTTTTGCCTGCCGCGCCAAAGCAAGGAAACCTATGCTCTAGCCTTTCATAGTAAAGAGGCAAGAAAAACAAGGGAAGCAAATGGTCGATACAAAAGCAAGGGTAGCAAGGGTAATTCTAATGAACAACTAAAAAGCGACCTTTCCTTGTGACTACTGTCCAAAGGACAGAGGAAAAAGGGGAACCAATGCTCTAGCCTTTCACATAAAAGAGGCAAGGGTAATTCTAATGAACAACTAAAAAGCGAGGGAAGCAAATGTTCTCTAAAAACAAACAAAAACAAAAAAACAAAAAACAAAAATAAAGTTAGTAGTTAGTTTTACTTTTTTTAAGATTCGCGCAGCTCCGCGCACAAGGAGTGTTGCTTTTACTGGGAATAAACGCAATTTCCATTGCTCAAACAAACAGGCTTAGCAGTACAGTGAAAAGTCTAAAGCAAAGGTGTAGGATACAAGCATTATTAGGCCTAACAGCTTTACGTCTTGGGGGACTAACGGAGAGCTTTGTTCTTTTATCTCACCCTCCTACTATATTCTAACGGGCTTCTATTTTTCTTAAAATTAGAGGCAAATCAATTCAAGGGTTGATGAATTAATTAAGAACGGTGGAATTTATAATAAAGAATATTAATGCTATTCTACCTAAAAATTATTGTAAGCTATGCCGTGGGTTTTATTTTTAAGTAAGTGTCAAAATAAGATCTGTAGAGACTATACGCAATGTATTAATTTTAAACATAATTGTTAAAGTTAATAAAGAGATAGTCCAGGCCCTAATAAATAGCGATTTTACTTTACTTTGTTCTTTAGCATCTGCCACTTGTGCTTTTGATTTGTGTTATTCTTATTCTTACTTTTAAAACAATTGCTCCCCCCTTTTTAAATTGCATATGCAACAGTAAAAACTAATGCAAAAGAATAATTAATAAATAAAAACAAAAACCACAGATAAAAAACAAAACAACAAAAAACAAAACACAGTGCAGTGCGCTGACCGCAGCACATATAACAAACAAAGAATTCTTAATTAAATTAGCTTAATAAAAGGGGAGTAAACTCACTTATTACGTTATTGCTCAAATGGGCCTTAAATATATGGATATTTATGCAATTGACTGTATGCTGGGAACTGTGTTTTTAGTTTATTATTTACTTATTATAATATTGAATCTAAGTTCTGAACTAGATGGAAGTGGAAGCTTTAATCTTCTAATAATAAGTGAAAATAATAATAATACTATATCTATTAATAAAGGTATAAACATACAATCAGCAGAAAACTTTTTAGGATTCTCAGAGACTATACGTCAATTGCCTGCGAATTTTGCTAATTATAACAAATTAGACGATTTTAAATTTTACTCTTGGTTAGCGGGTGTTATAGATGGGGATGGAAATTTTGACATTAGAAAATTGTACTCGGACTCTAAAAAAGTAGCTTTAAAGGCTATTAGAATTAAACTTCATATTAGAGATGTTAGAATTTTAACTCGAATTCAAGATAAATTACATATGGGTAGAATTAAAACTTCTAAAAATAACCCCTATGCATTGTATATTGTTTCTACTAGATCTGAAATGGAGTTTTTAATGAATAAATTAAACGGTTTAATTAGAATTAAAGTAGATAGTTTTAAAAAAGCTTGTTTACTATACAATATTGAATTTATTACTCCGGATTATAATATAAACAAAAATGATCCTTATTTTTCAGGTTTAATTGATACTGATGGTTCTATCGTATTTAATTTTAATTCAAATAGAATTGAATGTAATTTAGAATTTAAATATAATAAATATACTTCTAAGTTAAATTTAGATAATTGTTTACAAGGTTATAAGCCTTATGTATTAATACGTAATAACAAGAAAAATCAATCTAACAAAACTTTGAAATCAATAGTATTTAAATATCAAACTGTTAAAGGAATGGTTCCTTTATATGATTATTTTATGCTAAATAGATTATACTCTGATTTAAAATTTTTTAGAG
>Ga0307509_10005981_pt1 | contig 16625 bp, 23 predicted proteins | sample 10_EM_MG_FD_202245 | JGI IMG/M metagenome (GOLD analysis project Ga0307509, IMG submission 202245) | Populus trichocarpa ectomycorrhiza microbial communities from riparian zone in the Pacific Northwest, United States - 10_EM | ecosystem: Host-associated > Plants > Roots > Unclassified | place... | reverse complement strand
GCTGTTCGATTTTAAGTTCGTTTTGGTGTACTTGCTATCTGATCATTGTTATCAAAGTTAGACCTACCTTCGATGCGAGTGATATGCATCCACAGAGATTAAGGGCAGTATGCCTCGGTTTGGATCGGGACCTAACATGCCGCTTTCAACCCCCGTCATCGCCAAAGGAGTGTCTAAACCCATGGTGCTTCGTCTGCTCAAACCTTCCAGCTTCCTGGCCTCGACCCCATTGGCTACTTGCACCAGTCTTACCTTTGACATTTCGCGCTAACATGAAATCCCCAGTTGACCGGCCCACTTTTGCGACCTCGATGCAGATATCTGCTACCAAGTCACCCTCTGTGATATCACACTGGATGACTCAGCGTCGCGGACCCATTACAATTAATATTGCGAACTAATCTACTCGCACTCGCACCGCACGCCGGTCCTCGCACACACGACATGTGATACGACAGAAGCAAACACTACGTTGACTGCGTGCCTCGGTTCCTCACGTATCCCCATCGAGCATTTTCTGTTCTCTTTGCCTTTTCCCAACAGCCCTAGTCAAGAACTTCGCTTTTCATCTTTCAATTTAGTGATCAGCTGTTGGCCAGCGAGTCATCAGAAATTCAAGTTCTCGAACGGCTAAGCGCTGTGAAGACTGTCGCATCTAATACGGGGCACATGCTTGTATTCGCGCCCCGAGACATTGCCAGGTGCCAATAACGTCTGAAGCAAGAGCCCACGGGCAATATTCAACATACCGTGTTGATGCGAACGACGCACCCCTACAGTGGAGTGCACGCAACCCTTGTTGTCTGTCCCCTAAGGAATGTGCCGGCGGCCCCCAGGGCCCTCAACTTTGATCACGTCAATACATTCATCTTTTTTTTTCTCCAGTCCATCTATATGCGTCACGCAAACCACTCCACTACATCCAAAAATTCTAAATATTCATAACGCTCATGATCCACCTGCTCCGCCAAAGCATGCCGCCCATGGTTTGGCTCTGTTATACGCGACTCTAAGTATCTCAGCGAAAACATTTCCGGACGATACACGCGCATTTTTCTTCCCAGCGAGAGTACGTCGTAGGTCGACCATTGATTCTTAGCAGTGGAAAGCATCTTGGAACAACCGGGGGTTATCATACCGTTGGACCGACTGACTGGTTCCCTCCATTCCTCGTATCCTAAGGTGTTGGAACACGCGATATTGACTAATCCAACGCCCCCTGACTCAAAATATGGAGGAAACGAGGCATAGCATATGCATCCGCCGTCGAGCGCCCCGTGACCCTCACTCGTGCTCGTGACCCTCAGCTTATCTACACCGGTCGGCGCTTACACCCAGCGGCTTCGTGGCGAGATGAATTGAAGCCCCCGTACAATGAACTCTCCAGTGCTATTCATAGAAAATTTACCTCGAATCCACACAAAGGGACCAATACCCAGCTCATGGCCAAGGGATTGATGAAGCATGGATCGTACGCTTAGATGGGGGTATTGAGATCCCCCCGCCGCTGTCACCACCAGTGATTGATTTAGAGGCGCCCTCTCCAGTATAACTCCGCCCGAGGAGCTTTGGATTTCTCGGCACAGAATGCGTGTCGCCATGCGCACTACAAGACGTAAGCGCTTACAGGACCAAGTGCCGGAGGGCCTTATTCGTTAACCGGTCTATTGGCCTATGGAAGTCCTCGCTCTAGGGGCTGTACCCTTGTCGAGATGACACAAACTCAGACCCCCAGAGACCAAACGGTTTCCGTTTTTCTGCACTACTGTACCGCGCTACCTGGCATACGGTACTGTATCTCACAAGGAGTTTTTCACCATTGAATTCTTAACGGTTTGAGGCGGAGTTCAGATACAGCCGAGCCTGTGAGCGCCGTTATAAATGTCAACACTCACTAGCTTAGTTTTTCACTCCTCCCCTTATTCGCAACACCGCTTCCCGATTCGAATCCTCTCACCCTCCACGCACATTTCATGACGCTCAGTGTCGCTTTCTGGAAACACATGTCTCGTCGCTTGGCCGATTTAATGGCTTTCCGGTCTCCCGAGATTCCCTTCTTCTTTCCTCCTCTGGTCTTTCGCAAGTGTAAATGGTGTAAGGTTCCATCGATGTATCTTGGACCATGTGCGGATCTGCAGTGCTCCTTTGCGAAAACAAAGACAGCATAGACCTATTTTGTCGCATCCTAACAGCTGTAGGCCTGATCTCTGTTCCCATCACCCTGCTCTACCTTCACCAAGCCCAGACGCTGTCGTTGTCGGACTGTAGGACCGTCAAAAATGGACTATATTCTATGTGATTGTCTTCCTTGGGAGGGAGGCAAAGACGAATATTGTTTCTGGAAATGCTGTTGCTGCCAAAGTATTTAGAGGGATCGTCCTCTTCCTGGGACCGACACAACCCACTCCTCGTCCTATTCGAATTGTCAATCATACAACAATAGCGACTATGTCTACGCCATCTGCCACTACTACTGGTGAGGACACACACTTGGTGTCTCACGTACTATGTTGACGCACGCAATTCTAGCCGGCCAGCTTGACCGTGACTACGCTGTGGAACTCAACAACTTCCTCCAGGCGCACCCAACCGGAAATCTGAGCAAGTTTTTCCAATATGTGATGGCCAAGGAGGGCCGAGACGACGCCCCTACCCATATTGCCACCGCCAACTGTGAGTACCAGCATCACGAATGAAAGTGTGAGGCCGTTGAACTGATCAATTGCCTGTAGTTCGCGGTGTTGACTACGCCGTAGGGATGGGCACGAACAAAGGTGCCGCGAAGCGTGATGCAGCAAGACAAGTTTACGAGAACTTTTTGGTGAACGGTGTCCCGGGAGCGACTGAAGGTGAAGGAGCCTAAGGGAATTTCTCCTGCTGGAGAAAGGAAATTTGGGATTGTCTGTATGGCTACGAACAATGATATGGCATGTTACTGTGATTCGGATGGTCTTTACAAACGCGGGCTGAGGGTGACATAAATTGATGATCCCATAAACTGCTTCTAAAACCAACAAATCAACATTTTATCATAAATGTCTCTAGTTCATGGGGTCCGCCGATATTTCAAGCTTGTCTATATATATCAAGCAACTCTGGCGCTCTGGCGCCTCACCACAGTTCGTTCATGTACGACTTCGATCATGTCGTGCGCGCAAATATCCATCTTGGGCGGTCCCGTGGGAGGGAGTCGGGACCATCGAGCCACGGGGAATCGGGAATTAATAAGGAGATCCGCCCTGGGAATTGAGAGGGGAAGGACGCGAGGGAGTTGGGCATGGAGAACAACGCGCCTCTGTCAAGGCCGCTGTGCCGCGGCTCCATTTCGTCATGTCAAATTTTCCTCATTTTTACGGAGGAGATGGACGGTCTCCTTGTATGAACGCACGCCAGCGGCCAAATCTGTGGAACGTGCCCGAAAGCGCTTGCGATGGGGGCGGAAGAGGCATAACGCGTTGGGTCTGGAACGGAAGTGAGGGCGCCTCGGCTACCGTACGGTATGACTCGTTGGACATCGACCGAATGCCTCATTAGCCGCCGATCGCGCGTCTCCCGACATTCATCCCCAGACTCGGACTGGCGCTTCGAGTTCTCCGCGTTATCGTCGCCCCTCCGCGAATGTGACTAAACGACCGAGTGCAATACGCACCATCGGACGTGTTTTCATGTAGCTTTTGGAAGGGCAAGCGTTCACTGCAACTTACTATCGTGAGCACCGCCTGGTCCACAACCCCTGCCATACGAGCTTGGCGTCTCTCGAATCGCCGCGCTTTCCGGAGTTTGGGTCGAGGGTACGATTTGCTCGTCAGTAAAAGTGACCTTCCTGCATGCCAACAGCTAACCAGCCCTGCTTGTTGTGGCTGTGATCCCATTGTGTACCAGCATGAGGTGGCATCATCATCATTTCTCTCGGTGCCGGCGTATCGTTTTTGTTCGAGACATGTTTGGCGACCATACAACCGGACAGACCGGATCAGAGCATTCCGCAACAGCAAACTGGACACGAGTATCCCTCGCCTGAAGCGTCATTCGATGTTACATGACTACACCCACCAAACGTTCGGTTGCATCTTGTATTATTTAAGGCCAGGCAGCGAAGAGTCACGGTTCTGGCTCACCTTGAGTCTGCTAACTTGTTCTTCGGCTTTGAAGAAACACACGACAACATTATTTCCAGAGAGACTTCTTTAATCCTGCAGACGAGCTGACATGGATGGTGATCACCAGGTTAGACCACCAGGTCGTAATCACTCCCGGGCTACAACATCATGTCGCGCTAAACGTGCTGCGAGGAATGAACATTTTTTTTGTCATAGGAGAAATGATGGGAAACACTGGCACAATGGTCCATACATCACCGGCGTCCTTAACGGTGTTTATATGCCCTGCAACAACCATAACGGTGCACCTGCGGCTACTACAGTAGAGCAGCCCGAGTAAATGAGTGGCGGTGGTCATAGGGCTGAATAAAGCTCCGACTAGAACGGAACGGTATTACCCGAGACCGCGCTTGGATTCCGTCCTTGCTGTACATTTCCTTTCCGTTGTATATTGACAACATATGTCCCTACACACACGTTCGAACGACGAGCTCCTCGTATTCCTCAATCGTTATGCTATGCTTATCAATGGGCCACCGAGTCATTGCAACCTATTGTGGTTTGGCAGCTCTGTTGTACTCATAGTTGCCATGACCGTCACGGTGTGAAGGCTGCTGCGTCACTATACTAATCTTTGCCCCGTGTAGACCTTGTATGTGAGTGCGTCATCGACATGGCTCATCACAGCATCTTCCGTGAGGAACTTGGTGGCGCATATCCCAGTTACGGCCTTGCCTTATGGGAATCTGGCTCGGGGGGACAGTATGATGCTGTGGAAGTGGGGGACGTTGGTTTGATGGTTTCACTCGCAAAGTCGCAATGGTTATTTCCAGCGCTTGTTCAATGTTCTACATCCTAGGGATCGTCCATCCCATCGAAACCTCTCCCTTGTCCCCGAAGATCATGAACAGTTGCTATATCTTCCCTGGCATATTCGCAAGGATGAAATCCGTACAGGTAGTGGACGAGGCTCCAACCACATACCTAACCATGAAATATCGTGGGCTTGGTGCATTTGCCTCTCGGTATTCATGCATCGCATCTACCTGATTTCCATCCGCTTACGCGGAATGTAGACCCAACGACGAATCACAGGTTACATTTTCATGTAATGGCAAGCAAGGTGCCCTATGGTCTCTCCCTGTCTCAAAGTGAGAACACGGTCACTTTTGCCAAATTTGGATGGTGGTCATATCGATGCCTGGTTGACTTCATTCTGAGTCTTGGTCTAGGTGTCAATCAAATGGAGGATATTGTTCTAGTCACAGGCCGACATCTTACAAAATCGTGGATCAACGTCGCATTCAACCGGGGGACGATGGGATGCTGAGGTGTCGTTCAACGCTCAAGTGTCCAGTGATTCCGACATACAATTGGAAAGGCAGTACGTACATGGAGGAGAGCTGAAGCTTGGCCCGACAGGCAAGGTATGATCCTGCACATTTTCAAAGTTTCAACATGTCTTGAGCCATCTCGTACATGGCGTCGCACAAAGTTATTGGAATGAAAATCAATGCATGTTTCTTCAAGGGTTCCGTGCCACTCGTTTCCTGGGGATTTGGCCAAGGCTTCGGGGACAGACAGGACCTGCTCCGGATACGAGCGAGCACGGACCTGAACCTGGATCTGACGGACAACTTGGACTCGTAAATTTTACCGCCGCTACCGATGTAAAGCCCTCCCGGTTATCATTTCTCAACCTTTTTAGGGGTTTCGAAGCATCAGGACCCCCTTGACGTGCCGTTACAATACATTGCGGAAGTGAGTGAATCTGTTGGGCTGCTGTCTGTGCGTGCGCGATTGTAACCGAAGTCATGCAGCGAGAAATGCGATATGGCCCTTATTCATGATGAAGACTTGACATCCATTGGCGATGGTGTATTCTTTGGTGATCTATCAATTACAATATCACCTTCATGCCTGTAGTTCACCACCCAGCCTGATGGACCTCTTGGGCGGAGGTGGTATAGTACTTCCGCTGGTCATGCCTTGTTGGGCTCACGATTAACTTGATGACTACGAACAGCCGGTTAGGCTGTCAGCACGCCTGCATCATCTTCCGACCCGGAATGCCAAATCGAAAAATCCGTCGCTTCATCGCGTTGCTTCTCCGTGCATGCAATCGAACAATCAAGTGTAGTATGTAACATAGAACGTGTTTTATGAAGCCCTGGCAGGCCAACAGTTCCCGATGCTGGCCCAGCATCGGGAACCGGCAACCCAGCGTTCGCCTTTATCAGTATGATACCGGTAGCGTGTCCATGGCGTCTTTCAAAAGGCCTTGCCTTTGTGTTCCAGATGTCACTGGGTTGTCAGGGTGAGCCGCGCGTTTCCGTTCGGCGACTGGCAAACCAAGTTTAGATATGTTTATCCTGCACCCTTGCTGCCGACTTTTCCGTCCTCATGGCTATCCTCCGATCGCCCCAGTGCACCGGCGAGTCTTGATGAGTTAGATTGCCATCATTATTCCTAGTGACGAAGACTGCGTGACAGACAGATGTGATGTCATCTTTCACAGCCACCATTCAGCTACATGCATTCTGCCTACCCACCTCTACACTACGTATTGGTTTCCCCTTCGGCGCTTCTTCTTGCTCATGACTCTGGTCAACTGTATGTGGCGTTCTCTCGGGTAACATCTCCCTCAGGCTATCGTTCTCCCACCCAATTCTTCATCAGTTGCAACGTCATATACGTAATAGTGTTACTAGATTGATTGAGGACACAATCACATAATCACCTCTTCTTTCATGCACTTACAATGTGTCCCTCCGCCTTTCATCTCCACCCCCCGCTCCTGACTGTTTACTGCTTTGTACGTCGTTTTAACGCAGTTCGGTTTGAGGTTTCAATTCATCGGATCATGATGTTAAAATGTGCTTTGGTAGTCTCCACGGTACATTACGACTGCAATTGATGTTTCCCCCAAAGGGACATGGTGCATAAATTAGTACGACATCTCAAAGCAGTGAGATTATTATTATTATTATTTGGAAACGCCTGTCCGGTTTGGGAGTGGATTGGGAGATAATCGATAAACATCAACCTCCCAGTAGGTTGCGGCCCTACTACTAGGGGTAAATTCGTTCAGAGGGACTTCCCACAGCCATCATGATTGAGCGGACACTCTGTGTGATGCTGTGTGGAAGTACTGTACGTGGGACTCAACTCACTTTGGGAAATACCCAATAAAACGCTACACAGTTGTAAGGGCGGGACTCGGAGGGGATCAAACTGCGTCGACCAGTTTCCTCAACCAATTATCGCAACATAATTCGAATAGATAAATGTAACTTATTCTTGAACATTTCCATGATTCAAAAAACGTTAAATAATCCGGAATGTTCTATTGTCCATACCCAGGATAACATATTATCAGACTGATAACATTGAGTCTATAAAAAAATTCCCAAAAATAATGAAGTGTTTTCCACAGTTTATCTCGTTTCGCAACGCAAAAACCAAATCACGCCAACAGTGGCACCTGTTCTTTTGATGACCACACTCATTACGAATAAACCACAACCGAAGACTCCGATCCCCTCACTGCCCCAATTGAAATGCCAGTCTCCATCCACTTTTGTTTTTTCTCCCACTCTTGTGTCTGTAACGATGACTTCCGGCGCAAGTGGTGTGACATGGAAGCGCATCCGTCATTAATCATTCATCGACCACAACAGGCCCGAGCCGACGAAGCAAAGTTATACTGTACTCCATCACAGCAAATTAACACTCAATGTATTAGAAAGGTAACACAGGCTCGAGCGCAGCCCAAACGTCGGCCCCGAGACTTCCCGACGTGATGGAACAGCAGTTTAGCGTCGCTAGTCTAGACATCTTACTTTCATTCGAGACTGAAATCAATGCCACGCACGTTTCAGATCTCGAACACATCAATCATGAGGTTGGTTCTAACGATGCCTTTTGCACGTGTTAATCGTCCGTGGTCTGTCCTCCAACATGGTGAACCCTAGAGTGGCCCTATATATGAGCCTTTGCTGACGCACAGATATGTATCTTTTCCACCTTCTCCGGGCGTGTGTCAACAAGATGGTCAACTGGCATGATCCTTCCCTCCTTCTAAAAGACTACAGTGCGTCCCGTGCTCTCCATGTCAGTCAGCGGAATATTGCTCTTGACCATTACCTAGTTGCTTTGATCAAGCTTTACCATACCATTGGCGGTATCTATATGTGTGTTCGTCTTCATAGACAGGAAATCACGCGCTGATGTCGGTTCGAAACAACCCTAGCTGGGAGACTGTGTTGACGACCGGCTTCGAATTGGACGTCTTACGGAGAAAACGACCATACAGATGGACAATATGGGTGAGTAATTTGCTGCATATTGGATTTCTCCGCATCTCAACGGAAGTAGCTATACCTTGGAACCCGCTACACCGGATTACTTGCCTACATCTGCTTCTTCATCTTCATCGATATTGACAGCCCCGGCCTTCCCTGTCATGTAAGTCCTTGCAGCGCTGGCGCAGGGAGGATATTGTTATGCGCGTCTAACCTTTTCGTAGCCGTTAATGATAGCCTATTTTGTAAGGGCACAGCACCAAACGCCCTTGCCCTCCTGATTGTATGTGACTTTGACCTTCCCAGGCACTGGGTTATGCCTCTTGGGCATTTGCATCGCTCATGATTGTTCTCCGCATGCAAGTCACCCCCTACACCCAGGCTTACAATCATTGACGCCCCCATTGTGTCTTTCTTTGTTTCCAGAATCGCAATATGGAACCGCATTCCCATCGTGTCGCTAATTGCGGTTGGTGTATGGTTGGCCGGTATCGCATTGAGCATATGGCGTATGTTTCAGATCCCTTGTTGTTCACACCACTATCTCACGTCCCCTACCTGCGCTTACAAAGGAGTGACAATGGTGAGGAGCTTTACAGGGTTCTTGTTTTAGATAAAAATGAACCTTTATTCATGCAAATTACACAAGCTTTCTGGGACATATAGCCCAATCATCGATGCCTGTGTAACCCTAAATACAAGCAGGGGCCTTGTCAGTTATCTCGGGGTTCTTGTAGTCGACGTAGTACTCCTATTGGCATTGCTCATTGGCCTTCTGAGGTACTCATACAACTTGAAGAATCCAGTTGGTATATGGAAGTTGCTGTATCAACAGGTGACAACCTGAACGTTTCCTCTATCTTTCACTGGATGCTGAGTTTCTCCTAGTGTATCGTCTGGTTGGCATTGGCCTTGTGTGCAGAAATACCACTTGTGGTCTGTCCCTTTTCGCCTGTTGATGATATTCATCTCACCACTTTGAAGGTTTTCCAAGTACTGAATTTAAATGGTGCATCTTTCTCTTTTTTCCCTTTGTACCCCTGTGCATGGGCGGTAACTAATAGCTCTATGTAACCCAACAGATGCTTGGAACGAGGTCAGTTTAATACTCTATCGTCTCTTTTGGTTAGGGATTAATTGGGTCATCAGATGTTTGTGGGGCAATCACGTGAGAGATGATGGAACTTATATTTGTCAACACTCCCGCTCTGACCAAAACCCTCTTACGTTCTTCTACTACTGTAGTCGCCATTCTGTTCGCCCTCTCTGCCTCTCCTCTCTCTAGGGTCATACTATTCTGACTTGGTGAATGCAGGTCCATTGCTGCTGCTCGGATGTATCGCTCTCTATGTGATCGCGGATCCCTCACTGAATATGAATATGTGTATGTATTGCCAGTCCACAACCTCCAACTCCAGTGTTGTTCTTAACTAATCCAACTCCCTGCCTGCCTTCCATTTAGGTCACCTGATCCGCCCCGATTCCCGGTGGGTGTGATAAACCCAAGTGTGCAATATATGAGAGGAAACGTCTACAGCTCGATGCACTTCGCGTCTGTCACACAATCAGAGAGGACACAGACGACATACGAGTCCCCGGTGCCCCTACCAACAGGCAAAACACATGTGGATTTATTCCAGGCGGATCGATCTCCAGCCTGAGCCTTGCACATAGGAACATGCAGGGTAAGGCCAATGCCACGTTTTAGCCTCATTTTAGCAGCCCTGTAAATTGTAGTGTTGATTACAGCGCCTGGCATGGAGCACACTTATTACCGTGCTATTCGTATATTAGACTAACTACCAGACACACCATTTCCTAAGGCCATGCATCCACATTTGCATTACGTTCCCTACTTTCAGTCTAGTTTAGTGTCATTTTAGAATCCCGAGCATTCCCTTAAGTACAGTATCATAGAGCTTAGAGGATTAGAGTAGGGTTCCCTCAGTCCCTTCCATGTGCGACACGTGCACTGGCATGTTACTGATGTGAGCACTACGGTTTTCAGTCCTTCCCTAATACCTACCACCCATGACCCCATAAATAGAGGGCCTGTCCTGACTGCAGGACAGCACTACCGTGTGCCCTCTTGGCTCAATATTTGTTTCTTCATGTGGAACTCAGAACTGTTACCATAGTCTGATTGAAGAGGCAGTGACTAGTGACTTCTGAAGCACCGACTCACTGAGGCCAACTTGTACCTCCGAGAATTCACCAACAGTGGCCTCGAGCTGTGCCATAAACTAAGGGCCTATGAGTAGTCCGTGATATCCATGTTCTTTCGATGGCATCGTAAATCATCGTACTACAGGAGTTAGTAAATCCAGGCATGCTCAGGCTGTACATACACACTTCGCAAACCCCTTCAAGTTTCACATGCCAGCATTACAGGTATTTTACCACAGTCAGTTCCACTGATACTTCGTTCCTAGTATGGCTTATAGTACATGCGACATGATGGGGAAGGCTGGGAAGCAAGTGAAACTCGAGCCGAGGCCCGACTCGGAGGCAAGAGGACCGAAGGATTTTTGTACTGTGTCCGGGCTATTATAATCACTAGAACGGGTTATAGGGATAGCAGAAGGATCCCCATGATACACGCGATTGTGACTGTTGGCGTAGAGCGTAGAGATCACTACCTATGATGACATGAGATCATCTCCAACTCCGAGAAGCCCGAGCTCGGCTATGCAGCGGCCCGGATTATGCAGTGCGTCGTACGTCCTACGACTGTACAATATGTTCAAGTTGCTGCATATCGTGATAAACCCACTTTTGGGCTTATTCAAGACGACAATTGCAATAACAGCCGCCAGCCATAACGAGTGACGCCTCATCGATATATGGTGAGAATACCTGCTCGCCGTGTCAGTCTTAGCTTCAATATTTATGTGCCCGCACGCCGCAATCATCTTAGATCGACGTGGCTACGCCGTCGAGCTCAACAACGTCCTTACGGGGCACCCAAGTGGAAATCTGACGCGCTTTTTCTACTATATGATGTCCAGGGAGGGTCGAGACGACGCCCCCATCCATGTCGATCACCAAGTGGGAGTACCTCTTGGCACCACGTCGAAGTGCGAGGCCGCTGAACTGATATTTACAGTCAATAGCCCGCGGTATTGAGGCCGTAGGGAGGGGCGCGGACAAAGGAGATGCGAAGCGTGATGCCGTGAAGAAAGTTTATGAATACTTTCTGGAGAACGGTGTCCTGGGACCCCATGAAGAGCCTGAGCTACTTACTGACTTTGGCGATTTCGATAGGCTAGCAAGAAACTGTGCTTCATTGATAAATGAACAATGAAGGGGCTTGGTGTTTGGGTTTCTCACAGTATATTATCTGTACTACCGTACACTCTGACTCTCTGAACAGATATTGGCATGAACTCTTCTGATTCACAACACATCTCAACTCTGGGCGGCCAATCGTATCCGATTATGTTGAGGTCGGTAATTTGTTCAAGTAGATTTACCAGTCAGAAGCGTCGATATGAACCGGTCTGAGACTCAATTAAAACTGCAGGATTTAAACCAGGCGATTGTGAACAAGAAGCAACAAATGCGCTGTCATTTGACCGCCCATTCTCCTCGGAGATGTTTCGCTTTCGAGGCCAAACTAGTAAGCGCGACGACGGTAGTAGGGTAGTACTTGTGCGGAGTGGAGTGATTACGCCGACCCCTTTGAATGTTCTTTTGGAACGTTTGTCTATATGATGAGATTGACGCACCCCAAGCTTGCAGAGTAGCGCTGACCTTCTGCCTCTCTACTTAAGTGCTAGTAAGTTGTCGAGCAAAGGATACCTTTTATTTATACATCCGGACAGCGCGTCTTCGCCTGCTAGTACATCCCTTTATTTACGAATCATCTTCGTTTGACATTTCATGCGGATACACATTACGATAGGCCTTAAGCTTGGGTCTGTAGCTTCTTCAAAAGGTCCTCGGCAAGGGGCTTAGCGGACGCTGGATTCTGCCCAGTAAGTAGGTTGCCAGAATGGACAACTTTCGGCTGCGAATCCACTGCTGCGTCAGCGGAAAGGTCATGAACGTGGCGGAATAGGGACACACCGCCCAAGGCTCGTCTGCTTTCACATATGTCGCGCCAAGTTCTCTGACGCGATCTTCGAGCAAGAACGGGAGAGCCTGTTCTTCGTTGCAATTAGTGTACCTTGACATATGGTCCCACTTACCTCGAGCTTATAAACCAGTGCTTCTTCGACATTGGAGAACCCCGTGACAACCTTGCCCTCGACGATGGGCGTTCCGTTCGTGTCCGTAACGTTTACGAGCGCACTTGACATCAAATTTCGGTATTAATGTCCGCGAAAGAAGGAGAGATGCACTTCTCCGCTTACGCAGTACCATGGCAGACGGCGGCAACAATCTTTCCAGAGCGGTAGAACTAGGGGAGGGGCGTAAGGTAAGAGACATTCCCATTGTGATTTGGGGCATACTTCATTGGCCAATCGAATATTCGCCTTATCCGTCGGGAGGTCCATGACTGGACCACGTCCACCGACGTAAAATATCGCTGCATAATCATCCGAACGAACGGTGCTGAGGGGTTTGGCGTTTTGGAGGAGAGACTGGACAGTGGGATCGTTCAGAAAGCGCGTGCTTTCATCGTCGTCTTTGGCAAACTGCAACAACATACGTCACCACGTTTTCAGATGGTATAGCACTAGGAACCGTGCCTACATCGACACTACCAGCATCTAGCGGCGGATTCGGCCCAGCAGGAGAAGCGAAGTCGATGGGGTAGTGGGGCGACAAGATATAGTACGGGTGCGCTGCCTCAGGAAGGAACCAACCCTATAATGAGGTTAATTAGGATGCATAGGATGTCATAGATGGTGCCAATTACAGTTGGATCTTCGGGCCCCAACAGAGTGTGAGTAGCAGAGGTCAAAACAACGAGTATGCGGGACATGATGGTGAAAGAGCTGGAAAGGATGCTCGAGCTGAGAGGAGAGACCCAGTGGCACTGGGCCTTTTATGCTTCCCCTGGGCATTCAAACCGAATGATAGGAGTAGCTAATTGATAGGTGATTATAAATATGACGAGCTTTGCTATGTCATACAGCTCTGGTAGCTGATGAATCGTTCCCGTTCGATGTTGGCGCAACGCAACATGACGATAACCTCGGCCACGTGATCACAATATCCCTTTGTGATTGCCTTCTCATTGCATTGACACCCACAATCAATCAACTATGTCCACATTTTTTGGCCTGTAAGAGCTGTATTTTTCATCACGACCCTAGATATATTTGACCCTTTTACAGAGGTAAGACACGCACCTTCAAGCCACGCCGAGATGTACCCGAGGGTACCAAGCAATATCAGCTCAGGAAATATGCCGAAGCGACGCTGGTGCGTTTTCAGATACGCGTTGCTATACAGCATCCGATAAAATTGACTTTTCTCCAAAGGGATCCGGGAACCTCCGACTTGCGGTTAAGCTCCCAGAAGGCGAAGATCTCAATGAATGGCTCGCTGTCCACGGTCAGTCAAGTTTGTAGGGCTCAACCACTCCGTCAAAAAGGCATGACCGCGTCGTTCCAGCCGTCGATTTCTTCAACCACCTCAACATGCTGTACGGCACAGTGACGGAATTTTGCACTCCTCAGGAGGTCCGTCTTCCCGTCGTCTCGACTCTTATATCCTCTCTCTGAATCTGAAATGGTGCATTTCGCAGTGCCCGATCATGTCCGCGGGCCCTCGGTGAGCGCGCGCGCTCAGTCTCACCCTTAACTGCGCGATGGTAATCGATCCGTTTTACGAAATCAGATACGAGTACCTTTGGGAAGACGGCGTACGTTACAAGCGCCCCACGAAGCTTCCCGCGCCCGAGTATGTCGACGCCCTCATGAACTGGGCCCAGAATATCCTCGACGACGAGTCCGTCTTCCCGAATGCGATCGGTGCGTCCTCCCGCGATCCCAGCTTTTTTTGCGCTGCTGACGAGGGGTCGTAGGTGTGTCGTTCCCTCGGACGTTCAAAGACACCGTGCGCACCATCGTGCGACGATTGTTCCGCGTGTACGCGCACATATACAGCAATCACTTTGATCAGATCTGCGCGCTCGGCATCGAAGGTGTGTTTCATTCGGATTTTCGTGGCCAATTTTTTTCCTTTCGTTGATGTATACAAGCCCACCTTAACACGAGCTATCGCCACTTTTTCCTCTTTGTCAACGAGGTGTGTCACTCATTAGACGCCCAAAACACGCATGGCTCACCAAACGTGTAGTTTGATCTCGTAGACAAGAAAGAGTTGGCTCCACTGGATGAGTTGAACGAGGCAATCCTTGCAGAGGATAAGACGCGATGAAAGATGCCACAGATCCACTGACATATCCCTCCTCCGGTTGTACAAATAGATACTCTTGCTTCCTTTTCCTTCTTAGTTGGGAGTTGACACCTTCACACCGTGGTAAATATTTAGAACCAGCCTGTTTCCTCCTTATCATACAGTACATCATATGCGATTGGAAAATCCTGTTCGTGATCAACATTCGTCTGTTGTTCCGGTGACAGATTCACTACGGGCTTCCGACACGAGCTACCGTTTTCATCAACACCTTGACATGCCAGCGTCTCGTGGATCACCACGTGGGTGTGCGACACCTTGGCAGATGGGGTTATGTTATGAGGTAATCCAAATATTTGGGCACCAATTCCTCGCTTAGCGCCCACGGTTTCATCTCATACGCTCCCAATGGGGCTATTATCGGGTCCATAATTCAAGCCATAGAGGGCACGCACACGACTGTTTCGGAGGATGCTGTTAGCATATATCCGGGTACCACTTGATATTCAGTCTCAAACACCCAGGTCAACAACACTGCAGATACTTGAACTTCAGAGATGTATTCATACGAGGAACTGCACATTGATAATTATCTCCCCATCATTGATTATTTAAATTGATTCCGGACAGGTTGCGCAGGCTCATGCTACGTGCGTGTCCCAAACAAAAACAGGAGAACAGATCCGATGCCAAGCAGCGCAAGACAGATGCGGCGCACAGCTTCCGTGCATTAATCTGCGCTGGGTGGACAATCCAATGCCGCTTGCTTGCAACAACGAGGCATGACCACCGGGTTCGAGGGGCCGGGACAGGGGATCTGAGAAGCTGCTAACCGCGGGACACGTGGTTGATGGGAGGGCACGAGGCGTAAGACGTTACTCCCAAAACAGGTAAAAGAAAAAGGACAAAATAATATATACCCGTGCGCCGTCCGAATCCGTTCGCTCTTTTGTCCTCGGAGGAATGCTCGGAAAGTACAACGAGGGACCAAATTACATGGGGAGTCCTTTCTGTACAGTAAAAACGGGGGAAGGGTTTAATCAATGTGGTTTTGTTTCGATAGAAAAACAAAAGAAGGTATAAAAAAAAAATGAGGATATGATATAAGCGCCTCGCGAATGCCGCGTGCAGACCGTGCCGGCGCGAGCGCGAGAACAATGCCATCATTATTATCTCTTGGGGTACCTTGCCTGCCCATATAAAAGCCACCAAGCACGGTCACCCTTCCCCTCCTTCACAGCAACGACACACACATTCCCCCCTCCCCTCCTAACACAAAACACCTCCACCAAGCAAAAACCCACCGACCACAGCAACATGTCCAGTGAAGAGATCATCGTGCGTAGTTCACTTTGTTTCCGCCTCACTTCCGCCGATCGCTGACCGGCGCACACAATAATAATAATACTCTATCTACTTCTGGCGGTATACAGCCCGGTGATATCGTCGCTGTCCAGCATGGCAATTACGGCCGTCGTGAAGGCCTCGTCATTGGCTCGCACATCGACTACGCCGTACGTCCCGCCTCTCCCGTCGTCGTCGTCATGGCGTCTTTTCCTAATTAATCCCCCTTGCGCTTGCGGTTTATAGGGCAGGCAAATAGTTGAGGTCCAGTTTGAGCCTGGCAATGTTTATCACGCATGGTACCCAAGCGTGACCCGCGTCAAGCGCACAGTCTACACGAGGCCGAAGCCCCACACCGTCGAGCGCCACGTCTATTGGTGATAAAGTTTTTGGATGATGGATTTTTTTCACGAGTCGAAATGCAGGACTACCCAAAGTCTCCTCCCTTCCCCTGGATATGCTCTCATCTGCACAGGAATCTCATTGTCTAGCCCCTTATCTAGTAATGCCCTTTGTTTTTTTGCTTGCCTCTTACTGCAGACAGAGGACGAGGACTGTTTGTATC
>Ga0307509_10005980_pt1 | contig 16625 bp, 16 predicted proteins | sample 10_EM_MG_FD_202245 | JGI IMG/M metagenome (GOLD analysis project Ga0307509, IMG submission 202245) | Populus trichocarpa ectomycorrhiza microbial communities from riparian zone in the Pacific Northwest, United States - 10_EM | ecosystem: Host-associated > Plants > Roots > Unclassified | place... | reverse complement strand
TTTTTAATTCTTTAATTTTTTTTAGTTGATGTTAAGGTAGTTGAATATATGGGGGGTTGTCATCACCGGGCAAATTATGTGTTCGCGATCGTTGTCGCGATCGGTTAATTTTGTCCCCGTACAATACTTCCAATCTTGCTTGAGACCTCCATATAAAAGATACATTCCCATGTGCTAGCTGTGATATATTTGCAGCAAGAGCACACAAATGCCATACAATCGAACTTCATGGAAAGTTCGAACTGTTAGCAGTAGCAAATACCCTTAGAAAAGTGTTCATCGGGTTCGTAGGGTGGGATGTTCTACCTAGGTGAAAACGAATGGGGGTGAGGGGTGCCAAGATCTTCCACCCATTCATTGTAACGGTACCCCGTGTGTCACATAACACCCTAATCAAGCCTAGGATAGACAGAAAGAGCTACAAACTCCAAGGAACGGAGAAAAAGAAAAGAAAAGAATTATCGCATTTCTTCCCCTCTACCACAGACATATCATTTCCCCGTATTCAACTCCAGGCGAGGGAATACCCTCCTCTCCGCCTTAAGTTTAACGCACTCCGCTCTACTCAATCCAACCCCCCCCCCCGGTCAAGATATACTCTACCTATCACACTACCTCCCCAAGCCACATACCAACACCTTTCCACGGCCCCATGACCACAACAAACTATCCAGTCCAGAATCCCACGCCTGCGAACCTCACCGAAAGAAAAGCAAAAGCAATCATTTCATTCCCAGGCACCTCCTACCCCCTCTTTCCCCACGGTGGCAGGAATGGCTCCGAATATAAGTGAAAAGGATGTTGCCAATGGCTGGTTTCCAGCTATTATTATTCTAGAAAATAAGAAACTTTCCCACAAGCTATATAATAGATATACCATACCAGTGCTCAGCACAGGCAAGCTACATACTCGGGGGTCATTAAAGGCTAGAAAAGTTAACCCCCGCCTCTGTAGAGAATTGTACGGGATAAGGAGAAATGGTTTTCAGGTTTTCAATGACCGCCCCCGGGCATACAACCGCGAGCAAGTAACCCACCCACCCCGCCTCAAGCCCAATTGGACACAGCGCAAAAAAAGACAGGCACAGGCAAACCAACCCCCACCCAATCCTTTCAAATATCCAACTCCCACTGCCGCTCGAATTCCGCCACCCCCCCGATATAATAATATACAACAAGCCGCCACTCAGACTGGCATACTGTACGTGCCTGGCAAACGATATATCCCGCATTACCTAGCGAGAGCTGGCAGAAGACACCTTTCTGTTGAGACAAAGCTTACAACTGGGTCAAAATTAGAGCACCCCCAAGGACTTTTCCCCCGGCTATAATATAAGGAATTAGCTAGCCTATGGCGTTCTATCGATCCCTATTATTTGAACTAACCAGCGCCTGACGTTCCTCAACTACCGGTAGTTAATGCTGTATAACAAGTGGTAGTACTACACCATTCTTGAACACTCACGCTGCTAAGTTATGCCCTAGCACCTAGCCCTTTTGACCCCCACCCCAAGCCGTAAATACTCAAAATCATGGAAAAAGTATAATATAGTATCATACCTTTTATATCACATACCCACCAATCCTTTCCTTCTCTTTTTCTTTAAACATATATCCCTACAATTTAACACCCTCTTCCTGTCATGCGTAGTTACCGCACGTAACATAACAAAACCCAAAACACAGGAGATGAATATTTTGAAATGGTGAATTACTTCCGCAGTACTGTACAGTACACGTCTGGGCGCTTAGACTTCTCTAGCAATTTCCCGCCGGAAATCTGTATCTGTACTGTACTGTACTGTACTGTATAGTACCGTACTCTGCTTTGCCTTACTATACAGTATCAATACACGTGAGAACAAAACACGTACTGTAGTAGTTGTAAACCTGTCGCATTACAGCACGCTCCTGACGAGAGAGAGCGAAACAAATACCCCACAACAATCATTTCCCTCCACCACCGAGATGGTGTCACTCACAGCGCTACTGTAGTCATGCCGCTTTTGCCGATGTATTATTATATAAATACGGTAGCTGGTGTGCTTGCCTTCGCCTTTGGTAAATGCACAATATTGTACTGTACGAGTGATATACATGTTTACTGAGGGCGGCAAGATAATTCATGGGGGGGGGGGGGTGGTTTCGCAAGAAGTGGGGAGGTTTTCCGCCGGTGATATTCGTGCGTACCGTAGTGCTGGTTTTTTCAAGAAGTGGGGAGGGCGGGGTGGCCATGCGCTGTACCAGTACAGTACCCGTAACATACTGTATTAACCCCAAGAGACGAGAGATAGTCTATTACCTACGCAGCCTTTGGGATTCGGAAGATAACAGGTTACCGTGCTTGCCATACTCGAGTACCTGTACCCCATGCCACAGCCAGTTATCGTACGCTAAGCTACTTTAGAATGAGTGATGCACAAACTATCATTGCACAAGTAGGAAAAAGGCATAGTAAGGCCCACTACGGCACTGCATAGTCCCCTCATTGGCACCGACAAGAAGCGAAAATAACGTGTTTCGCAAGATCAGCCACAAATGGCTACAATCTTGATTATGATATGAGGGTACCACTATTCTTTCATAAAAACGAGGGAAGACAAATAACATGAACGACTATCCGGCTGCCCTACTATGATAGTCGCCTCACGCTTCTTCCCGCACCACAGCACACCACACCACGCTCATGTTTTTCTTTGATATTGCACCAAATTTTTGATTCCCTGACATTTCGCTCCACACCACTCCTAATCCCCCGCACCTTACAGGTAACCAACCAACCAACTCAACACACAGAAAATATGCAAAACAGAATGTAATAAAGAGAAAACTGTTTACTCAAATAACTACAGATAAAGAATTTTCCATATAAAGGGAAAAAATCAGTAAACAGAAAGTGACGGAATTGAGAAAGGAAAGGTATATAAGCGGTTTTGAAAGTGTGGCCAAGTATAGAAAAATGGATAAGCAAAGTTGAAGGTGATAAAAAACGCCCACATGCAAAAGAAATATCCCAATTCCAGACCATCTCATGTCCAACAAATTACAATTCCCATCATGGGAATATCGAATTCCATACCCATCGATCCATCCACTTGCAATATCAGCTCGCTGATAATACTGGCAACACCACCACAAGGTCGTGACAAAAGGGAAAAGGACCGTAGTAAAAAGTCAACTTTGACTAAACAAAGCAAAAGGAGGAAAAGAAAAACCACGCTATGCAACAATTATCATAACCACATGCCACGACCTTTCCAATCCGCCCAACTCCTCTCTCACCACACACCACGCCCACATAAACTCTTCAAAACAACTCCGCCTCTCCGGCCTGAACCTTCTCGTTCGCACACATCCTACACATGACAAACTGGCATACATCCATGCACACCCACATATTCAGGAACGGTCCCTTCCCGCAGAACCTACAGCTTCCCGCAACGCCGGTTCCAGCCATTCCCTTTCTTGGCTTCATTCTGTGCTCCTCACGGATAAGGTCTTCCTCCCTTGTAGAATCCGGGTCCGCGTCCTCCTTGACCATGCTGGTCCTGATAAATATGGTCCCTGGCATCCGCGCAATCTCGATCAATTCCTCCGGGGTAAGCTTCGCGGTTTCCGGAACCGAGGCTAATTTGAATTTTGGGGGGAGGACTACTGGTGGTTGGGAGTATGGGACGGAGGCTGATGAGGTAGATGAGCTTCGCCCACGTACGGACCTCCATCGGGATATTGAGACCGTAGGTGAGGACGGTGGAGATGTCAATGGGTTCATCATTGATCGGCTCCTCACGGACCTATTATCGTCTAGCGGCTCGCCCCCAGGGATTGCATCCACAGATATTGCGGTAGCAGAAGTAGAGGGTCGGGAAATGATCTCTCCAGTTATTGGCCCGGTTGTACGTTTATTGGCGGATTTACGACGGCTAAACGCTCGCCGGAGTCCTTTGCTAACCGTGTTGTGGCGCTTCACTTCAGAGGGAGGTGGTGGTTGGGCCGCAACGAGTGCGGGAGCAGTATCAGGTTCAGGAACTGGTGAGGGTGCTGGAGCTGGCGCGGGTAGTAGTGCAGGAGCCACCTCGGGCTCCGTTGGCGGCGTCCGTGGGGGGAGATCCGTCTCAACCATATCTATATCTGGTGAGTAGACAGTCGGTGACAGTGGTGCGTCGTCAGGATGGTATTTTGGCGATGTCATACTCTTGAAATCATCCGGAATTGTAGTTGGTGAAGTGGCTTCCACACTTCGAGCACCAAGAATGCTACGGGTTTCCAAAATACTTCTTCCATCAAATATGCTTCTGGCATCATACAAACTTCGAGAATCTAATGGTGGTGGAACAGCAATCTCAAGTGCCCTTCCGGAGGCTGAGCGAATTGAACCCGACTTCCTTAGCGATGTAGCGTAATTTGGCATGGGCATCGGGGGGAAATTGTGTTCGATATCATGCAATTGATTTGGACTGCTTGGGGGACCAAGCGAAATGATGGAGATCTCATCGTGCTCCTTTAGCCTTTCAGGCGGGGGCAGCACACGATTTAATGACGATACTTCTCTAAAACTTCTAACTTCCGTGACCGAATTGGTGGCAGTGGATGGCCGTACGTACGGAAAGGCATGAGATCTTACCCGAGGGTTGAGTGACAAGGGTGCTCGTGTCGGATTTGCCCCAGCTGACCTAGAGGACATTGTGCTCGCTCGCAGAAGTTTTGGCCCAGCTTCGATGGGAGAACGTAGAGGCTTTATTGGACCACATCCAGGCGAGGGTATCGGAGTAGTCGGAGCAGGCCTTGGTGTTAAGAAGGACGGAGTTTCTCGGCCCGATTCCGGGAGTAAACTCTTTAAAGGACTCATAATCGGAATGGGGCTCGGGGATCTTGAACGCATCGAGGCGGGCCGATTTCGGGGACTTCGGGGTGCGGGCCGCGGGGTCATAAACGATTTCGGATGATCTGGGTGAAGTCTGCACGGAGACGATGCTGTCTCGACGAGAAGCGAAGGAATTACACCATTCCCCGATTCACTCCTCTCATCCAAGTACACCGGTACAACCTGCGATTCGACGCCATCATGGGTACTCTCCTCGTCGCGAGAATATTCCGTCTGTAATTCCGCCGCGGCATGGTATTTGGGTCTCGAATCTGGCATCCGATTATTAAACCTATAATCATCATCCGGCGTGACGGGGCTTTCAGGAGACCTCGACCGCGGTCGCTCCTCCTGCACAAAACTTCTGAATGAATTGCAATTGCTGGGATTACCGGAAGACTCAGTGGCCAACGTTGGGGAATCCAACGAAATATATGAGGAACGGCCGGAGCGGATCCCGCCATCTGGCTGACAACCGTTCATTATCGGAATATGGCCATCAAAGGTCTGAGACTCTTGAGACTTGAGACGATCGTCTACAGCATCCATCATCGGCATGACGACGGGAACCTCCACAGCAGTGTGAGCATCCATGAAATCATCAACAGCAGCATTGGCGGTCACTTCCATCGTTGCTGTGGAGGAGACGGGCTCGACAACTGAGGTGGTGACGGGTGCAGTTATGGTTGCAGTCACAGCAGCCACCACTGGTACAACGACGGGCGGCACATCCTTACTTCCCTTGTTATCGTTGGCGGCAGGGAGGGAAGATGAAATGTGACTATCCTCTGATACAGTTGCAACAGTTGCAGTGCTATTCCGAGAACTCGGACTCCTGCTTCGGTGAGTGTGGTTTAGAAAGCCCCGAATCTTTGTAGAAACCTTCCGAGAAAAGCTCTGCGCCGGGGTGGGTTGTGTCATGGTAGAGTGCTGAGAATTTCGGAATTGCCTAGGACTGTCACCATCGTGTAAGCTGTCTGTGGTTGGGCTACTGAATCCATCCACCCCAGACCTCGGGAACCCCAGGTCTGGTGACGAAAATCTCCCTCCAGCGCTAGGCTCTGAATATGGGGGCGGAGGGGGCAGCGGAGGCTGAAAAGGAGGGGTATACTGGAAGGTTGAAGTAGTCATCGCAACAAGCTGCTCAGTATCTACTGTGCGGTCAAAGTATCCGCCGTAAAATCGATCCAAGTCCGAGTCTAGGTCTAGCTCAGGAAGAATGAATGTGGTACCGATAGAGAGAGGAGAATGGGGTGGAACCCGAGAGGGGTTGTGCAGCAATCGCTGCTGAATCTGCTTCTTCTTCTCCGCCTCTTTTTCGTTACTACCGCCGTTGTTGTTGTGATTGTTGCTGGTATCGCTAAACAACAGTGCTGGCCCAGCTTTTGCTACAGAAGATGACTCCGCTGAAGAAGTGTGCAAAAGCGAGACAGGGCAAACTACTGGTGACTGTGAACGTTGAGCTGAGGATAAACGGTGCGGCGTGGATGATTCCGTGTCCTTTGACGGTGGCTCAAGGGAAGAGTTTGGCGACAAGGAAGGTGGAGGGGAATCGTCGATAACAGAGGGCCAAGAGGAAACAGTACAGGACAAGAGTGGAGGCCGAGGAGCTGACGTTTCATCGGTAGTGGAGCTACTAGTAGACCGAGTAAGTGTGATGGGCTGCGATTGGACGGCAAGCCTACGTGAGAAATTGCGAGCCAGCCCAGTAGCAGCGAGAGTAAAAGTACGAAGCGGAGGAGAAGCAGGAAGGGAAGCAGGCTCCCCATGTCCAACACCCGGCTCTGCTGCCACTTGGCCGCCTGTTGTGTCTGCATCGTGTACGCCAGACAGCGGATCATAGAGCGTCTTGGCTGGCCGATCCGACAGGAGGGTACTGCTATTACGGGCATTGTCGCAGCTGTATGTGGGCTCTGAGGGAGGTCGATGCGTGTTGCTCGACTGTCCTGTCCTCAGACTTAGGGTTGCTGTGACTGGCGGTGGTTGTGATGCTGCGTTGGCCGAGTGGGCTGCGACGGTTTGTTGTCGATAGGCCATCGGGAATGGTAGATACCAGTTGTGATTGGCCCAAAGAGTTTGGGGGTGAATTTATATCGGTGTCTCGGACTGGGGTGGATACAGTTACGAGAGTTACGTAGAAAAGAGAAGAAAAAAGCAATCAAGACGAATAAACGAGCAGAGCAGTAAAAACCTTTTCCCACACACTTTTTATATATATCTTTTTCCGGGCCAGGCGAACAAATGAGGCGATGTTTTTTCTTGGGGAGAAAGAAATGCAGAAATTGCTGCAGGATACCACAGAGAGCAAAACAGTTCAGAATATGAAATGAATAAGGGGAGAGAAGGTGTAGAACAGAGGAAAGCGAGCAGTCCACCCGGAAAAGAATGACAGTCAAAGAAGATGGGCCCGAACCAGTGGCCAAACTAGTCGAACCAGACCAGTAGGAGGAGGAGGAGGATAGGAGAAGAGAGGGAGAGGTGAGGCGAAAGGATTGAAAGGAATGAAGGGGTTGATCGTCTGCAAAATCGGACGCGATGAGAGGGAAAAATAGGCAACAAACGCAATGGCGCTTCCATTCCTTCCGCCCTTCTTTCCCCCCACTGAGCCTCACTCACTGGTTGGATTCCTTTAGAGCAAATGGTTTTCTTACCTGGACTACCGGCACCTAAATTCAGATACAGATGGGTTCTGGGTTCGTATCATGTCAGGTATGTAGCTTAGCATTGTATCGTCCCCAGCGACCCAAACGACACCTTTGGCATCAACAAATCTCAGTCAGACCACACCTGAGCTTGCACGAAAGAATTGACCAACACTGTAATCTGTAATAAAATCCTGACTGCTTCTACTCTCCTAATTCTCACGAACTCCGTTTACAAAATCACGGGCCCCGCCGACCACTAAAAAACCTGCATATCCTGCGGAATGCAACTCGAGAAATATGATAATAATATTCGGCATAAGCATCGCCATCTTCTCCACATGCACTTCGGCAAACTTTCTCTACCGCCTTCGGTCAGTAAAACTGGAGTCTGCAAAAGCCAAGAACGTGACCCCCTACGTGCTCCAGACTGCACATTGGGTATCCAACGTGGCATTCAAAATAAGTTGTATCACCACCATCTCCATCATCACACACCATCATCACCCACCCTGTGAAACAACTGCAGAAAGTCAATGAGGGGATAATGGTCCATCATACCCATCGTTCGCTCCATCTCTACTGCTCAAATTACAAGGGGTAAACTCATTGCGTTTCAAAGTTTAGAGAAAAAACAAATCTTTGCTGGTTGATGCGCATACATACGCAGGCACCGAAGGCGAAGTTAAGAGAATTCGTGCTGTATCCTATCTTCAGTGGGGTACAATTCCGCCTACATCTCTCTTACACGGGGGGTTGGGAACCGTTCTTCGTAAATGGTCAATTACTTATGAAGTCTTTCGGAGATCAAGGGATCCATCTTACTCCCTACTGTACTACAGACATGGAAGCTATTGTACTAGTAAATACTAGTACATTGGCCCAATCTTTCAAACCTTGGAAAAATAGAGGAGAATACCAATTACGGCATGGTATTAGCAAGGCGTTGGAGCGCCTTCCGTATTTGATCGTCAGAGCACTCCAGGAAACAATCAACGGTATTCCAGGGTAGGTGAAAGTGATGAGTCTTTTGTGGCGCTGCGTGGTCCAGTGCATCATGGGTCACAATACCGGTATCTCCTCTATGACAGGACTGTTGAAGCCGAATAGACTACATCCAAACCTTAATATTCCTGATTTCAATGATAGACGATCAGTTCTCGGAGAAGAGCTATCATTGGTAGGCTGAAGTGCAGCCAAAAGCTCACTAAAACAACCCAAACCCCGATTCTAAGAAATGTTGATTTGCACTCCTACTTAATCAATTCAAGTACTAGCATTATCATGGATGGTAATGATTCAAATTCTCTCATCACAAGTTGTTTCCCGGTGCCTAACACTCTGGGGATTTCGTTCACAAACACTAGTTTGCTTCATAATTCACTATTGAATAGGTGTATTGGTTATGATTGCTCACAGTTGAAATGCCTATACAGCAGACTTCCTCCAATGGGCATCCTACCTTGGGGGCGGCACAACTGGGGTCTTGTGTCACCGCGCCCAAAATACCCTTACACCCGTGTACTCGAGTACCGTATTGCTTCTAGTAAGGGTCCCATATACCGGTACCATAAAACTCGTGAAATCCACCATCTCCGTAAGGCCTATAATCTCCAGGTCCTGAGCCAAGCGCTCCTGAGAGGGATTAGAGTTTTCTGAATACAGTATAAGATATGCGGACTGGATGTGTTTGATCTTCTTAACTGGAATCCGCAATTCTGTTAACCCGTCAAACAAAGCCCATCATGGGCCGATTTAGGGACCGACGGGGATTAGGGGTCATACGGAGATAGTGGATTTCAAGAGTTTTTGCCGTAAACAGTGGTTATGGTAGAGATTTGGTACATCTGCTTCATTAGAATCATCGTGAAGCCAAAACTGAATTCCTTGATCCGGATTAATAAGCGGATATCTTGTTCTATTGTAGGTACCGAAACATTGTGTATCATAACACCACAACACTTTATTAACCCTACGAGCGCCTGCCCGTTCTCACCAGATTGTGCGATAGAAGCTCCTGCCGTACCAGTATCTCCCCTTCCTCAGACGCTACCGCTCAATACCATCTGCTATCCCGACACCGGTATTTGCACATAAACCATATCGGCACTTGAAGAGGAGTTTCATCCCAAACTCGTCGTGCAACTCGCTCGACTTGTATGCAATCAGCATCTGCACGGCCAACACAACGCATTCAACACAGCCACGCCACACTAAAAGAAGAAAAAAAGGCAGGAAAAAAAATTACGGTGACAAAGTGCGATACCGGGCCAATGTGTACCCCGCTATCATCAAGCCATCCAACTGCGGTTGTCATCCCAGAAAAATATTTGATCATCCCATCCTCATTCAAAGTCAAGTGATCGCGCGTACGCGTCCAGTCCACGCTATCCTTCGTGGCTTCCAAGCCATATCTTTGAAATCGGCAGCTCATTACTGGTGAATCTGGCTATCCTTCCTAGGGCTAGGGCTTCGTTGCAGGGCTAGTCAAGATTGAGAGTGAAGACACAACGCTCATTAACTTCAAAAAAGTTGTCAGCCAGAATTTCCCAAAGTTTTTTTTCACCCTGAAAGGAATTTCCCACATCTCACTTTTCCACTTTTCCACTTTTCCACTTTTCCCTTTACCACTCTCTATTAGGGATTCAGAGAGCCAATATGAAGCACTCTCGTGGTAATGAGAAAAAAAATGAGAATTTTTGGAGAGCTGACAAATTGAGGGCCTTTCTGAAATTGATGATATGATGCTGACTCCCGTAATACCGTGCGAAGTGCTTGCCTCTCTTGCAAGAATAGAAGAGCTATATCTCGCCGGAATCCCGATATGGTAATATGAGACAATAAAAGTACCGCCTACCGCTGCATTAATTCTTCCCATCTGGCTGCTCGATTACCGCTGACGGGATTGTAGAGGCCAAACCCCACTGCTCGCTCTCCAGCCATCGGCCCTACCTGGAGGGGTGTCAGTATCTTTCTCTCTTCGTTGGATGCTCTATTGTTGAGCACGGCTATATGATACAAGTCGATCATCTCTCTTTAGGTTGAGGGAAATAAACCTTTCGAGTAGATGATTGACACTCGCCTTGCATTAGATTACTTTGAAGAAAAAACTTGCGATAATTTGAGCCACTCGGGATACAGATCTGAGTTTAAACTGTGCTCGTGCAAACAGTCTGCCCAAAACGGCTCTCCACAACTCCATCCCTCTGGCGCTCTTCAAGCCCATCAGCGAGCACATTACCCAGGGGTTTGAGGCGATCTCTGAGGGAAAATACCTATCCCTCGGCCAGTGATTGATATCTCGCAAACCCGCCGCACACAGGGCCTGTTTCAACCAGGGCGACAGAGCAAAAATATCAAAAAAAAAAAAAAGTTGCGCTTCGTTCTAGACAAAAGACTCGGTCTCCGGGGGCTGATACCTCTAGTGGCGCGAATTTAGCTCCTTGCCTCCCCCACAACAATAGGGACTTGTTTGAACATGCGCCGTGAATACCTGTCGTCCAACTCGGCGGTACTGGAATACCGAAAGAACTTGGACAATTGGACCATGTGCCGAGATGTTGGGGTGCCTATCCTAGTAAGGTTCGGTGCTCTTCTCCCCTTTTCCTGAGGAGGAAACTTCGGACCACCTGGTGGGGGTCCAATTATTCAAGTTCTTGCCATACTCGAGTACTCGAGTAAATGTACCCGGTTGCCATCCGAAGTGCCGATCCCCCTCCGTAACAGAACCCGGATCTACTCTACTCCGGATGTTGGAGCCTCAAATAAAATAAACACCGCAGGGTGCCCTTCAGAAAATAGCCATCCCGGAAGAGTACTAATAACGTACATTCATCTCGTGGATTTGGGCGGGATAAGTATCAATCCCATTTTCTAAGCCTTGCAGGCACAAGCTCCTTGTACAGTACGCGTGATGCGTGGTATCGAATCATTCAGAGAATGCCCCTCCGGAGAATACGGTTACTCACCGTTTGCGGAAAGAGCTTCACTCAGCCTTTGATGCACAACTTATACAGGACATGTGACCCATAACTCCTTCCGATTCGTTTGCTGCCACGCATTGTACAGTAAGTGAAGCAAGCTCAGCCCTACACTTCAGAGGAACCCTGCTATTGTGAAACTCCATCCGGAATGCTCAGAGCGACTTACCCCCTATGATTTGCTGTACTCGAGTAATTGCATTGCGCAGAATACTGGCAAGGGTACCCGAGATGGCAGTGGCCCCACCCCATCGATGCGAAGCGACTTTCGGGTCCCTGAGGGGCAGAACTCGCTCTCCGACAAGCGCAAGTTTATGTCGAGTGAGAGTGAATGATACAAGACGCTCTTCTTCCATCCTCTTCTCCCCAGTATTTAACACCCCTGAATATCTACGCGGTAAGAAACCATTCAATGGAACAGGCAGGGATATGTTTAGCTAGTTAACCTCAAATAACTATTCCGTAACTTTCCTGCCGGAACTTCGAGTATCATACTGCGCCGCTAATTAAAGGGAAAGTGCAAACAGGGCGGACCTATCATCCCGAAGCCGGCAGTTCCTTATCTTGAAGATCATCGTGGTCACAAGGGGGGGCTATAGTAGGGCCACAATGGAATCGAAGGAGCGCTCTCCTCTGGACTCACTGGCTACAGTCAGGAAGGCCCTGTGCATTTGATCTTCGTTTAATGGTGCATGGTTCCGGCAGCGTCGAGGTTGGACCCCTTTTCTTCCAAAATGTGTGGCACCCTTGGGTGGAACCGTTATGGCAATGCTTGAACTTCGGCTTGGCTTAACCTCTCTTTTTTTTTTGCCAAGAAAAATAGAGAAGGTTGAAAATTAAAAACACAATACTGTGATATTATTATGATGCCTTGGTTGGCACGCAAGGGGGTGGCATTACCATAGCTGTATGCCAAATAAAGCTCCAGTCTCGCTTTCTTTATGGTATTCTGTGGGACCGGTATCGTAGAGTACTCGGGTACAAGGGTAAGTCTGGCGCGGTGCCACGGGTTTTCTTGGTTTATTTCCTATTCTGGGGGTGCGCCCGACTTTTGCTCACATACAAAAAAAAAAGCCACAAAAAGCCATTTGTATGGTAGAAAACCATAGTTACTGTATATGGGGTGCGCCCGACTTTTGCCTACCCCCTAGTACTTATGATAAAGGGAGTGGATTTTTTTTTTTGGAAAAACCTATTATAACAAATGTGCCAACCTATTGATTTGGGAATTGTGATAATTAAAGGCCGTTGCAAACTTATGAAAGAAGTAAAAATGCCAATATTTGGGTTTACCTAAGTTAGATCTAAAATTTAGCAAAAATTTTCTCTAGCTCAGCAAACTCTGAATGGTAACAGACTATGGTATGATAGTATGAAAAGCACCGCTAAATATTAATCAAGCTCCGTCCCACCTATTTCCCGCACTTTTAGAATAGGCCAATCACAGTGAAGAGTTACGCAACACCCCACCTCACCACCTCGGCTGATATGGCTTCCCAGCCAGGAGGAGAAGACCAAGGGTCACCTTTGACCGACAAATTCGAAAATAGCCCATGGTTCCAGGAATTTCTTGCTGGAATCAGGGGTGTGGCACCTGCATTATCCCTAGCAGATGAATCACCTCTTAGGGAAGAAATCCTTAATCCTACTGAAACCGAATTCTCGGATAGCGAGGTAGTGAATGTCACCTTCCAGATCGAAATGTTCACGATGATGGTAGGAATGAGACAACAAATACACGAACTCACAAACACGGTCACCAAACTCGCTACCACAGTGAAACGTCTATCAAACAACACCAGAGACCTCTCCACAAACGTGGCGGCATCAACAGCAAAAATCATCCGACAAATCAGAACAGCGCAGAACCAGTCTTGCACTTATGCTGAGGCAGCGGCCACTTCTAAGGAAACACCTGCTCCCAAGACACCACCCAAAGGGAAGAAGAGGTCAGCTACTGTTGGCCCCACACCCTAAAAACCCTAAGTAGAAGCAGAAAAAGGAGGTCAAAGCGCCAGAAGATATGGCTGAACCGGCTAATGACACCCCTGCCCTCCCTCCGCCACCTGCTGCACGCCCAAAGACGATTACCATAGCAAGAAGGCGCATCTACGCCACTCGTGCCACACCCATACCCCTGCATAATTCGGCCAGACTTGAGCCGCAAATTAGCATCGCAATTGCTAAAGAACTCCAGAAGTGTGGATGCTCTGCCCCCACCAACCTGCAAATACAGATTAATGCGACCACCGGTACTGTTTCTCTCACAACTCTACCGGGAGCTGAGTCGATCGAATACACTAGCTACTTAGCTCCCATGACTACAGCTCTGAACGCTGTGCTTCCTGAGGGTTCACAAGACTACATGGAATTCAGAAGAGGCCCTACCGACTCGGAGGTTGTAATACACGGGCTCGCTCTGGAAGCAACATCTAACAATGAAGAGACTATGCTTTCAGTTATGAAGGAGTCTCTCTTTGTGGGACAACAAGTTAATGTCACTACAGCTAGGTTTTTGCAGAAAGACCTGGAGATTAGGCTTCCCAAGAAGTATACCTCGGTGGTTGTATCTGTCCCTACTGACGAAGTGGCCAAAATCACTCCCTCTGTACTGATTCACGGCCGCTACAAGGCTTCTGCGCTGATGTGGCATTCGAATCTGACGAAGTAATGTAAAAAATGCTATCAATATGGACATCCTGAAGAAGGATATAAAGCTACCCACCACATCTGTCCTATCTGTGCCGGTGAACACAGACTGAAGGAGCACAAGTGCACATCCCCAACTTGCCCCAAGAAGGGCGATAGGAAGATTATCGCAGATTGTTGCCCCATTACCCCGTCCATGTATGCAGCTTGTGGCGGGAACCGCCCAGCGTACTCCCTGGAATGCCCTGTTAAAATCAAGGCCAAACAAGACGCCAAAGAACAATACGATTGAAGAAGAGCCTCCCAATCTTCTGAGGGTATTTGTCACAAATCGTGACTAAGCAAGGCAGATTTCACATGACTAATAGTTATTAGTCATAAGGTATGTTTATGTTTCACGCTATGCAGTCAGTTGACTCATAGTTCTCACATGACTCGCACTTGCGTGTCATCGTTATGGTATGATTGGTTGATGTTTCTATGACTCACGATTGTGAGTCATAATGATGTAATGACTCTCGGGCGTGACTCACATTATGAGTCACGAGTTTCACACAGGTGACGCGCTTTGCGCACCTGACATGTTTATGTTTTATGATTGGTTTACGGCATGTTGCGCAGTGACTCATAGGAGTCATCTGATGGATTTCAGGCATGACTCATTATGAGTCATAGGACCGCGTGACTCGAGTTATGAGTCACCAGGGTTAGGGTTGTTGGCGTGAAGGGTCTATAAGTAGGAGACTTGGTCACAGTAGTTAGAGCTCTTCACGCAACCATCTAAGTAATACACCACTCAGATACTGGGGCACGGGCCAGGCCCATTGACAGTGACCTTCCATAGGTGCAATATGTTCGAGATACCTAATACCCTTATCTCTATACTACCTCGCTTGTATGCGAGAACTCTATTCCTACACGATAGGACTTCCTACGATCCCTATACCTACTACGAACGCAAGATGTTAGTCTATAACGAGAGACGAAGCAAACTACGTAGGCTATGTCGATAGCCTATGATAGTAAGATAGTCATTTCCCGTTACGAACACCTTCATGGGAGGCTGGTTTGTTACAGTATTGTAACTGGTACAGGTTACCAGTTTAGGTATGGATTTGTTTTATGTATTTGTTTTAGGATACGAGTTCAGGAGACTTGTATGCCTTGTTAGTTTGTTTTATGTTTTGTTTTAGGATACGAGCTCAGGAGACTTGTAAGCCTTGTTATTTGATACTTGTATTGTTTTAGGATACGAACTCCGGAAGTTTGTAAGCCTTGTTTATTGTTGCATTATTTATGGGTTAGGTATCGTTTGCCTTAGGATTTGGGTATGAGTAATGCGAGATGGATTATCGCAAGTGTATTTAAGGACCTGTCTCCCTCCGGACTTAGAGAGATCAGACTTCGACAGACAGAGTTTTCAATATACTTGGTTGAACAGTTATCTTCTATTCCGTTCGATTCGAGAATCTTTAAGCTTTGCACAGGCCTAAAGCACTTGGCCTTCTCTTAGTAGTTTCAATAAATGTAATACTGTCTATTCAATTACTTGTTGGAGTCTTCAGTACTTGATCGCATTTCTACCACCGGTTTGGTTAGAGTCAATACCGATATCCCTTTGCAAGACCGCTACCCCACAGGAAGCGGTTACATTTTTTTAACTTCAGCAAGTCAACGAAGACACCATTTCGAACCTAAAGACAAGGACAGGCCAGGAGATCTCTCGAGAAGAGCTCACCAAGCCAACTGAGAAGTCCTTGAGAGATAAGGCTTGAAGAGAGCAGAAGAGAGCGAGCAAGCAGTTCGAAATCGACGAGGCTGCTTGACCGCTATCGAGAGACGAAGCACAGATAGTGCTAACCGAATCAGCGAAAGAACTCGAGAAGGAGACAGCCACCAGACCAGGAGAGTTCCCATCGACACCCAAGAAGAAAGGGGAACCGGCACCACCTCCAGACCCAGACAGTTCAAGCAGTGATAGCGATAGCGACAGTAACGACAACATGTGAGAAGCAGGACTGGCAGATCCTCCTGCACCTCCTCCAGACCTAGTACTTGAGAGGACAACCAGGTTAGCAGCAAAGCTACACCAGCCTCCAACCTTCAGTGGTGAAGGAGACGATCTCAAAGAAGAAGCCTTTGAGACATGGTATACTTCAGTTCGATTATACCTGAACCTAACAGGTGTGACACCAAACGCTCCAGGATCTGGAACCTACTGGATACTCTATACTATGAAGCGAACACTAAAGGCTAGTCACCAAGCATTTAGAGAGTATGGTGATGATATCACTAGAGACCAACTAGTCAGACACCTAAGGGATCTATTCGTTACCACCCGCCAAAAGGATAACCTCTTTGAGAAGTTTAACACAGTACAACAAGTGTAACGGGGGCACCCTATAGAGAGGTGAACTCTAAGGTTGCGACCGCATCAAAACTCAAAGTAGAAGATAAAGATAGAGTAAATAATTCACGAAGAATCAAAAC
>Ga0307509_10005979_pt1 | contig 16628 bp, 9 predicted proteins | sample 10_EM_MG_FD_202245 | JGI IMG/M metagenome (GOLD analysis project Ga0307509, IMG submission 202245) | Populus trichocarpa ectomycorrhiza microbial communities from riparian zone in the Pacific Northwest, United States - 10_EM | ecosystem: Host-associated > Plants > Roots > Unclassified | place... | reverse complement strand
CTATTGAACTTGGGCGGGTTTTGCTAACACCCCCCTCTGGCCCCAGCGTTGGGACGGCGCGTCATAGGCAGACGGCTGTGTAGTTGCTCGTTTGCTAGTAAAAAGAGGTCATTGGAGCAGCTGCCGTAACACCGTATAAGTCGTCGCCGTCCGTCCGACTGAATGTCGTTCGCAGGATATATAAGGGGAGTATGGGTAACCGCCAAAATGGAGGTCACCCATATATGGTCTCTCGGGCACCTAGGAGTCTATTCTAGCCTACGGGTAGTAGGGTAGTCTTCCTAGTGGTACTCAGGTAGTCTCAGAAGGCCAGGGTGCTTTCGAGACAAATACCTCAGTAACCAGCCCGGGCCTTCTCCCTTTGATTTGTAGCATTACTATGGGTTGTTATTGGACTCTAGAGGTATGAGTCTTATCACGGTAGAGTATGTCCCGAGAGGCTGGCTATGGGTAGCGCCCACTTAGCCAACCATCGGCTACATCTCACCGGGGGAGCTTGCATGTCAATTTATCACATTGGATAGACGCGTAGATTAAATGATGGACTGCATAGCTTGTATAGACGAAACTACCACTGGGCCAGTGAGTCCACCACCTAGGTATTGACTCCGGTTGTTGTTATAACAGTTAGCCACTGGTATGACTTCGATAGGAAGAGTTTTTCCACCTGCGGTTGTATTGGAGATGCATTGCAGAAACTCATATCCTATTGACGGAGTTAAGTGTACCTGAGTTGGTCCGACACTTCCAGCAGGATAATTCCTGATGGAGGGTAGACCTCGGACAAACCCTGAGCAGGACAGGGTGCTCGCACAAGGTCGGAGTAGTGGTGAATGTCAAAAGGCTTAAATCTGATATCTACTTAAGTTTAAGCGTTTGGCATTCTACTTCGATAACCAACTTTCCTCGAGAGAACTTATTGAGTGAAGCTTTCAGCTTAACGATATTAAGTTTAACCGTTTTAATTCTTCGTGAATTATTTACTCTATCTTTATCTTCTACTTTGAGTTTTGGTGCGGTCGCAACCATAGAGTTCACCTCTCTATAGGGTGCCCCCGTTACATCGAGACATCTCTACCGTGATAAGACTCATACCTCTAGAGTCCAATAACAACCCATAGTAATGCTACAAATCAAGGGGAGAAGGTCCGGGCTGGTTACTGAGGTGTTTGTCCTGAAAGCACCCTGGCCTTCTGAGACTACCTAAGTACCACTAGGAAGACTACCATACAACCCGTAGGCTAGAATAGACTCCTAGAGGCCCGAGAGACCATATATGAGCGACCCCCATTTTGGCGGTTACCCATACTCCCCTTATATATCCTGCGAACGACATTCAGTCGGACGGACGGCGACACCTTATACAGTATTACGGTAGCTGCTCCAATGACCTCTTTTTACTAGCAAACGAGCAACTACACAGCCGTCTGCCTATGACGCGCCGTCCCAACGCTGGGGCCAGAGGGGGGTGTTAGCAAAACCCGCCCAAGTTCAATAGTATGTTCAGGCCACCTTTACACAGGCGTGGGGCTTCCTGCGCAGATGCGTGTGCGCCCAAGAACATCTAAGACCCCATAGAATGTGAGGCAATCGACCTCTATGTTCCAGGATGACTTTGCTGGTGAAGGTAGGGTAACTTGGACTCCACAGCAGGGTATCTGGGGTCCATTGGCAAAAAGGTCAAATTCCCAAGGTAGGGTAACTTTGCCTTCTTATGCCTTTAACCGCTGTGGCAGTCTGCCTGTCAATACTAAATGTTGTCTCGGAGGTCTTTGTAATGTTCCCATAAATTCCTTGCCTTTATGCTAACTTACTCCCGAAAGGTTATCCTGCCTCGTAGAGTAACCAGGGCTACTCTATTATGTCCTAGGCCTCGTCCTAGGTTAACCAGCTATTTGTATACTAAGTATACCAGACCATATCACCTCTGGTTACCACCTGGTATACCATTTGGGCTAAGGTGATAGTCATTGTAGCTACCTATCGTATGGTCGTTACAGCGATAAAAGCTCAAAGAAATTCCCGGGTCATCGGCGACCTGATACATCACGATCACCAATCATGACAGAAGAAACCCAAGATTCCGAGATGACCGGCGGGGATGAAACCATCATCCACAGGAGCCGCCAAACTCCAGGCTCACTGGATACCAGTACGATTGGAAAGGTAGCCCTTTGAAGACTAATGAGAAGACGCTCGAAGACACCAACTCTTAATCATGTCTCGAAAGAAGAGTTAAACCAATTCGCGGGCCATCTTGGAGGAGTCCTCGGAAAGTTTAGTCAACGAATGTCGCGAGAACAGAAATCCATGTACCTCGATATCGGACGACTATCTAGCGAAGGTCAACAACAGGCAAGGGCACTAGGAAAACTCCAGCACAGGTTGGAGTTAGGTGAGTCCATACTGGTCGACGAATTAAACATGTTTGAAAGGACCATCGACATGCTGGACCAAGAGTCCAAAACTATTCAGGCAGAAATCGTGGCAAAGGTCCAGGCAGAATTCCAAGCCCAACAAGGTCGGCAAACGGAACAGGCAGAACACAACCAGCGACAGGACGAGCAGCTTCGGGATCGTATCCTCGAAGTAGAGGAAGCCCGGGCAAACGACAATGCCAACTATGTGTCGGTTATAAATCAACACTTGGAGTAACACAAGGAGGCCGTGAGAGATCAACAAAGACGTTATGAAGCAGAAATGGCGAAGCTTCCTGATATCCTGAACAATCTGAAAGCCCAAGTAGGATCCATATCGGCTCAAAGGTCAGCACCCCCAACTGTAGTTACTAACAATAGGGAACGGCCCGTACGGAATACCGACGGAGCCTCAAAGAAACGGTCAAATCCAACTCTGGAACAAGGAGGAAATGGAGGAGGCCGAAGACCACCAACAACTATGCACGGGGCAGGAGACCCTGATCCAGACGATGGTGACGACGACAACGACAACGGGCAGGATCCGAAAGGAGGCCCGAGTCGCAAAGAAAAGGGGAAAAGACGGGAGAGACAAGATCCCGAGGAAGAGGACGAGGAAGAGGACGTCGTAGACGTCATGGCAAAATCAATCGCTCGAGAACGATTGCTACATACCAAATAGCCCTCCGACCCTCCATGGGTATTCAAAAATAAATCCCACCAGGATATTTGAATATGGTTAATGGCAGTTCAAGACTATTTTGAACGAAACAGCAACCAGTGGACCATGGAGGTAGATCGAATTAAATACGCCATGGGAGGAATGGAAGGAGACGATGTGGCTCCTTTCACAGACACCTATCGAAAGAAAATGTCAGGGGCATTGGGATATACAAAGGAAATCGGTTACGAAAGATGGTTCATGTTTGAACAAAAAGTAACCGAACGATTTGCGCCTACCCACGAGGTAGAAAGCACTCACAAGGTAATGACACTTGAGAGATATCATGGGAACTCCTCGGCAGGAGGTAAAGACCACTGGTAGTGGGCTGCCCGAAATACTAATTCAGAGAGTTTATCTGAGGAGTCCTCTCTGGACGAAACTGCGCGGGCGCGGTAATAAATAACCACAGTCAACGAGACACTGCATTTTAAGAGAAAAAACGAAGAACCGGATACCCCTCAAAGGCCGATACCGAGTTCTCCAAAACATTATTCATGTCCAGCAGGACCTGCCCAATTAGATGTTGAGGGCAAACGCACGCACATTCATGTGTTATTAGATTCGGGAGATAGTTGCTTCCTACTAAGCGAAAAGCTAGTCGAACGACTCGACATTCCATACAAAGTCCGAAAGAAACCTATCACAATAATCCGATTCGATGGACTTTCAAGTTCATCGGGCGGTCAAAGATATACCCGCCCCATCACACTGGAAATTGGAAATAGACATAGGTCCCTCATCTCCGCCGAAATAGCGCCCACAGGACGCTTTGACCTTATGATCCCCTTTGGATGGTGGTACCATGAGCACCAATTATCATATCTAGATTAACCGAAAAAATGGAGTTTTGGACAGATGACATGCCGCGACCATGTCGAAAATGAAGCCGTGAAGGATCTGTTTGAGTATGACGAAACAGTCGCATTCGATCCAAAAGCTCAGTATGTATGGAGAATAGGAAAGATAGAAGAAAAGGATCCCATAGAGTTGGAAACCTTACCACGGGAATATGCTCAGTTTAAGCATTTGTTTCGACCAGAAGTGTCGGAAAAAATGCCCCCAAGACGAACGTTTCATCATCCGATCGACCTTAAGGAAGGATCAGAACCTCCTTGGGGACCCATCTACCCTATGTCACAATACCAATTAAATACGCTGAAAACCTATCTCGACGAGATGTTGGCACAAGGCAAAATTATGCATAGCCAGTCACCTGCTGGAGCGCCAATTTTGTTTGTACCAAAACCAGACGGTCGCTTACGATTATGTGTGGACTACCGACAACTCAACAAGTTGACGATTCTCGATAAATATCCGCTTCCTTTAATGAGCGAATTACGAGATCAAGTTGCAGGCGCCACAATATGTACGAAGTTAGACCTCAAGGATGGTTATCACCTAATTAGAATTAAGAGAGGTGATGAATGGAAGACAGCGTTCAGAACTCGATATGGACAATACGAATACATGGTCATGCCGTTTGGGCTAGTCAATGCTCCTGCAACGTTCCAACGCATGATCAATAAAATATTACGCGAATTTCTCGACCAAGGAGTAGTGGTGTACCTAGATGTCATCCTCATCTACTCCAAGACGCATGCGGAACATGTTGCGATGGTCATGAAAGTACTTTCGCGATTAATAGAACACCAGTTAGCAGTGTCTATTAAGAAGTCCGAGTTTCATGTTCAAGCTGTTGAATTCTTGGGATATATTATGGCAACAGACGGGGTAACAATGAGCACAAGGAAGGTAGACTCCATAAGGAAATGGAAAGCACCAAGGTCGGTGAAAGAAGTTCAAATCTTTCTTGGCTTTGCAAACTTCTATCAAAGGTTCATTGAAAACTTCACGAAAATATACAAGCCAATAACGGAAACGCTGAAAGGAGACAAGCAAAAGTTCAGCTGGGGACGAGAGCAGAATATAGCGTTTGAGAAGCTCAAACTGCGGTTCACAACGGCCCCAATTCTGGCGCATTTTTACCCGGAACCAGAGACGGTAATCGAAACCGACGCAAGCGACTTCGCACTCGGGGCAATTTTATCCCAATTTCAGGATAAAAGATTTCACCTGGTGGCGTTCCATTCCCGGAAATTGAATTCGGCCGAACGCAACTATGAGATTCATGATAAGGAACTCCTAGCCATATTGGAAGCATTCATGGAATGGAAACACTACTTATACGGTGCGGATAAGCCAATTACGGTTTATACCGATCACCAAAATTTGCAACACTTTTTGACAACAAAAAAGTGGAATCAAAGGCAAATTCGTTGGGTGCAACTGCTTGCATCGTTCAATTTCAAGATTATCTATCGACCGGGGTCCCAAAGCGGTAAACCAGACGCATTGAGCAGACGACCGGAGTATCGTCCTGAAGAGGGAGCGGAGTATACCGAACAGTCAATCCTAAAACCAGAACATTTCTCAATAAGTCTTGTACAAGACGAACCGGTTCAGGAAAAATTGACAAAACGGATGCTGGTACAACAAGCCGCAGCTATTCAAGCAATGAGGATGGCATCCAAGGCTACGTTACCAACGCGAGGCTCCAGATTCTCAGCGGGACATGACTTGTACGCTGTGGAGGATGTCCTAATCCCGGCCCAGAGACAAAAGTTAGTCGGGACGGGGATCGCGATCGGAATACCGCAAGGAACTTATGCTAGAATAGCCCCACGAAGCGGCTTAGCATATAAAAAGAGCATTGGAATCGGCGGAGGTGTGATAGACGCCGACTATACAGGAGAAGTCAAAGTAATTATGATGAATCATGGCAAAAAGAGTTATCAGGTCCAGGAAGGGGACCGGATTGCACAAATGATGGTCGAAAAAATAGACATGTCTGGAATGATAGAAGTAGACCACCTACAAATACCCGACCGGGGAAACAAGGGATTTGGGAGCGCGGACCTAGCGCCCAAGCGAACCATCACGGTAGAACAGGTACAACCAATCATGTGTCAGCTATATGCAGACAGCAGGGAAAACAGGTTATTTAGCAAAAACGATATCGGACAAAACCCATGGCTCCTCCAGGAAGAAGTCATGGTGTCAAGCGCTATAATATCCAAAGCTCTATTACAGGATTACAAGCTAGACCTCTTGGAAGATGTCCGAGAAGCGTCTAACCATGATCTTGAATGGTTAAGTAGAGAAGCAACGCTAAAAGACCTAATAACCAGGGACAAAGAATTGCCTACAAGTTGGCAATACCGAGACGGGTTCCCATACTTCAAAAATCAGCTATACATACCTGCGAACGATGCTCTAAAAACAAAGATTGCAAAAGGATGTCACGACTCGAAGGTAGCAGGACATTTTGGGATGGAAAAGACAATAGAGATAATCACGAGAGATTTTTATTGGAAAGGACTCACCGACTGGATAAACGATTACATTCGGTCATGCGATGAGGGCCAACACAATAAATCTCCACAACATGCATGGTGGGGATTACTTCATCCTCTCGAAACACCATACGCAGCATGGAACTCTATCTCAACAGATTTCATTACCCAACTACCGGAATCACAAGGCTACACTCAGATTATGGTAGTAGTTGACCGATTCACAAAGATGACACATTTTATCGGTCTCCCGACAAATGCGACCGCAAAGGATGTCGCAAACGCTTTCCTACGAGAAGTTTGGAAACTTCACGGTCTACCCACGGAAATCATATCCGACATGGATGCAAAATTCTCAGGTGAATTTTCGGAATCCCTATGCAAGTTGCTAGGGATTAAAAGAAAGATGTCAACAGCATACCACCCCCAGACGGATGGTCAGACGGAAAGGGCCAACCAAGTGCTGGAAGGTTACTTAAGAAATTTCGTCAACTACGACCAAGACGATTGGTATCAGCTGTTACCATTTGCCGAATCCGCGTACAACTATTCTGCAACGAACGCACATAGAATGTCACCCTTCTTTGCGAATTACGGTTATCATCCACAGACAGAATGGATGCGAGAGCGACAAGCTCAAACTCCAGGAGCTGAGTTGTATAGTCACTGGATGAAGGCGATTCACAAACGAGCAGTAGAGGCGCTAAATTATACCCGAGAGGCAATGAGAGGATATTACGACGGAAAGGCATTACAACAGCCTGACTATAAAGAAGGCGACTTGGCAATGTTAAATGGAAAGAATATTCGTACAAAACGACCCTCGAAGAAATTAAGTCCCAAGCTCTATGGACTCTTCAAAATCATAGAAGCAAAAGGACAACGCGCCTTTAAACTCGAAATATCGCGTACATGGAAGATACACCCAACCTTCCATGTCTCGCTGTTAGAACCCTATCGAGCCTCGATTCGAGAAGGAAGAGAACAGCCTCCACGAGAGCCAGAAGGGATCGATGGCGATCTTGAATGGGAAGTGGAACAGATTGTAAAGAGTGAAATAATCTCTTATTGTAACCGTTACAGGTTACTAGTTTTAGGTATGGATTTGTTTTATGTATTTGTTTCAGGATACGAGTTCAGGAGGCTTGTATGCCTTGTTAGTTTGTTTTATGTTTTGTTTTAGGATACGAGCTCAGGAGACTCGTAAGCCTTGTTATTTGATACTTGTATTGTTTTAGGATACGAACTCCGGAAGTTCGTAAGCCTTGTTTATTGTTGGATTGTTTATGGGTTAGGTATCATTTGATGCCTTAGGATTTTGTTTTGATTGATGCGAGATGGATTATCGCAAGTGTATTTAAAGACCTGTATCTCTCCGGACTTAGAGAGAGCAGACTTCGACAGACAGAGTTTTCAATATACTCAGTTGAACAGTTATCTTCTATTCCGTTCGATTCGAGAATCTTTGAGCTTCGCACAGGCCTAAAGCACTTGGCCTTCTCTTAGTAGTTTCGATAAAAGTAATAGAGTCTATTCAATTACTTGTTGGCATCTCCGGTACTTGAACTTGTCTATACCACCGGTTTGGTTAGAGTCAATACCGATACCCCTTTGCAAGACTGCTACCCCACGGGAAGCGGTTACACCTATACACAAAAGGTTCACGGTCGTAATAAACCGATGCGCGAACTAAGGTATTTTGTCAAATGGAATGCGTGTTCAGAAGATGAGAACACTTGGGAACCACCTGAGAGTTTGGAAAACGCTCAGGAATTAATAGAAGGGTTTCATGAGGAAAACCCAGATATGCCGAGTACGGCAGATGTTGAATAGGGAAGAAAGGTTTCCCTTGTGTGGACAAGCAAACACATGAGGTTTTTTACCCTACTACCCGGAGTTCAGAAAGGATTTCATTTGTTCAAAAAGGATAGAAGGAAGATCTTAGAAGCGTTCGAGGACGAAGCTTAGAGAGAGGGAGCTCGTGTTAGGCATACCGGAAGCCTCAGCCTTCCCTTAGTGAATAAAGACCTATAGTTACCTTACCTTAGAATTCTGAGTTCAAAAAGACAAGCCAACACCCCTCTCCCGCACCAGCGTTGGGACGGCGCTACATCGGCAGCACCGCCGTAGTTGCGTCCCATCACCAAAGACATGGTCATTAAAACCCTCCTCATAACCCCGTATACATCGCGGCCGTCTGTCTGACCGGATCCCGTTCGCAGGATATATGAGGGAAGACTTTTGGCGAGCCTATGCAAGTGGTTCGAGGTAAATCGGTCGATGTCGCATAAGGTTACTGAGCACTGAAGACGAAAGTCACGAAGGTGGTCACTAAGTAACGGGACGATTTACGGACAATGGTTAAGCAACACATTCTATACTCCACACTCTCGCGATGAAAGTCGCAGAAATGAATGGTGTTGTTGGATGAGGTAGCTTGAGAAATCAGGCATACCCGTACTCACACACGTCAATAGTATTTTCCGATACTGACGGAACCATACGATAACGATACGACTATGGAGGGATAATGGCTATTAGAGCAATTATCGTGACTAGTCTATCTTATGCCTCGCAGCGGTCGTGTGCAGAATGCATCTGCAATGCTGAGAGGTTCGATAACAAAGCTGGCCCCTTTGTTGGTTCAATCATGGAGACCATTCTGTGTATGCAGTAGTAAGCAAGACTCCATGCCGACAAAGATGAATCGTAGCCAATGAACTGATGTGTGGGAGTACCGACAGGAAAACTCCTGGTGTTGTGATTCGGGAGTCGAAGTGAGATAACAGAATTGTCAGGGTCAAATGGGGTTCGCACTTTAAGAAGAAGCTGGAGTTTGTTAGTAGGTACTTAGTTACTATGAGAACTAGATGTAGCCCGCAACCACCCAGACGCGGCATATAAATATTCAGGTGCCTCCCGAGCTATTTAACATAATCAAGCAACGGAGAAGAGAGCTTATCAATATAAGTTTTTACGCTAGAAAAATCTTTATCACTTTACCTACCTCTATTTTGAAACGTTGAGCCTTCCTAGACAATCTCCGTCTACGATTAAGATTATCGGCCTGATTTATCTCACCAGACTTTGAGATAGGCTTCCGCCTTACACTTGCATCTTCTAACTTTCTACTAGCTTTTAATTACCTTTCTTTACTCTAGTTATATCACTTTCTATTGTAATAGCTTCACAATAATTAGTTATAATAATACAGCTCCTATTACCTGCAATTACACCTACTTTACCCTCTGGAATTTCCTCCTATGAGAGGTTATTATGATTCTGACTACTAGAATACTTTTTTAATACTTCTTTAATGTGGTTTTTCATTAACTTCATTTTTTATATTGTAACTTTGTTCTTCTCTCATATTTTTGGATAATCTCTACATTTCCTAATCCTTTCTTTACTTTGGTTTTGCTTTTTCTTATCATTTGTACTCCAGCTGATTCTCCTAAACTTTCTCCATTGAAATCATTTTGTTTGGTTCATTTTGGATCAGAATTGAGTGACTTGTTATGGGTTTTACTCTGTTGTTGCCATTGTGTTACCCTGTCTCACTTCTACCTGGTGTCTCACCTCTACCTTCGGTCCGTTACCATGTGAACTGACAGGATGAAGCCTAGATTGCAGAGTACAGAACTGCGCATATTTATTCCCAGTGTTGTCTAAAAGTAACATTATCAGTATTCTGCTAGGTGGGTAAAGGTCAGCTTTCCATTTTAAAATTTCTGTTCAAAATGTGAACGCCAAAGGCACAATCTATTCTATGTGGATAATACTATGCAAGTGTGAGGGGGGTTGCATGGCATGCTAAGGGAGGAGGAATGCGTAGCATGAGAGCAGATTGGTAGGAGTTCTGGTTCTTATTCTTCTAAGCGAGGTGGGTGGTAGCAACTATATTTATACAAAAGTGTGCACCCATATATGCGATAAAAATATGGGGAAAACAATGTAAGAAACATAAGTGTAAACATGTTTGACCCTGAAAACCTGCCAAGTAAATCACAAATAATGTGCGTGAATCCATAAGGGTGTGAGGAGATTATTAGAAATATGATGACCAAGAATGGTGCATAAGAGATGCATAGACAACCGGAAATCCTGAATACCTGATAGGAAACCACATGTAAAATCCCCAGATATAACCCTGAAATAAACAATAAAACACTATAATATAGGTCTTAGCTGTAGTAATGTAAGCGGTGGACAGGTGTAGCCATAATACAAACTAAGTAAAGGAATACACAGTAGTGTTATGAAATATACTAGGAAATATACAGAAAATTTCAACAATTTCTTCACTTATCCAAGGGGCATTTAGAGAGAAAGGTTGGGGGTCGGTTCAGCACACCGGCAGAGCTCACCTAGGGGGAAGGGGATTCATCATCTTCTATGAGCACCGGGGATTTCCTTTACCTCCTTAGGGATGTACTCGAAGCATTTCACATACACAACAGCTACCTTGCTTGATTTTTTATCCAAATACCTTTCATCGAAGCCGTTTCTGAACACCATAATGCCTTTCCTGAAAGGTGAATTGACTACATTCGGGTAGGTGTTCAAAATCTGGAGAGTGTATTCATGCTCTAAACAAGTTAGCCGACTAAATTAGGAAGAGGATAAATATAACAAGGTAACTCACTGATGTTCTGGACCGTTTCTAGCCAGAGCCCATCAAGCATCTTGAATACGAACCTGTCCTTCCCAGTGTTCCCAGGCGTCCAGTCCATCTGTCCTTTACCTAGGATGGGACGGACGCCAAATGTGTGACCTTTGGACAGGACAGACGCCAAATTGTAGTCCGTCATAACCCATGCCCAGGACAGAGGGATGGGCCCTACAGGTGTCTCAGGTGGCATAATTTTCTGGGTACCTCCGGATGACGTGCATGCCCTACAGGTAATAGGCGAGGACTGCATAAGATGGATGAGGACTGCGGATGATGGGGGAGGACTGCAGATGACCGGTGAGGACTGCAGGTAATGGACGGGCCCTATAGGTAATTCGCGAGGACTGTAGAAGACGGGTGAGGACTGTGGAGTATAGGTGAGGACTGCATGTACTGTTCGGGAGTTACCGATCCATAGAGGACTGTAGGGGCCTACAGTCACCCTGTTTGACAGTAGTCTTTCCCAAAGGACAGATGCCCTTGCCCTACAGCTTGCGACTAATGCCCAGGACGGATGGGACTGGAGTTCTGTAGGTGCCTACAGGGCGGAGGGGACGCTTGGGAACACTGGTCCTTCCTTCCATTAGGCATTGCATAGAGAGTGGTATCTATTTCCGCGTCCCCTCCATGGGCGATTTGATTTACGATGTCAATTAGTTGTTGATCTGCGTGGCTTCTAATGCCTAAACAATCCCTTTTGAAAGTACTAACGCAACGGTTCCGCCAAGGTTTTTGGACTGCATCCCCGGACTCATGAGTGGATATCTGGACTGCGCGTGATTATTTGCCTATTCTAAGGCAGTGATTTGGTCGGTAATTCCCATTATTCCAACTTCTTTGGAACTTTCAGCCTGCACGAGGGCACCATTTTGGTGGGCAATGCGAGTGCTAACCCATGCCTGGGACAGATAGCCAGGCCCTACAGGTATCTGAGTTGAACTTCTATTTTTAAATATCATGAACCGGGAGTCTGTGCTTAAAGAAACGAAACACTTTTATTCCAATACTAATAACATCATTGTTGGGTATCAAGTATCAAATGTTCTCCTTGATCAACTAAGCTGTCCACTCAGATCTGATCCCAGTTCTGAGCAACCCAAACCTGCCCCCAGTTCCCTGACCTAATTTTATCGCCCTCTCCTCCAAATCCCTAAGCATGGCTGCCTTGGCAAGTTGTTTGACTGAAATCAACCCTGCCATCTGCTGTAGCAATCCTACCCGTTAGAGGTTAGTTTGCAACAGGTAACAACTCACTTACATTTGTCTTAAGACTATCTTATAGTCTTCCTTTATGATCTTCTGGTGAGACTATCTTATAGTTTCTCCATTTGTTCTTAGACTATCTTATAGTCTAACGTATATAGTCTCTATCCTCCTGGAAGAGTGATAGGGACAGTCCTTGTCTTACAAGGGAAAAGGTGCTCTGACGCGCAGAGCTAGGTTGCTTGCATACAAGTGAGAGATAAGAGTAAAAGGTTTATATTGAAAGTATAGTGTAAGAAAGTACTTAGATGCTTGTGTGAAGAGCTCTAACTACTGTGACTAAGTCTTCTTTATAAAGACTCTTCATGCCAACAACCCTAACCCTGGTGACTCATAACATGTGTCACACAGTCCTATTAGTCATGTGCAATCTGCCTTTCTTTGTCATGATTTGTGACACCTGCCATGATTTCATTTACTCAATAGCTTCAATAACACTATCACTCGAGCGACTATAGCGATTTGTAATAAGGTTTCTACCACTAAACAAAATCTAGCATTAGAATTAGTAAGGCTATTATTTCTGTAAAGCGCTAGGGATAAGAAAGTCAGGTCAATCCGGGCCCGTTCAGCCTTGTCGCTGAGTCATACGGCATTGGGAATTCTCTCACCTGCGCAGTATATTTAAGCATATTTTCTTCTCTCATCAAATATTTGAAGCAACTGCTAAGCGGATAGAGAAACTACTCAAGTACACACTATAGATGGTTTTATGAAATACCTGTAGGTGACGCCCATCCTTACTAAGGATGCCAGGTGACGACAGGGCCCTGCAGGTGACGCCCGTCCATACCAAGGACGGACGGGACTATCGGACTCCAGGGCCCTGCAGTCCGGACGGGACGGTTGGGAACACTGCTCCTCGCATCCTTCACCGGCTAGCGGAAGGCTCTACGGTTAACCCTCCGACATCCTTGTAGCATCTTCTAACATCGTATCATGTCTGGTGACCATGGAGTAAGTGCCGGTGATTGACAATTGAAATAAGCGAATCTTCTAAGACCAGAATATCAAAGAATTATGAGCGGAAAGTGTGCAGCGTATGAATGGGAAGCATATAAGAGATGGAACAAGTATACTTAAGCCAGACTTGTTATTTAGTGACCTGCTCTACCTAAGAGTTTGGCCGGGGGGATCCCTTTAAATGCGTGAATCAATGCCAGCTCTTCCGGGAGTCTCTAGAACATAATCAGACCATTTCCCTACATTCTCACGCCATTGCTTTACCCCTTTTTCTCCACCTTGCTTCCCCACTTTCCTGTACCTTTTACCCTTTACTTCGCATCCTTCACCGAGTACCTGACTCCGGTGAATCCTCTGATATCCTTCTGGCATGTTCTACCAGGTAGGAGTGTAGGCGTTGTTAGCTCTGTTAGCTCTACGATATGTTGAGGTACGGCTACCCACTTAGGTCATGTCTATGGGTTAGCTTAGGGCCTACCTACTGTGTTTGGGTTAGGTCTATCATTGGTTGTGCGGGAGTGGGCTTTGCATGGGCGTTTCCCTCTAAGTAGTCTTCTCTCTTGTACGACTAGTCATTAACGAACATCTCACCTCACACACGTATCACACACACATCCCAACAGGCGTCGTATCCGGGGAGCGCGGGTGATTAATCACCAAAGGGGCAAATCGTAAGGGTCGACCGGAGAACAGCTTTAGCAACAGGTTCTTTTGGAAATCCAAATACCAGTGTGGGCACAAGTGCCCCCTTTCCGACCTGATCATTTGCCAATATACCATAGGAATCTTGCATCTAAATTTGGTCGAGAACGGTGCTTATATGTCGGGGTTACTTTTGAGTCGTAATCAGCCCATTGGTGCAAGGGCCTGATCTGAGGACAGTTTATAATACCATCCATGGGAAGAGGCAAAGACCCAGCGTTGGCTGATTCAATAACATCGTGATTCATTTTTGCCTTCTAATTTTTGCAAAAGTCCCGGGGGTAGGGGGCATTGCCGGAATGAGGTGTGGATGTCTGTTAATGTAGCTTCGAGTATTTATTAGCATAGAACTCTGTAGTTGGGTTTGAACTCACAGGGGCAAGTCAGTCCGCTTTGTATCCAAAACATACCTGTGGGTCTGGGGCGAACTATGGGCAGGACGGCCGTCTTTGGGCAGGAGGGCCGTCTTTGGGCAGGACAGCGGGCCCTACAGGGTGAGATGTTTCAGTTCCGAGCAGCAGGGGTGGACGGCGGGTGACGGCAGGGGAGGGCTGGGGACGGTTACGGAGGGCTGGGGAATGTTGTCGATGGCCGGAGGACGGTGGGGGGAGGGCCGGTAATGGTGGGGAACGCGGGGGACTGTTGCAAATAGTGGTTGCGGAGGATATGATTTACGGTTAGGATTCGACGCAGTGGAGTGAAACTACTTCTGTGGAGACGAAGATCGTTGATTGATTGTATTAAGCTGATGAAAGGAAAGACTTGACAAACGTTGTGTTCAGGAGCAAAGGTGTGTCGTGAGAAGAAAGGAAGATATGTGAAAACAAGGGGGTGAAACAAAAACATAGGCTTAGGCGTCCTCTGACAAGTGCGTGGGTGTGCCACTGCTGCCACGGCGGCCTGAGAGAGCGGTCACATCCCGCACCAACTTCGGCCATTGAACTGCAGTTTGCAACAGGGAGGCTAGCGGATAGCACAAGTGATGTCTCATGACGTGAAAAGAATCCATTTGGAGGTGCCGGAACCCCCCGGCACTGGGATCTAAATAGGGTTGAGCTTAATTTGGCACCGGGGCATTTATCAAAAAAAATTATATATAAAACCCCAACAGATTTGGCAGGGGCCCTTCTTTTTTTTTGGACTTCCAGCAGACTTGGATACACATCTTTCCCTTGATTTAGGAAGGGGATAGCTGGTTATCAAATACGTTGTGGGGACCTTTATGAGCTTTTGGGGTTACCATGCATCTAAGAACGGAATGAATATATTTTCTAGCTACGACCGGAGCTTAGGAGGAAAAATACATGACTGTCGAGTGTCGCTGACCGCTCATCCTTAAACCTGCAGGTATGAGGATAGCATCCTGTGCCCGATACCATCAGTTCTGATTTGTTAATTTAAGCGTTCTGCCACATAATTGTGATTCCTTTTGCGATTGGTTGTGGGTTTGGCGTCGTTCGTTTATTTCCTTATAGCTGTGCATACTCTGCCTGGTATTTGAGCTTCGGGACTGGGGGTATGTGAAGGGAGTGGTTCGTTGTTATGGATGTGGAATGATTGTGCTTGGACAAAATTAACCCCGCACCGACGATTGAGAGCAATCCTACTCCTCACATTACTCTGCACTGCTAACACCCCCTAAACAAACCTCAACGATCAAATATTAGTTTCCACTATCTTTTCTACTATAAATCTTTTTTAAAAAAACTTAGATCCTTACTTCCTTTATTTTTTATTTCATAATATTGGGGATGGCAAGGAAGCGCTGTTGTCATGGATGGAGTTTTTCATGTTGGTTGATGGTGGTTAAGTTCGTCCACACACAAGAGATGGGCGCTTACTGTTCCAGAGATATATAATGTGCGATAAGGGAGATGCTGGATCGCGTGATCTGAGGGGGGGGGGCGGAAGGCTCTAGCGGACGGAGAGATGCTCTACGAGTAGGTCTCTGGATGGAAATTTTGTGATTACCAAAGGGGGTTATTATATCTGCTCGCTGTATTTTGGCTGCAAGGTGCAATGGAGGTTCACTAAGGGGACATGATTGTGATGGATTTTTGCAATTAGTTCCCTCAGGCCTTTTCGCCCGGTGGGCATGTTTTGTGGTCGGTATTCTTCCATGGCATTCTGCTGTCTCCACTTTATCCGTGGGTGCATCGGGGCTAGGAGGATGTGTGTAATATGTCTCGGTTGAGTACGCGGGCAATTCGTTGACAGCAGATGGAGAAATTTTCTTAATTAGCTCTCTTGGGAGTAGCAGGAGAGAGTGACTCAACTGACTGCGACCGAATCACATGACCAGGAATTTGTGAGTCCAAAACCCCTGCGCCCCCGGTTCGACTCCTGCGCCACTGGGGACAAGGCTCTAGAAGAACTACGGTTTGAATGATACTACCGTAAAAACTCATTAAATCCGCTATCTGGGATCGGGCTTGGCTATGGCGCAAATAGGATGTGCGTAATCATGCCAAGAGATCGAGTGACCGGCCATGATGCCGGAATTAGATGTGTTCGACGTCAGCCCACGATCAATG
>Ga0307509_10005977_pt1 | contig 16636 bp, 23 predicted proteins | sample 10_EM_MG_FD_202245 | JGI IMG/M metagenome (GOLD analysis project Ga0307509, IMG submission 202245) | Populus trichocarpa ectomycorrhiza microbial communities from riparian zone in the Pacific Northwest, United States - 10_EM | ecosystem: Host-associated > Plants > Roots > Unclassified | place... | reverse complement strand
TGTCAAATATGTACAAATAGGGTCCGTGCGCTCTCACCTGCCCTAAACCACGTACTACTTATACCCACGGCTTTACTGCCTCGTACCCTCAGTTCTTTCTATTCACTGAGGCGTACGTATCCCTTCATTTGTTCTTCCTTTACTCGTTCACTCACATCGCTCTCTTATAGTTAGCTCTAACGTGTTCGCTCACAGGTAGATACAAATATAGTTCTTTCTATTCACTGAGGCTTAGCTCTAACGTGTTCGCTCACAGCTTAACACACGTTCTCGAACAGGGGTTTGGGTCAAGATGGAGGAGGCGGATGCGGAGTGATGGCGAGGACTGCGAAGTCGAAATGAAGGGAGAAGGGAGAAGGGAGAAACACTCCTCCGGGTATTTGTACTATCACCGATCTCAAATATATGAACCTCTTCGTCGTTTTTCCAACTCTCCATCTCCATGAGGCGGTAAGGGAGACAGAGCAGGAGGGAGTCCGGGGGTTTCATTCCGATCCCTGGATTCGAAGGGCAGGAAGGCAATGGAAAAGGTCTGGGTCAAGGCAGATAGGACCCCAGATAATTGGCGCTAGAGGTTCGCCGGGCAGACTTTGGCAGGGGGAGGCATGATTTGGGCCAAAAAAGTTCGGACGCGGACAGATTTTGGCGGAGAGACCACCCAAAATCCTCTCAAAAAAGTTCGGACTCCCGGCGAACCTCTAGCGCTAATTATCCGGGTCCTAGGCAGATGCGGAGTAATGGCGGGGGCTGCCGAAGTCTTCGTGAGGGGAGGATCACCCTCCCCAGTTGTTTGTGCTACCATCGGTCTTGAATACAGGAACCTCTTTGCCGCTGTTCCCACTACTCACCCACCCACTCCGCGCACAAACCGAACCCCCACCCCGCATCCTACCGTCGGTCTACCCAGTCGAGCCTCTCCGTCTATTAAGATTGAGGTCGGACTCCTCGGTGGGCACGTTCGATTCACCGTGTCACCGGATAGGCGCTGAGTCGAATAATGGCCGCTGGTTAAACTTCTGGAAACTGGACACTCGCACCCGGGGAGCGATGGTTACTTCTACTCCGGCCTGTCCCTCCATACCAGTGTTATTCCCACCTCGTGCTTACCTTGGTTCCCGACTCCGGCAGGGAGGACTGGAAAGGAAGCGACCACTGAGTTTCACGTTCCATAACTACGCCGAGACCAGGACTCCGTACGCGGGACCTCTAAGTAATCTTATCGACGTTTTGATCGCCGACGGAGAGACAACGCAGAATATTGTCAGGGCAGGTCCCCCACTGGGGCTTGCCGTGTGCGGTTTGTGGAGTCTGATCTCCGACCATCCGCTACCTAACCCCTGTGCTCTCCGCTGGCATAACAATACCGCGGTTCTCTGTCCCCCCTTGTCCCCCCTGTCGGTATTATCCTACAGCAGCGAGGGGAGCAATAAACGGAAATGACCCGACCATCGAAATCTGCGGCCGCGAGAAAAAGGTCATACGTACCCTTGTTTATCCCCTTGTTGGGGAGAGCGAGGTTGCCTTCGCCGCCCTCTTCTGTCGCTATGTCCATGTCGCCGACCAGTAGTGCATAAGATCGTCAAGATCGACAGGGCCTTCGATTCCTGGAGGGCAGACACGCACAACCCCCGAAAGAATCTTGGAACCCTCGTTGACATAATTTAGGTATCGGTCTGAGTAGAAAGTTTGCGGGCATCTTCCCCAGTCAAAGCGACGACAACGCGAGGGAGCACATTGAAGGGTGGCTCTTTCCGGAGTTTCCCTTAAAAGTTGTTGTGAAGAAGTCGTCTCGGAGGGCTTCTGTCGTTGAAAGTTGATGGAATTGCAGCCGAATGATTTCTCTCCCACTGACTTGCCCTATGTACATCAGATTCAGACCACACGTACGACGCCCATGTTCGGAATGAGCACTGATTCATTCAATCGTGCACTGCCCAAAGGTTTAGGGGAGCGCATAGAGAATGGACCATCGTTTCATGGGGGCGCCTCGATTGTACCCAACCACCACATCAAATTTGACCTTGAGTTTCCCTGCTTTGGAAGCCGGACGCCCCGCAGCTTGGGGAAGCCGGGTTCTCCGTCTCCGAGGCTGAGTGCATAGTAGGTGGCGGCTGTCGCAAGGATGACGGCCGTGCCAATGACAACAATGACAATTTAACTGTCCTCGCTAGCGATAGAATTCAGGATGGTAGAATTGAGAACGGACATGAAGTGGAAAGGGAGGCAGAACAGAAGGGAGTCAGGGGATTTCGTTCCAATCCCCGGGGTTCAGTGAATACACACTCCCGGCGTTGTTGTGTTACAAGTCTCTGACCCGACGATTGCACTGCCTCCTTGGAGAAGGCCGCTGATGAGAACTCATAGGTGCTCTCCGGAGACCTGTCCATCCCGAACGACCGGGCCCCCGCCAGGCCCCCGGCAGTGTGGGCGCTGCGGGGACTACGGGTGAAGGGGAGGCGGCCCTCGGACAAGGTGAGAGGCCTTACCCGACAGTCCGTCATACCGTGGACAATGAGTTGTGTACAGGTTGGTCGTGGTTTTGTGCTGCAGAGCGAATCGTTGTCCCCAGGGGGAAATAAACTGCCAGAACGGACACTGGAGGAATCTAGAGGGAGTAGCCGGGAACGAATTTCGTTGGTCGTCGTGTGAATAACGTTTCTATACTCTGCTGCTCAGGATAAACTCACTTCATTGAATGGATAGATGTGTGCATGGTGACCCACACCGGCTGGAATCCACGTAGTGGAGGTTGGTAACTTAAGAGATCACGCGGGACAGTCATCCCAGCTCGGTCTTAAAGATCATCAATGACGAACGGGCGTCGATTCGCCAAGATTAGCGCTGCATTTGGTTGACGAGCTGGGGATTTTGCCGGCGCTCCGGATATTGAAACCTGCGTGTCTGGCTCACGGACTCCGCGAAACGTCCGATTTAGTGGCTATGCCGTGGTTGCCTCGGGGTGAGCGATGGAAGCGAGCGTGAGAGGGAGGAAACCTGGCCACGGCCCTTTGCCAGAGGAGGGAGAGTCGGGAGAGATCCCGCGGCCCGGCACGAGATTTATCGATCACCTCATGAGCCAACCGTAAGGAGCTGCAGAGTTTCCCATGATTTTCCAGACGCCCAGGTACCCAATCATTAGCTGGGTAAGCAGTCTACGTCTATCGTGGCGTGGGACGCGTGCATTGAATGAATCCTTGCCCAAAGGAGGCCGCGTGAATGCAGGGCGATTTAGCTAATCCTTATTTGAATCTTGCCATTCGGCCGAACACGGGGCGGGAAGTGGCTTGGCTGGGAGCCGCCAGGCGCTCATAATACAGTAATACGCCGGAAGTCGGATCCCGTCATCTCGTGGGACTCGAGGCCTGTCGAGGCACAGTTTTCTCTCCGGCGATCAATGCCGGTTGGACTCGGAGCGCCCTCAACATTCCTCCGCAGGCGACAACCACGGACGAGAGGTCTTCGGGAGTTGCACCGTGCAGTGCCTTCTTCGTTGGGAAAGACGGCCGGGTCAGGACGGACTGACAAAGCCCGTTCAATTCTTGCTTACGCCATTCATCCTTTGGAGGAAGGTGATGCCGGCGAGTTCCGAGGAGATCCTGTAACCCAGTATGTGGCTTGCGGCGGCGAATCACATTCCAGCTTACGCGGTTACACTCATCAATGCTCATCGCTCATTGGTGGAAACTGTTTCCCCGCAAGATTCGCCTTTTGGCGCGGAAAACCTGGCCCCCGGTTGCTGACGCAGAACGGTTCACACATCACCCAAGCACGACTGCCGGAGGGTGACGCGAGCCGTGGAACCGACAACAGTTGGTTAAATATCTCCTGTTCTGGGAAGGTCATGTTCGACTTCCCTCCCCCTCGTCTTCCCTGATTCAACTCTATGGCGGAGAAGGATAACAGAGCAAAGTCTGCTTCTCGAGTCAGCATCGATCACTTCGATCCGGAGGGTGTCCGAGATCTCTCTCGGACTCTCAGTCGATCTTCCGTAGAAGATAGGCTGAGGAGGGTTCGTTCGGATAAGACCTTGACACCCGAAGAACCTTTCTCGTTGGAGGCTGCCCTCCGTGCGGCTCTCGACAGGTACGCAACCCCCTCTTCAGACCTCCCATTGCTGACGACGTCGGGTTCCCGATGACGGTATTTTTCCTCTGGTGTTGACAGTGAAAATGATTCCGATATCAAGAGGAGGGAGCTCGGTGTATACTTCAGGGGTCTTCGCGTTCTTGGCGTTGGCGCGACAGCATCTCATCAAGAAACGGTTGGGTCGATGCTCAACCCAAAAGTCATTTGGCAGGCGTGCAGGAGTTCGCTGCGACCACCAGCAACTCGGACAATCCTCCATGACTTCAACGGTGTGGTGAAGCCTGGGGAGATGCTTCGTGAGTCTATTCGTCGATTAAGCGATCTCTCGCGCGATAGCTTACGCACATCACCCAGTTGTGTTGGGGAGCCCAGGATCTGGTTGTACAACATTCCTCAAGATGATCGCAAACCAACGCGACACCTACCACGACGTCCAGGGTGATGTCCACTATGGTTCCTTGACTCCTAAGGAGGTCGCCGTTCATTATCGCGGCGACGTTCAATACTCTCCAGAGGACGACGTTCATTTCCCTACCCTCACCGTCGAGGAAACGATTCGTTTCGCAGCCAAGACTCGTACCCCACACTCACGAGCGGACGGCCAAAGCAGGGACGACCACATCGAAGCCATCACCGACATTCTCACCACCGTTTTCGGTCTTCGTCACGTGAGGAAGACCCTCGTTGGGGATGCTGGGATTCGCGGTATTTCCGGTGGCGAGAAGAAGCGAGTGTCTATTTCTGAAGCTTGGGCATGTCGAAGCTTGATCAACTGCTGGGACAAGTGCGCAACCCCCCATCGCTGTCTCTATCACGTTCCTGATTTCTGTTTTGCAGCTCAACCCGAGGTCTCGATTCCTCAACCGCGCTCGAGTTCGTCCAGGCCCTTCGGATTGGCACCAATATCTCCAGAACAACGACCGCCGTGTCCGTTTACCAAGGCTCCGAGAACCTATACGATGTCTTCGACAAAGTGTGCGTCATATACGAGGGCCGGATGGTTTACTATGGCCCAGCCTCGCTCGCCCGCCAGTACTTCATCGACATGGGGTACGAGCCAGCCAACCGACAAACCACTCCAGATTTCCTCGTCGCCGTCACTGATCCTAACGCCCGCATCGCCCGTGAGGGATACGAGAGTCGTGTACCAAGGACCGCGGATGAATTCGCCGAGTATTACCTCAAGTCAGACGTCTGGCAGATCAACCAGGAAGACATGGACACATACCTCAACGATTTTGTTGGTAAGCCCAAAAGCGCCTTGGCTTATCGCGAAAGCGCCTGGGCAGAGCACGCCACGACCGCCAGCAAGAAGAGTTCTTATGTCACCTCGATCCCAATGCAAACGAGGGCGGTCATGGTCAGGAGGTTACAGATCCTCAAGGGCAGCATGGCAGCTCAGATTACCAACGTCGTAGCGTTCATGATCCAAGCTGTCGTTGTCGGAACCGTCTTCTTGCGCATTCCAAACACGACCTCGACTTTCTACTCGAGGGGCGGTGTTCTCTACTTGTTTGTCCCTTCCCTTGCATTGGCGTCATTTCTTCTGACCCTCTGACCCTCTCTAGTGCTATCTTGTTCGCTGGCCTGAGTTCCTTGGCTGAAATCCCTACCTTATTCGCTCACCGTCCCCTTATCCTGCGCCATCGGAAAGCAGCGATGTACCACCCTTTCATCGAGGCCGCTGCTATGACTCTCGTCGACATCCCGATCACCCTGGCAACGCTCACCGCATACTCCATCCTTGTGTACTTCGTCGTTGGACTCCAAGAGAGCGCTGGTCAATTCTTGTATGTCTTCCCGGGGAAATTTCCCTCGCTAATTAACTTACATTTCGAGGGTAGCATCTTCTTCCTTCTCGTCGTCACCATCGCTTTGGTCATGAAGGCCTATTTTCGCGCCATCGCCGCGTGGTTCACTGACCCAACTCCTGCTCAATCAGTTGCCGGTGTCTCCCTCCTGGTTTTGACCCTGTACACCGGTTACAACATCCCCGAACCATACATGGTCGGCGCATTGCATTGGATAACCTACATCAACGTATGCGCTTCCTTCCACATTCACTAAACTGGGAGACTGACCACTGATTTATCGCTTCAGCCGTTGAAGTACGCTTACGAGGCGATCATGACTAACGAGTTCAGGACGCTCGACTTGGAGTGTTCGAATCTCGTCCCTCAAGGGCCTGGGTATGAGAACATCACGTTGGAGAACCAGATCTGCGCTGTTGTCGGTGCTGTCCCTGGAGAGCCCACTGTCAACGGTCTCCGATTCCTCAAGCTCAGTTTCAACTACGACTGGAGCCACATGTGGAGGGTGAGGAAAATACCATCTGACGTTCCCTGCCCCAGTTCTCACTACTTTATCCAGGACTATGGTATTACCGTCGTTTTCGGAATCGCTTTCCTCGCAGCCTACCTCGTCATAACCGAATTCAAGTCCAAACTCGCCGAAACCCGAGCCGTCGTCACATTCAAGCGTGGAACTAAACAGATCGACACCCCCGTTACCCCCGTTCCTCAAACTGACGACGTCGAGAAGGTCGCTGTCACCTCTGTGAACTCGTCCGTCGACCTTCGTGGTGACGGCGCGAATGCTAAGAAGGCCTTAGCGACTGCTGAGAAGATGACCGATATCTTCTCGTGGGAAGGGTTGAACTATACGGTCCCCACCGGAGGTGGAGAGGAGAGGAGATTGTTGAATGATGTCTCTGGTTATGTCGTTCCTGGGAAGTTGACTGCATTGATGGGAGAATCCGGAGCTGGGAAGGTTCGTTCTCCCTTATTTCTCAACCACGTTAGGTGAGACTGAACGCACTTGAAAAACAGACTACACTTTTGAACGTCCTTGCCCACCGCACGTCCGTAGGTGTCGTTACTGGCGATCGGTTCGTGAACGGGCAAGCCCTTCCTGCGGACTTCCAAGCCCAAACCGGATACTGTCAACAAATGGATACCCACGAACAAACTTCATCCGTCCGCGAGGCGATCCTTTTCTCCGCTATTCTTCGTCAACCTCGAGATGTTCCCGTAGCCGAAAAAGAGGCGTACGTTGAGAAATGTCTCTTGATGTGCGGTTTGGAGAAGTACGCGGACGCAATCGTCGGTTCCCTAGGTGTTGAGCACCGGAAGAGGTTGACCATTGCCGTCGAGCTCGCTGCCAAACCCAAACTTCTTCTGTTCTTGGACGAGCCAACTTCCGGATTGGATTCTCAGAGCGCTTGGGCCATCGTGAGCTTCCTCAGGACTCTGGCTGATAATGGGCAGGCAATTCTCTGCACGTGAGTCGCTTTCCGTGATTTCTCTGGTTCATGACCCCGAGTTGAGCCTCCATCCAGGATTCATCAACCCTCTGCCGAACTCTTCCAAGTGTTCGATAGGCTACTGTTATTGAAGAAGGGGGGAGAGACTGTCTACTTTGGTGACCTTGGACACAACGCGACGGCCCTTCTCAGCTACTTCGAGCGCAATGGCTCCAGGACTTGCGAACCCGAAGAGAATCCGTACGTTCATCCGTCATACGCCCTGTTTCTCAACCCAACCTGACTCTAACGACAGGGCGGAATTTATGCTCGATGTCATTGGTGCCGGGGCCACCGCCACCACGACCATCGACTGGCGTCATATATGGGAGAAGTCCCCCGAAGCTGCCTCCACCGCACGCGAGATTCACCGGGTCCACCAAGAAGGACGAAACCGCCCCGCGGTTGAAACGAAGCTCCATACGGAATACTCGACCCCTTGGATCCATCAGACCCTCATCGTGGCGCACCGTAGCGCGGCCGCCATCTGGCGTGACCCCACCTACGTCACGGCCAAGCTCATGATGAACATCGCCGCGGGTCTCTTCATCGGTTTCACTTTCTGGAAGAGTCCAAGCACGATGCAAGGCATCCAGAACAAACTTTTCTCGATCTTCGTCGTCCTCATCTTGTCCATTCCGGGAGCCCAACAACTCCAGATTCCGTTCATCGCCAGCAGGTCGGTTTATGAAATTAGGGAACGACCAAGCAAGATGTACAGTTGGTCAGCGTGGGTCACCGCTCAGATTCTCGTCGAACTCCCTTGGAACGCGTTTGGTGGAGTGGTGCTCTTCTTCTGCTGGTATTGGACCGTCGGTTTCCCGACCGAAAGGGCTGGTTACACGTTCTTGATGTTCGCGGTTTTGATCCCCGCATACTACACAACCATTGGACAGGCCATTGCTGCTGTGGCTTCAACAGTCGAGATCGCTGGGTTACTGTTCACTTTGCTGTTCTCGTTCGTGTTGATCTTGTGAGCTCTTTCCTCCCATTTTCCGTTTTCGTTCTGGGTGGCTGACGGGCCCTGAACCAGTAACGGTGTCTTACAGCCATTCCGATCAATCGGGTGGTGGAAGTGGATGTACTACCTTTCCCCGTATACGTACGTCGTGGAGGCGTTGATGGGTAATGGTGAGAATTTTCCCCTCGATTTTTCCCCCTCGACAGCTATTCACCCGATTCTGGTGTGATGTTCAGGGCTTGGCGGGCAACAGATCACCTGCTCGGACGTTGAATATGCGACCATCAACCCACCCGCCGGCCAGACCTGCTCACAATACATGAACCCATACATGTCTCGTGCTGGGGGTTATCTTACCAACCCCGACTCCACCTCAGCTTGTCAATTCTGCTCGTTCAGGAACACGGACGAGTTCTTGGACCTTTCGTTCAACATCAAGTACTCGAATAGGTGGAGAGACGTTGGAATCTTTATCGCGTTTATCGCATTTAATGTGCGTGTGCCTGTATTCTCCACGTAGGGGCTCGCCAACTGACGCCGCTTGTTTTACAGGCCGCCTTGACCTACCTCTTTACGTACGTGTTCCGCATGAAGCGGTGGGACGAATCAAGGCTGTTTAACTGGCGGAGGGGGTCGACTCCCAAACCCCAACCTCAATCTGAACCCGAACCCACCCCTAAACATAAAGCCGACGAGGTTGTTTAAAATCTCGACCCGCTAGATCCGTCCTCCCATGGCATTCGGCTAGCTTTTTGCTATCCTATGGAAGTTCTCAATCGACTTATATATGAACATACTTACACGACCAGACGAGGAGACTCTTTCTCCTCCGGTTTAATTCTCTTTAACTCTCTTTTTTCATCAAGACAATACTCATGCACTCATGCTTAATGTTTCACCAACGCGTTAGAGCTCAATCTTTTTTCATCTGCCATTTGTACATACTTTACATACGACTGCCCCTATTCATTAGTCAAACAGTAGGGCATATCCGAGGGAAGGAGGACTGCATTTACGTCAATATAAAACTGTAGGTTCCAAAACTCGCGCAGTACTTCTCCTCAACCAGACCACGATCATCTGCGGTTGACCAGAATTGGTCACACTCAACCAGGGCAGGTTAGTCATCGCGACGGGGCCCGGGCCGAACGCGTCGTTGCCGGGTTGACCCCCAGAAGCAGACAAAAGCCCCTTTTCTGCTCCCACCAACTTCAGCCTACACCTGTCCCTGGTGCCATTGTCCAGGGTCGTTGCCACCTGGGTTCAAGTTATGCATATGACCATTATGTGATGCACGAATGTAAACGAGGTGTGTGGATTTCCCGTAACTTCTACCCGATATACTCTGACGTGTTCTGGCCAACGTGGTACACGCCTGGCGAAGATTATCGATGGATAGCAAGATGTGTCACATTGGGAAAAACGGAGATCTCGAGCGATCGATGATCGCCACGTTTCTCCCGTCTGGGATTTAGTTGGCTCAATAGATCGCCCAAAAGAGACCCGCCTGGCGAGCACCATGCCCCATTCCGCCTGTGCACGACACCCTTTCCAGATTACATTTACCTAGGGAGGACACCATTGGGCGTGGGGCTGACGTCGAGACGGGGAAGCCCAGTATTGAAACCCGACGGACGGGGTCCGAGATAGACTCCTGCTCCACGAGGACCGTGAGCGTCATCTCACCTCACCACGGCGTACGGGGAAACCGAGGCCCAGGCCAGTTCTACGGCCGTTTAGTAACATACCCCACGAGCAGTCGCGAGGCGGCTTAGCACCAAACGAGTCGTGAATTATCTCTCAACAGTGCAATTCTCAAATTACGGTGATATACAGAAGGGTACTTTAGATACTTGCGCGAGCCTGGCGCATTACACCGGGCAACAGTGCCGGAGATGACGAGTGCGGAATGGAGGGAAAGCCCCCGTTTGGAAGGCGTACCGAACTTGAACACAAATTTAACGTATCGGGTCAGACGGGCCAAGCCCGCCGGGTTTGAGAAGTCTCGAGGATCAATGTCCGCGACCCAAATGGGGTTGGCTGTGCATCGGGTCGGGGTTTGTTCTGGAAACGTGGGTATCAGGTTAATGCTCCACCCACGGCTACTTGTCAACTGGCACTTACAATCCATCTCGCCTACCTGGAAGGTTCGGCACTCCTGGGCTTCCACTGCAACGCCCCATAACTAAGGGACTCGAGGAGCTTGTCGACCGTGGGCCGCTTTGTGGGGTCTTGCCGCCAGCAGGTGGTTGTCAACTCCCATATTTCCTCGGTGTACCCGCGGGAGGTGGTGAAATCTGGCTTCTTGGGCATAGTTCCTTTGATAATTTGTAGGATAACAGCCCAGGATTTGTGTTCGTGGAACGGTCGTTTGTCGGTCAGGACCTGGAAGGAGTTGAGCGCGGGTGAATGGTGCGAGTTGGATTCTGGTAGATAATCTACCTCATAAATTGTCATTCCCATGGAGTATATGTCACCCTCCCTTGTGGCGGGTTTCGACGTGGAATCGTCCGTGGTGTATTCTGGTGGGGAGTAACGTAGGTGCCCAGGGCCAGCAGCCGGTGGCACCGGGTCGTCATCCGAATTGTCCTCCTCGCGGACAATACTTGCGTGCCCAATATTGGAGAGACAAGCGTGGCCGTTATCGGTAACGAGGATGCGTCGCTGAAATGATATAAGCGCGGAGGGGGTTGAGAAGGAGGGCCCTCACCCCTTGAAGGCCACCATGAACGATACCAATCTCGTGGAGATACTGTAGGCCGAGGGCACACTCTTCCAACTGCGACAAGAATTAGACAGGAAACGTGGAGGGAATTCGCGCAACGTACCAACTTCACAGGATTAGCCTCGTGGTTCTCTCTCAGGTAATCTATGACGTTCTCCGTCCATGGAGATACGAAGGCCAGTTCCTTTGTTATGGTGACTCCGATGAGGGGCAGGACGTTCGGATGGGACATCCGCCCCCAGATTACGGCCTCGCGACAGAAACGCCGCTGTGAGTGGGGACGTCAGGCTCCAGATGCTTTACAATGAATCAGGCACGCTCACTTTTATTACCTGTTCGTCATCCGCCACGTGTCGTACCAGGGCCTTGATTGACACCTCCTGGCCAATATAACTTCCCGGCCAAACGTTGGAGTCTTCCTCGGATTTGAAAGGTTTCTCGCCCAACTTCTCCAACTCGGATTCTAGAACGAGGTGCGAGGTAGGCACGAAACAGTACACTTTGCAGATCTTGATGAGCATCACGAGGTACCGCTTCTTCTTGGATAGATCGAGTCTCCCCAAATCAAGTTTCCCCTTCAAAATCTGTATACGAGCTGAGCGAGTGCATCCACAGCAAGACAGCAGTTCGGGCTCACCCGGTCCAACTGGTCAGCGACCTCTTGGGCTTCGACCTCCGGCATGGCATTCTCCTCACACAACCTCAATTGTTGTTCGAACTCATTCACAGAGTCGGGTCCGCCGTTCGCCGTGGTTGGGACGGTGTTGGTGGGGTGGTGAATGGGGAGCGAATTGTACAGAGGGAGAACGGTAGCCATGGGTGAGAGTGTGGGTCTGTCTCGTCGAGATGATCATTCGAACCATATATGAATGGGAGTGTCGTACCGAAACCGCGTGAACCCCAGACGTGGGGCCAGGGAGAAGCCAGCTCGAGGGTCAATGAAAGACCGTGAGCTGATCCCGGGGAGAGTCGTGCCCCCAATGAGGGTCTTTAAAAAACATTGACGGGAAAACCGTGTGGTGAAACGAGGGTGGGGGCGGCGAGCGGAATGAACGATGGCATGGTTTAGACGTGACCGATCTGAGTTAGAGACACAGTGTAGGACTAGGCCCTGGTCCCATAGTCCAATGTTGTAAGGTCGAAGATAGTACCTCGACGATCGATTGGAATACTGGCTCGACGATCCTTGATACTACGCGCTTTGGTTGAGGACGGGGCGCCGCCAGTTGCATACGCAAAGCGCACGGTGACCCGTTTGATGACCCGAGCCGGCGGCTCATAGCGTTGAGCAGAGCTTCTTGTGCTCACCCTCTCTCCGATTTTCCAGCCCTGACGGCAACCAAGGGGCTCAGACACCGGTCAGGCACCTGGTGCCACGTGGGCAGGATCAGACGTGAATGGATACGCGTTAGGCGCCGGCCGGCATCTGAGCTTGAGCTCTTTCGTCCCTCGTCGCTGTCTCCCTCCCACCACTGTGTTTTCAACGGCAAGACCCGTTTCTCGCCACTCTCTCCTCGACCGCGTGCTTTCACCTGGGATGTACTCTGTTTGCTGACGTCACCCGGAGATCAGGCCCACGCTGTTGAGGATACTTAACACCGAGGTTATTCCCTCTTCTTCGGGGGCTTTCTCGCTCGCTCATTCTCCTCAGGTGCGTAGCGACCGGGTCATTCTCCTGCTTTCCTTTTTGATAACGCCTCCTTCAGTATGGCAGATACAAAAGTGAACGGACACCGTCGCGGGCCGAGCTCGTTCATCCCCATTGCGATGCCTCTCATGCAGGCTCGAACCTCCATATCCCTTCAACGGCAAAACACCGACGCCAAGAAAAGCGTCACGATTCCTGACCCAAACTCCACTCCCTACTATTCCGCTCCCTTGAGAAGCTTTTCCGTAGGACATTATCCGTCACCACAGACAAGTCCCAACTCAAAAACCACTTTCACTCCTTCAAACCCAAATGTTGGACAGCAACAACCGCCGCAGCAATCTACTCCTGTGTCAGCAGGGAAAACAACGTTCAGGTCGTTTCGAAATTTGTTGCCGTTTGGGCCGGGAAAGTCGCCTGCGTCCCCCAACACAAGTTCTTCTTCCACACTGACTCCGAAGCGGTCGTTCTCTTTAGGCCAGCGGCCGGCCAAGGAGAAAGAGAAGGGAGATAAGAAATCCAGGAGCCCCATTCCCAGCCTTCCAGACCTTCCAGACCCTCAGAAACCACCTGTCCTGGTTATACAGAACGCGCCTCCGCCTTCACAGGCCGGGGTGACTGCACCATCCCGCATTCCTGGTCCCACACCACTTCCTCCCCAACTTCCCCCACTCCAACTTCAGTCCGAGACCCAACAGTCCGCTTCCCTAATATCCATCACCCTCCCATTTCCCACGCCTGCATCCACTCCGTCCACTATTTCCCCATCGTCCTCAGGAATTGATCATGGTATGTTCACTCCCTGTGTTTATCTTTTCAGGCCCCATCAATTCGGTTATTGATCGCGCCTCTGATTTCAGGCGCTCCCCCAATTTCATCATCCTCGAAGTCGCAAATCTCTGATGCAACCGACAACCCGTCCCGAGGTGACCTTTCGACGATAATCGAATCGGAGACTTCTGCGCTGTCGATATCGAAGCACATACCAACCGTGGACGAGGAAGATCCGGCGGACAGCCAACTGAGCGACTATCGTGGAACTGGTGATCCAGAGAAGAAGTTTCTGCCTCCAAGACCAGATTCGCCCGCTCCTTCGACGACCCTCGAACTCTCAACTTACCAGCTCGCAGAGATAGCAGCGGAGGTCAGGAATGCCATGTCGGCGGGCGGCGGCCAAACCGGAGCGTGGTTGGGAACCGTCATTGTCGAGGAGGCGTCTGAACCGAAAATTGACCTCGGAGCCGAACAAGGCGGGGATAATGAGGATCCGGACCGTCTTGGCGTTGGGTTAGGGTTGGGCGATGTGAGCTTCAATGTTCACACGTTGGACCCTGATTTGGCGGCGCTCCTGAGTCCGAACAAGATTGCTGGTGAGAATGGGAGTCGGTCTGGTTCAACAGAGAGGTTGCCCCCCTCCACATCCCCTACCATGAGGATACGGAGGATACCCGACGAGGGGCCCTCCCCTTCAAACCTTTTGTCCGCATCCTCTCGGTCGAAGGGTTCACCAGTTCCGCCACCCGACAAGTTGCCTCTCCTCGCCGAGTCACCACAATTGCCCCAGTCCAAACGAAAATTCTCGTCAGCCAAGTCACACTCGCCAACTAACATCCCTCGGCCGTCCTTATCCTCCGGTTCGACGGCACTTTCCCCTTCGTCGACACAGTCGCGTTTCCCTCACCCCAATGCCTCCGGTTCCGCTGAATTTAGTTCGGCGGATGTCACCACGTCCGATCGTCGTCCATCCACTTCTTCGTCACATCCAAGCACCCCCCGACCGCCCTCCTCCCCAACAGACCCAGAGGAACAGACCTTTGCAATGGGCAGGAGTAGCATCGACCGACGGCCAGGGTCGAAGCTGGGAATGAACACGTTATCGAAGACTTCGACTCTTCACAACCCACCGTCTTCAAGGCCAACGTTGCGACAACTCACCACTCCGAATGGGCCATGGGACTCCGAAACTGTTTCACCCACTTCTCGAGCCTCGTCTTCCATGGGTACCGCCGGTCGGAGACAGTTCGCCCCACGGCCGAGTTTGGATAGCGCGCGACCGAGCTTCGAGCGGCTTGAACGACTCGAACGGCCCGGTCCCCAACCCCAGTCACTGACCCAGGGTAGGGTTAGGAATCGAAATAGGAGCATGAGCGAGAGCACTGGTTCACCAGAACTGGCTCGACAACTCAACAGCCAGCCAAATTCTGGGAGCTTGCATCGGCGGGCGATCGACTTTACGGGACCTAGGGCGGTGAGGTTATTTCGTGAAGCCGGGCTACTTCCCAAGGAGAGAGATCGTGACCGTGAACGCGATCGGGATGAAGAGGGCTCTTCGAGGCAGACGAGTCCGGTATACTCGCGATCGTCGATGGACCGAGAACGGGTGGGAGACTATCACCGCCAAATGGCCCCATCACGAACTGGATACTCTGAGGTCTCAGCCACGAGCTCAACGTGGGGAAGGACGCGCGGTACGCCGAGTCTGGTTTCAGAGAGGGTTGGGACTCCCTTCACCTCCTCGTCCTCCACCGCGCCCACTTCTGCGACATCTTCCCTGTCACCATTGTCTCCACCTGGTTCCTCAGCTCTCCAGCAGCAGAGAGAAGACGCAGCTGTGTACCAAGTTCTGAGGGAGAAGCATCAGATGGAAACTGAAGCGTTGCTTTCGGCTCTTTCTGATTCACAGAACCTGAACAAGGTACTTAGGGAGGAGAACGTCAGAATAAGAGAGGAAAATGCACAACTACGAGAGAGGCTGGCGGTATTGGAAGAAACGGTGGAAGTGATACGTCGTGGGCGGGAAAGAGAGCGTGAGCGTGAGAGGTTGGGCGACTCCAGGCCACACTCAAGGAACCACTCGGTGTATGGAACTCTATCCAGATCCCACATGAGTAGGTTTGCGAGTTCGGAACACGTCGGGATGGGTAGAACTCTGTCCTCGCTCGAAGGGATCTACAAGCGTACAGTCTCCCGTCCCCACACCTCCTATTTCCCACACGGGGACGAGTTCGCGTCCGATGCCTTCCCCCTTAAAGGAAGGTCAAGGGCAGGGTCAAGATTGGGAACTGGCTCGACGCTAGGGTCAGAGTTGGACCTGATTTCTCCGGAATCGTCACCTGGTGAAGTGGTTGGACATCGGAGGATCTCACCAGATCACCGTGCGACGTTTATGGACGACAATGCTATTCTCCCCATCTCGCATACGCGAAGCGGATCTGACCGTGGAGACCGTGCGCACACCATCGCGAACGGGTTCGGGTTGGGACGCGGACACCCTAGTCGGAGGTTTGAGGCTGGGATGGAGAGGGCCAAAACGAAGGGTGTGAGTGGGTTTGGGGTTGGAGGGAGGCGAGCGGTTTCTGACACGCTCAGTCAGAGATCCCAACCGGAACCCTCTTCCCGTCCTCACTCACGTCCCGACTATGAAAATGGCGAAGACGAAGACGAGACGCAACATGAGTTCGGGCAACTTACGAGAAAGCCGAGCGGCCACCTCCGGACGCATTCCGCTGCTTCCTCGGTTTTTAGGGTTCCGCCGAGCAACATGTCGATGCTGATGGGCTCATCCCCAAACTCGGACGACGAAGGTCTGTTAGGCGCAGACTCGACGCGACGCGATTTTCGCCCAAAACCATCCCAGGCATTCGTGTCTCGGTCTCAGTCTCAGGTCTTCTTGCCTGGTGGGAACCACGGGAACGTTTCGAACATTTCACCCACGACGGTGAATTTTTCGATCAGCCAACCTGGGTCCCCGGGGAGTTTGAGGTTGAGGTCGGATCATGAGGACCATCTTGGGGATATGGAGAGTTTGCATTTTGATAGGGATCTTGATGATCTCCCATGACGAATCGTTGGGCGCCCCCCGCGGGGGCCGGCCCGGGGCGGGGGCGGGGGGGGGGGGGGGTCGCCCCCGGGGCG
>Ga0307509_10005975_pt1 | contig 16637 bp, 19 predicted proteins | sample 10_EM_MG_FD_202245 | JGI IMG/M metagenome (GOLD analysis project Ga0307509, IMG submission 202245) | Populus trichocarpa ectomycorrhiza microbial communities from riparian zone in the Pacific Northwest, United States - 10_EM | ecosystem: Host-associated > Plants > Roots > Unclassified | place... | reverse complement strand
GTGCCTGATCCCCATTTTCCCTTGCATCTTAGACTCCCAGCCTCGCCTTAGCTGAAGTTTAACCTTTACTAGATTCGGCCCACATCGCTTTATCAAACCAGAACTGTCCAGGCGCTGGGGGCGGTCATCGAGCGACTACAGTGCGTTCTACATTCATCTGTGTTGATTGGTCGGCTGGAGATGAGGTTCCATATTTATTGTCCGCTTTAGGTGTGGCCGATGTCTCGCTAGAATTATTGTCGCTAACCGATACCTTTTGTGGCTAGTACCCCGCCTTAGGAACGCCCCTATTTCGTCCAAACTTTTAAGCCTGGAGTCTTGAAGTCTAGGAGTGCTGAGAGTAGTAGGACCACGGACTCAATGTTGAATATTCAGAAAACCATTGTTCGCAAGAGCATATCTGCATTCAATACCAAGTGATAGTGTATGATGCACCCCCCCCCCTAAGTCCTAGCGTATAAGATCCAACGCGTCCTATCGAAAACAAGAAAACCACGCAAACTCCTCCTCTTCACAAGACTCGATATAGGTTGAACTGTTTTCTTCCCTCCCACAAATCAGAGTTATATTTTGGCTAACATCTGATTATCCAGTATTCTACGATGCATCAGCAACGACAGACAAATTCACGCAGTCAGCCGACCAATGGAGCAGGCAATCGGATCGAGCGTAGACGCGATGTCGTACCAGAAACCATGGGATCCAGTCAGCCAACACCTCGAGTTGGTAATCTGAATGGGCGTAGAGGCGACGTCGTACCGGATACCATGGCATCCAGTCAGCCAGCACCTCGAGTTGGCAACTTGAATATGAACGGGCGTAGGCGCGACGTTGTACCTGACCCTATTGGATCCGGATCGGGAATGCAGGCGGACGAATCTGGCAGCTCCCAGACGCTCTGAACCCACCAGCCGTCGCGTCGAAGCCAATCACCAGGTCCGGGTGAGACTGGGGTTCTAGCAAGACCACCCAAGCGTCCGTGAAGAACGACAATACAAACCAGGGCGACTATTGAACCCGAGGCGGAGCCCGACGGCTAAGGGCATTTGGAAACTATTCATTTAAGCGACGATAGCAGTGATGAGTACCAAAACCCATGCAATGCAGATGAAACTGGATCGGAGACTGAGAGCGATGTTGACGCCTCCGACATTTCCGACGGAACAACATCCGGACGGCGTCATAGGTCGCAGGGGTCTCGCACACAGGGAAAGGGTCAACGACCTATGGTGTGAATCTCAACCACCTCCGGATCACAGGAGGTACCTCTCGTTAGACGGACACCAGCAAATCGTGGACCCATAATCCGTAGTAGAGCCTACAGTCTGCCGACCTTTCTGTCATCAAGCGTGGGATATTCGTCTCCGCTAGCCACCCATAGTGGTACTACATCTGGTGTCAGATCCTCGAGTCCGGTAGGTGAACAGGGTATCCCACGACCGGGGTGGCCCAGGCCGGCGACAGATTCACGGCGAAATACCGTTACAGGGGCTGAGGGGACCATATTTGAGCAGGCAATCGCGCTGATGCTCCGGTACACACCTTTTGATAACCCACTGCCGAACCCGGTTGCTTTGACATCTCAGATATACACAGTATGGGGAAAGGCGCTGGAGACGATAGGGAATATTGAGCCATCGGAGGAGAGTGTGAAGCAGGTAAGTTGACTCAGCCGGAGGTGATACGACGTAGAGACGGTCACTGACTGTGACAGCTCCGTCAAAAACATACTGCAGTGAGAGCGCAATTCTTGTATCATGTGAAGAATAATATCAGACTGCTATACGATCTGCCGCCAGATAATCCTACCGCCATGGCCCGCAGGGTTGATTATCTGCTAGAACGGGACAGGTTCATGTGCCCACCCCATGGATATGAGGTTGGTTCCAGCCATTGAACTTGGGCAGACATGACTAATCGCGGAATGCATGTAGGACTTAACCTTCAGGTTCCTTGCCCCCCAGATTGCGGACGCTATCTACGGCAAGTATTTCGACGGAATCAAAATGCAAGGCATGCTGGACCCTAAGTTTCTGAAGCACATAAACGGTACGATGGTCTGTCTGACATGAGCAATACTGTGCCATTCACTACGGGCATTGCAAACCGGGGTATATAAGAAACCCCCCAACTTCAATCCTGAAGTAGTTGCAGGTGGGAGAGTCCGAATCATTGCCTGTTTTTTGATAACCGAGTCCACTAATCGTGAAAAACGCAAGATCGTTTTATCCGGCAGAAGAACACGTGGCGCGGGTTCGCCCGGGCGACGCAGGACATGTTTATATTAAACCTTCGTCAGAAGATCGCACAGAGGTTCGAGAAACAGCATAGCATCCGGCAGGAGAGGAGAGAGGGCTTCTCGGACGATAACGACGCCGTTTATGCAGAACTGAAGCATCAGCTAGGCAACCAGACTCCGGGAGATCCTGCCCTACCGAGACAGATGCCGATTGACACCCATGTCGGCGGCCTGGGGGGCTCGAGGATAGTCAAAATTGGTCGCAGGAGACGGAAACATCACTGGATCTCAGTCAAATGTCGATTGACTGGAAGCTAACATTTCTGGATTCGGATGGGTCGAATCATGGGAGTCTTGACAACGCAGGGGGGGCCGTCGACTCTCAAATGAGCAATCGCTTATTGCTCAGCCTGGAGGATTCCCAGAGCGGAAAGGCTGGGCCGGGGGCGTCGGGGGCACTGGAGGAAACCAGTGGCCGGCAGCATGGTGCGAATACCACAGAGGGTGCTTAAGCGGAGGTTGTACGTGTAGGTAGATTTAATTTTTTTTCTCGTGATGGGACGCGCAGAAGCGGGGGTCATAAAGGTCATATGCAATAGTCACATAGTATCATAGTAGATACTGTAGTATAGGGCGTCGGGATGACTGCAATAAATTATGAGCAATATCACGATAATTTTGGGAAACGAACTTGAATCTAGAACATGAGAGAGTGTGAGGAAGAGGTCCAGAATAGTGGCTATGTGATCAGCGCGTGCGGATGGAGGGCTGGAGTATCGTGAGTCTGGAAGGCGCGACAAGAAGTAACCGGCGTCTGGAAGGATCAGGTAAATTGTGTGGAGGGTATAGGTATCGGGACGGGGAAGGCGCATACAACAGACGCTTGGATGGCGTCAGGACACGATGGCCTAGCGTCGGAAGGCGTCAGGACATGATACCCAGGCGTCGGAAAACGTCAGGACATGATAGGCTAGCGTCGGAAGACGTCAGGACGCACAGGACGCAGGGTGCGTTTCAGGACGTTGTCAGGACGCAACGGGACTTTGAGCCAATCTTCTGGACGCGGTGTCAGATCGACGTCGTATCCAGAATGGGAGTTTACGTCCTGTCCGTCCTGTGCGTCCTGTGCGTCTGACGCACAGGAAGAGGAATAAACCTTTTGCTGATGTACATCCCGGCCTGATACCCCCACTCCGATATCCTTCATACTCCCAGCAACGGCCCCTCCACCACCTTCTGCCCCTGACACCCGCCCTTTGACCCTCCCCACAGCTGCCCCACCCATATCATTGGCAACGGTGGCCAGGAAGGGTAGAAATGAAACAACTACCATGGCTGCTAGGGCTGCCCAAGCCCCGGCGAAAACGAACACCAACAACAGACCCCAACTTAAGAAGGGCCTCACTGCCAGAGAACGCTGCCTTATCATCAAACGAGAAGGCGAGCCACTCCCCACCTCTGCACTTGACCTAACAGACGACATCAACTTAGCGTTAACTGCGACCTACGTACAGACTGTCTTCCTCCAGGGAAACACAGTCACTCTTACCACGATGGAATCGATTAAGGCCACCTCACTTAACAGCAAAATGAGATTGTTCCTCCACCTGATACCTGGAATGGTTAGAGTTCTTCTGGACACCCCTGTATCACATGTTCTAGTGTACGGCATCCCCACCTCGAAGTTTCTGGTTCAAATTGCTACCGAGCTCACCACTTTCAACACTGGATTGTCCCTCACCAGTCAGCCCAGATGGCTTACTACCAACTACTCTAGAGCTGGCCAATCTGCCTTCACAGTCGTGATCACCATTACTGGTCCCTGGGCTTCTGACTATGTCGGAAAATGCCTGGCCACCTTCTCGTCCACCTATAGAACTGAGCGCCGCTTGCATTTCAACTCTCATACCCAGTGTTCCAACTGTCATGGCTATGGACACCATAACAACTAGTGCACCAATCCAGCCACGTGCCGGTGGTCTGCCTCCCGACACCCAACAGGTAATCACACCTGTCCCACCGCTACCTGTCGAATACACGGCCGACCATGCAACCATACCATGCTAAGGTGTGTGAACTGTAATGGCCCACACAACGCCCACACTACACGATGCCCCTCCCGCCGTGTGAGTGCTCAGGATGCGAAGCCAGATAAATGCGAGGAGGAGATGACCACTTGATGACTATGATTTGTGTTATGGTTATTGCATAGACTTTGGTTCTACATTTTATATTGTTTTTGAGACGGTCATGAAGTTTCTTTTGTTATATTAAGGTTTTACTAGGCCATACTTTAGGGTGCATGCCGGAGTTTTCCTGTAGTTAAATACCAAATAAACTCAGAGGATTTTACAAAAAAATACGTGCTCCTCAACCACAGATGATCCGATGCTTAAACATCACCTGCAAGATCAAAACCGGCACTTTTCCCATCACAAGCTACCTACATTACACACAGATATTTCGGCAATAAACACGCATGCATAAAATATTAAGCATAAAACACAAATCTACAATTATGAACAGAAAAATCGATAATCCCCCCACCCCAACCACATGGAAAAAGAAACGGATTGAATGCCCCTAACCATACCAAACCCCTAACGTAAAAAACATACACCACCTGTCAACCCATTTTTTGTTCCGAAACAAGGAATACTGAAAAGTAATGCCGCTGCGAGGAATCGCCCAAGCAAGAAAAGAGGGGAGGGAGTCCTGCCGCCCTGAGACAACCCTGCCAAGAGGGAACCCAAAAAAAATCATTCCACCCCGTATATCCTACAATCTCATCCAAACTCTCCTCAATTGTGAGCCTCCTAGCCGCACCAGAGCCAATCCACCAGATCTCACATCACATGGCCGTTGGCCACCTCCTCCATGTAGTCGTTCATTCGGGGAGAGGGCTTAGGAGATGGCTCCCCCCGCTTAGCTAGAACACCCAGGCTGCCCACCACTAAACAATTCTACCGTTAATGTCGAGGCGACCTTGCTCTAAGAAGGCAATTCATAAAACTCACACTCCATGTAATCCTCAAATGCCTCCTCATCGTCCGGCATTGCATCCATCGAAGCGACCGCCTCATCAACAGCCCTCTGTGCAACGTGCCGAGCATTCTCATAATCCTTTGTGCAATCATAAAGAAAAGCACTATATTCCAACTTCACGGATAACCTGAGTGGATGCGATCCCGGTAATAACTCACGAGCACATTCTTGCGCCTTGCTGAAGGCATCAAGGGTAGGTGTAATGTATGCATAGGACGAGTTAATGGCACCCACGCCATTGATCCCCAACGAGCCGTGTGGATGCGCCGTCCCGTTGACTCCATTTGCCATTTTAGGGACTCGCGGGACCATAGCTGTCCTTGTTTGATATGTATGATCAAATAGAACAAATATGTGAAGGAGCGAGGCGTTGAGCTTCGCAACCAGTACCCGAAGTTCGTTCAGAGAAGCATACTTACTTCCTACGTATTTTGTCATTTCGGGCTGAATTTCATTCTGTAGTATTGTCAGGCCTTCTCGAGCCATCCATATTATGTGACGATAAAGGTCGAGCGACTTTGTAGTTCGGGTCGGATCTAACTTTCGCTGCTTCCGGGCGCGAAGGAGTTTCCGTGAAAGAAGTGTTGATAAACCCAGAAGCTTGTAGAGACCAGCTGAGAGAGTCGCATTGAGGCCTGCCGTAGTCTTCGCAAAAGTGCCAATATATTTCTGATCCACCTCTGAACCGACCATTCTTAAAGTCCCGGCCCCCCGGATCTGTTGTGACCTTTCTCTAATAGCGAAGTTGTTAATCCCCTGCCAAGTGAGCAGTAATTCCTTAAAGCCTTGGCATATGACTAGTGAGGGAGTTCAATAGGCAAGCACACCTTCTAAAGAATTTTCATCTAGTCAGCACTGCACGAGCTATTGGAGGGGCATTGAACGAATTAAGGGCCGCAGAAAAGTGTGCCACCCCCAATGCAGCCACACAGCTCACGAAAGGAAAATTGAGGCGATGGAGCCCACGGAGGTGAGAACGAGTAGGCGACCTCGATGGGGTAGTGAGAAGAAGCTATACTCACTATAACCACAAGTTTGCTGAACCAGGTTGTAGCCTCACGACAGCACCCGTACCGGACCGATTTCCTAACCAGTGACTTTGTGTCGTATTCCCTCCACTTCGCTGAGAATCGTTTAAGGCCGCTCTATACCCAGCGAATTCAGATGAATCTGAGCGAAAAGTGCAACTCCGAGCGGGATTTGACCTTTGCGAACCGCTCACGACCAGTAAACACTTGATCGGGTACGATCTTTACTTGCGCGGTGCCATTGCCACCAAGGCAGCGCAGATTCGAGTGGAGACGCGACAGTAAGGAAAGGTAGCGAATGTCCGGCGGGATGGTGCGTCGACTTGACCAAGATATATTATGATGAATCAAGTGCGAAGGCGAGTCGCAGACACTCTATCTGACTTTTTTCTTTCTCGTTCCCTTGAGGCCTTTTCGATCTCTTTTTCCTCGGCGTAGACGACGATAGCCAGGTATGAGGGCAGAAATTGTTTGAACGGGATTTGACTGACGGTGATGTGTGGATGAATTGGGATGAGGGTGGGTGGAAGGGATGTGAGTGGACTAATGAGGTGGGCGGTAGATTATGTTTCCAGCACGAGAATGCTAGTCCTCGAGTAGTCTTGATTAAAACTAGAAGGGTGGGTGACTGGATAATCAAGGTGTTTGGTGAAAGGTCTCTCGCTCTCGCCCAAGGAAAGAGAAGGGAGAGGGGAGAAATATTTGGGGGGAAAATATTTGGGGTGCTATTCCATGCATCATTTTCCATGATGCAAGCTGCAGGCAGTGAGAGAGAGGTGTAGGGGTGTTGCAATTTGCCCAAGACCAGTAACCTACCGTTACTCGAGTACAATAACATAGCAACACTCGGTTAAATTATGGCTCCTGCTATCGAAGGAGCGGGGGTAACCTAATGTCTCGGACGATCACTTACATTTCTATCACCCCCCAGACTGCCTTCAGCCAAACCGACCCAAGCCCCAGATGCGTTGGCACAATTCACACTTCCTCTCTCTGACCTACAAAGTAATCGAAGTCCGCCACCATCAACGCGACCATACTTTGTTTATTAACCACCCAGCCCTCCCCAAATAATGTATCATACCTGTACTCGAGTACAGTAGAAAGGCAAACTGCAAACTGCTCCGCAGCCTGCTTGACGGCTCGACCCATGGCGATCCTCGGTCAACAGAGCTTAGTTCGCCTTTGAACGAACATCGACAAGCTCTCCAGTACGGTATCACACAAGTAAGCTTACTCTTCTCGTCAAGCCATCGTATCCACGGTAGCAAATCATAAACGACCGGTACATGCCTTAATACTTCCCTATCCCAGACTCTAGAAGTGCCGATGCCCCGTGCTCGGGTACGACAGAACACCTTATTCTGGTTCTGGCAACACGTGTAGCGGGGCGAACAACCGAGCGTGGCCTTGGTTCCCGAGCCATCCTTCCTCCTCCCCCTTTGACACCCCCACTGACCCACAACTCTGGCTTCCTTTCTTCCTCGCTCCCCTTTCCCAGGTTGAGTGTCATGTTATGCTTCTCCTCCCTTGCTCTCTCGCTCTCTCTCCCCCTCTCTCCCCCTCTCTCTCACTGTCCGTCGGTAACATTCCAGCACAACCGAAGGGTGGCACAGGAGGTCTGCTCAAGTACCGGTACAGTACTTTATATCCACACTCCCTCAAGCACCCTACCCAAGCTTGCGAGCCAGGTTGCTCCTGTCCTCTGCTATGCCGTGCCCTGGCCCATGATTATCGCAATACGGGTTGAGCCTTACACACATTGGCGCCACTTAACAGTTGTAATTGTTCTTCAAAAAGCAAGTCCCACATCTGCCGTGATGACGATTACCACTGCTTTGGCGCAATCAAGATCTGCTGAGCCAGACGAAGAGTTTGCTTCCACCGATCCCGAAACTCACTCGTCATGAGGATCCCAATAAAAATTGCCGTTCAATCAATGCTGTTGGTTCTAAAGAACCCAGTTGTTCCCTTGTCGAAATGACCGGGGATCTGCTTCCTTCCGTATCCTACTTGTACTCGAGTACCCATCCCGATGCCGACATCACCTCAATAGAAGACAAACCCGAGAATCTGACTCGTCACCTGCCAGCCACCCTCACCATTTTTTAGCCACTCCAGAACTCTCGATCAATCAGGCGTGATGGAAATATCCATCACACTCCCATCGCCTGAAAACGTCAGTCTGAAGACAATTTCTCTCCCAGCCAACGTGTCCTGGATACAGTACTCCTGAGGACATAAGGGGAAGGGAAACCATAACCACAATGCAAATATACGCCAGGGGGAGTCTTACCTGCGAAGATGTTTCGGGGTTATGTTTCCTCGCCAGGATCCTCCGTCAAATCCCTACGTCGGGAGAGTATCACGCATCAAACCTCTAGGCCAGCGCCGCACCACGCAGTCTTCCGCCAGGGGGCCGTGCATTCTGCGTGCTCCCGAACAAGCTCACAGCGAATGGCAGCTAGATAGGTGTCTATCTACGCTTGACTCGCCCACCCAAGGCGCCCCAGGGGGCCCAGATGGCCGGAGATTCCGGGTTAAACATCAAGATTAGTGGGCGGAGGGCCCAGAGCGGGCAGTGGCATAACTCCCACAGATCATACTCCACGTTGCACCTGTGCTTCCTAGCCTCTAGGACTAACATTCTAGATGTTTATAAGAAGGTTCGATGTTCACACCTAGGCCGAGCTCTGCATCACCACTTGCATACACACGCGCGCACACCCCCGCGGTCCCACGAGCACGAAACACACGATAATGTGCCTATATTACAAACACATATGGACCTGTGGTCACGTCAGGTATATCTTTGGGAAGCACTGCAGTTCCGGATACCTATTTCAACGACCTTGTCAGATGCGGAGTATTTGGGCGTGCATCGACATGCCCGATGAGTGCCAAGGGTGTGGGATTACGGCGTGATTATTAGGTAGCGGCCTCTGGAAGGGGATATACAAGACCGGCGACCATTATAGTGCATACCGAGTGCCAGACTGCTGAATACCACTACGACGCGGTTTATGTCCCAAGGATACGAGCGACGCAAACGGGCGGCTAGGATCGTATTGTTTTTCGTGGATGATCTTATAGACGGAGCTTGGTTGGGAAATTGGTTAAGAGCCGAGCACGGATTCGCGACATTTTACGCTACCTCTCTTCCTTTGCTATCTCTTAGAGTCAAGGCATTCCCGCGATTTCTTTATTTGTTTATCTCGATAAAAGTATTTCCGTTAGACCGATTAGCGTACTATTCCCTTCTCATAGAGCGGTTCTTTCATGCGCGTGAACTCGAACATCACCTTGTGTTATAATGGACTAGCCTATTCCTGGAGAGAAAGAGGCTTTGAGGGCCAGGAGAAATATTTCAGCACTCGGACATCAGCACCTATAATAAATGTATATAGCCATCCAGAACAGTCGCCTACCCGCAGTTTTATAGAATCATCCTGAACCTACTGGCCACTTTATTTACCTCGCTCGTATTCTCAAGTTTTTTCTTTTTTTACCACACCAAATCCCGTGGTTTATTATTACCACGGATTTAATGTAAAAAATATCCTTCCATCTCCTCCGGCCTGCTACTGTTCTACCCTCTAAACTTTAAACCTGTCCTTTCCTCTCAGCTAATCATATCTTCAATAAATTATCACCTGCACTACCTTAGTTCAAGCAACTGTTTAAATGAAATCCTCTGGAAAAAAGTGACAAAACCAATTACCTAATAAGGTTATTATAATAGCAAAATAATTATAAAATGAGTTATAAAAGACCTTGGTTAGCCGTTGTTTTCCTTTATCCTTATATTAATTCTCCAATAGTTACGGTATCTATTATGCATACTATTGAAATTTGCAACTTGAAGACACAGCTCATATTCATTCATTAGAGAGATTCCGCTGCAAGGGACACGTTTAGAAACCCCACTTATTCTGTAGCCAATTGTATGGGTTGCAACAATCTTAAGAAAGGAAACTGGTGTTTTGCTAGATACAATAGAAAACCGAACTTGAATTAGCAAACCTTCTCCTAGAATGCTCAGCCATGACAAGCTCAGCAATCCCCCGTTATGCAACAGGTCGTCTGGCCACTCCCACTGTTCCTTCTCCTCTTTCGTCTTCTCACACGGCGTGCTATCTGTCCCCTGCTTGAGCTTGATTTCGCTCTAGAATTCCCAGCGAGGGGATGGGGGGGCGGAATTCCGAACTTCTGGGGAGGTGATCCACCTCTTCCCAAAATACTCTCGGGTCTCGCCCGAGTGATACCCAATGACCCCACCTAGAAGCCGGGTAACCATCTACCCGCCTCTCCATCCATGAAATAATGGCTCGTGTCTTTAAGAATACCACTGCACCCACTAACTCACTTTCTCTTACATACCACCATCAAACCACCCATTACCAAATTACTCTGCCCCCTCCTCCATCTCACCAACAGGTAAAACGAAAGATAAGATACGCCGAAAACCCGCCATCAACAATTATTGCTAGCAGAACGCAGGGAGAAAAATAGATAACAGAATGGCCTCAAAGGCACTAATATCCCTCTCGACCATCCTCCTGATCCACTCGTTCGTACCCCCCTCCTGCCTTTCCTCACCCTCAAAGCTAACCGCCAAAACAAAAAAGTTGCTACTCCGCGCATGAGCACTCCCTTCTAACACCCAGCACCTCGCTACCGCTGGATGTGGCGATCGAGACGCTGGTCTCGGTGGTGCTGCTGTGCTTCGGCATTGTGCTAGGTAATCGCGAAGAGTTAAAGCCCATCTCCTGGAGCGTGTGGAGCGGGCTGCTGGAGCGGGAAAAGGGATGTGGGCAGTTTAGCTATCTAGAGGAGAGGGTGGGATTTTTGGATATTAGGGTTTGTCCTTCTCTTTTTTACATTTCCTCTGGGGTTGGCGCCGAGTTGAGGCCGATCGATGATGGGCTGGGCTAATTGATAGTTTGGCTGTGGGATAGGCTAAGCGGGCGGAGTTTGACAGGTGGATTAAAGGCGCGGAAGAGGCTTCTTCTCAAAATAAATAATAGATCGAAAGGACTGGATTTGATTTGATTGGATAGGTGGATGGGATGGGATGGGGGTGGGGCAGGATGGGATATGGATGTTGTGTTCACTCTGTACGATACAATATGGCGTTGTGGCGTTTCCATCGAGCTGGTAGAATCCGGAAACGTTTGCAATAGAGATCACTTCAATGTCACAAACATTCAGGCCTTCAAGCCCTAATTCGCCCGTGTGAAACTATATTTCATTTTTTTCTTCGGTCATCTGTCCAGGCTCCGCTAGAAAATACGACATGATCCAGACGGTTCCCTCGAGAGAACATCCACCAGCACTTTACAATTTCTGCATAGCAGCGATCTGTCCCTCATTGTTAGCAATGCGGTGACATGCGTATTCAAGGTGTCTAAGAGACTCACATCAGTGCTCTGGACGTGGTCCTCGTCACCTTCGATCTCCTGTTGCAGGTCATCAAGCGAGACCTTCTCATCCTCGACAACTAAGTTGATCTGCAGCTTCTTGATACCGAAACCGACAGCAACCAAGGTGGAAGCTCCCCAGACAAGACCATCTGCAGCCGTCAGTTTATGCTTATCGAAAATTGGGATTGGTAAATCCTACCCTTCTCAATCGCTCTGACGTTCTTCTCCAACTGGGCCTATTGAGAAGTTAGTACGAAAATCACGGAAAGTGAAACGGGGAAACGAACCATATCGGTAGTATCATCCCACGGCTTTACCTCCATGGTGACAATAGACTTGGCCGCTAATATTAATCAGCAACAATCCTCACAGCTAGGTGGTTATATGTATATACCAGGCTTAGTCTTGCCAGCCTATCACTCGATTAGTCAAAAAACGAAAGAAAAAAGAAGCCCCCCTCCACAACACCAACAATGAGGGTAGATAAGGAAACCCACCTTCTTAGCAGCATACTCCTCCAACCTCTTCTTGGTAAGGGCCTCCTTCTCCTCATCAACCTCCTCATCCGAAGACCCAAACAAGTCAACCTCCTCCTCCTCATCCTCAACATCGGGGGCGGCAGAAGTGGTGGGTTCGGGCAGGTAGGAGGAGACATCAACAGAGGCATCACCGGGAAGGCTGGAGAAATCGTTCTGGTAGGAGTCGATGTGCTTGTACCATCTTGCGGCGTGGGGGTACTTGCCCGCGTCGGGTGCTCCGGAGAGTGCCTTGTAGGTAATAACGTCGGCTTGGGATGGAGCGTATCCAACGATGTAGCTACTTGTCTCCAGCCTATTATTCAGGTCTTTGATTTCATTGTCCCCATCAGTCGACCTGCATGTATTGTAATACTTGACGGATCACTTGCGATAGGGTAGGCAAGAGAAAACTAACCAGCCAAACGAGCCTCAGTAACAGTGGAACCCATTGTGTGTGATTGAAGTATTTATTTATCAAAAGATAAAAGAGAAAGAAAGAAAGAAAAAGGACTTTTGTAGGGTGAAGGCAGTGTAGCAAGCAAGGCAAGATGGATTCGTCAAGAATTTCGAGACTCCAAGTTTTCCTGATGAGTTCAGTGAAAGGAAAGGAAAGAAGAGGGGTACTGTATGTACAGTTAGAGATGGTGGGGCTTTCTTTTTTCAGCCCCGTTCTACTTGTAGCAACGAGAGGGTTAGGGTCCAGTCATGTTTTCTCACTCTTGTCCAGAGCCCGAATTGTTAGGTACAGTAATGTACGGCAAACTTGCCAAGCCCCGTTTGTCGACGGTCATGAAGCTTCAGATCATGATATTTGACCTCAGTATGATACTCATATCACTACAAATAATGCCTAGGCTAGCTTCCTAAGTGATATTTAGCAGGCTAGATTACTTCAACTTGACACAAACATAGGCACCTGCTGCATCAATCTAAATTTCAATCTCTAGAAATACGGATGGAAGACAGGACTACCTAATACCAGAATTCAAGGTCGGGGGCCTTTTTCCGGTATTTCATCTCCCTAGTGTAAACTACGGGAATTTACAGTATGGTATCAATCATGTAAGGTACGGTGACGCACAGTATTATTCGAACACTAATTTTGGTCATCAATCGGGCTTGTTATCATTGAACCAAAATTTGATGGTTTTATCAGGAAAATTCTCCGGGGATGGAACCCAGGTTGTTTACTAGGGTTTACTGATGTGTAATCCAAGCCATCATTCATCAATTGTCACCCAGACCCCAGGCTATGGCCACCGATTTGTTTCAAAACGAGATCCCAATGGGATCAGGCAATGGAAGCCCCCCACCCCTCTGGTGGCCTTCTTTGGAAGGATCTCAAGACACCAGTATGAGGAAGCTCGAGAACGCTACAGCGCGGCTGCTTCCCCAAAGTCACATACATACATTTTCCAAGTGGAGTGCTATGATACGAGCTCTGGGGATCGCTTCCTTAGCCCTCTCCCCCTGCCACGAGTTTACCCTATCAAATCGCCCTAGCCCACGCCGGTATTGTGCTAGCCAGGGTCCGTGCACTTGTCTCAATAGTATGATATGATCATTAGCGTTGTTGGCACTAAGTCGCCAGAGTTTGTGCCATGGCACAATCCCTCAAATCGATGTGCGGCACTCTGTAGTGCCCAGGCAATACATGTGCAAGTAAAGTGGCTTTTTAAGAAAAAAACATAAACTATCTACAAGCCCAGTTCATATTGAATATCCCCCATTTCCCATCCTTCTAAGTTGACACTGTGAAGAACATTTGCTTTCTCAATAACAGAAACCAGCCCACAATTGAATTGTACCAGCTGGTGCCATCAGCTAATCCCACCACAGTCTAGCACATTGGCATGGCACAAGGCACTTCAAGTGCCAACAACGCTAATGATCATAGTCTATAAGAAGCCCCAGCCCATGACTGAAAGACGCCCTGGTAGGAATCACCCAACATCACTCGCGAATCATTAAAGTACTCGATTGAGTCCACCTTCAAGCAGTTATATATCCCCCTCAGTCAACCCGCTCGACTACATATCCACAAAGCCTAACTCTTTGTTTAGGCAATCTCACTGTTCATGTCATCTCCGCCCCGCTGCTAGATGTAGAAAGGGAAAAACAAAAAGCAAAAAAAACAGAAGCAGGTTGACGATCTAAGTTACCGTCTACCAACCAACCCGGTCGAACTGAGAAGGGCAGAACGAACAAAAACTATACACTACAAAAAGGGAGAAGGGGAGGGGGAAGGAACAAAACAAGCAAATGCAAATGACCGAGCCCGGCCAAACCAAACAACCAACCCCAAACCATATACCGCGTGGTAAAAAATATAAAAAAAGGAGACCAACCCAAACTCCACGCTAAACATCAAAAAGGAAATCAAAACAAGAAAACAAAAGAAAACCGGAGCAATGTATGCATAACCCAAAGGAAAGGAAGAAGGTACAAGCAAGAAAAACCACCGCTGTAGAATGTAACATTTTTTTACCTTGACTAGAGAAAGTAAACGATGTGATGAAAATGTATATAGAAAAGGGTTAAAAAAAGGAATAAAAATAAAAAGCAGACTCCGCCATCCGTATGAACATGTATTTTGAGTTTCGACCATTGTCCCCCTTTTACCGGCTCGCGTGGGGGTCAAAGGCGCTCTGTACAGGAAAGTGGAGGAAGAAAAGAGCGAGTTGAGTAGTGTTTAATCTGAATAGAAATTGTCGTCGAGGCCACTGGAGATTGAACGGAGAGGGTAGGGTCTTGTAAGGACCTGTGCGGGCCGGCGAATAGCCTCAGCAGGTTGCGAAAAGGTGGAGTGGTACGGAGACTCCTGGTCTTGGTTGAATTTGATGGACTCATCAATGTCAACTGACCGTCGGCCGTTCAATCCTGGGAGGCTAGTAAATACCCTTCGTCTCTTGAGCCAGTGCTCCTCCGAGAGGATTTCCGGAACCTGGTGCTGTTGCTCCTCCTCCTCCCCTTCTGACATTTCCTTCTTTCCAACCGTGGCCTCAGACTTCTTCAAGCCCGTGCCATCTGCCTGGCTCGAAACACCGACCGTCTTCCACTCCTCTGACTTGTTCTTCGCAATTGATTGACTCTCCAATTGGTGAATATCGCTGGCGGTATCATTGGCCGAACCATACTTATCGCGTACACTATCTCTCCGACTGTGCGTCTCTCGATTAATCGCCCTCATAGCCCGAGCCGTTGGCGGTGGTAGTCTCATCCAAGCCGTATCCATTCTCCTGTCAGGTAGAGCAGATACAACAGGCGGATGGTATTCGTTGATAGGCGGGTGGATCCTAGGCAATTGCGTAACAGTAACGGTTGTTATCCTTTCAGTTTTGGTTCTCTTCTCCTGCACCTCAGAAAACAAGTTCTCTAGATGCACCGGTCTCTCGGTTTCCGCACTATCAGCCGTACTAGGGACCGAATAGGTGGCGTTGTTTCGGTTGGTGTAAAAACCGAACGCTGGACTCTGGCCACGGGGGGATGAATGCCTTGACGACTGACGGGAGTGATTGCGACGGCGAAATAATGACGGGCCATTCTCAATTTCTTCTTTCCAATTGCTTTGAGCATTCCGACTAGGTTTACTGCGTTTGGTTGAAGCATGGAAGCAACTGCACGAGAAGACATAGAATGCGAGGACGGATACCAGACGACCACAGTCCTCTGGCATTGCGAGGGTTGGGTTGACGGGGGGGAGTAATATGGTGTAAGTATATGTGCGTGGGTGGGTGGGTGGTGTGTGTGTGTGTGTGTGTGTGTGTGTGTGTGTGTGTGTGTGTGTGTGAGGTGTGGTGTAATACGGGATATCTATAATGGTAGGTGCTGCCTAGGCACAAATAAAAAATATATAGCTACAAGAGGAACATGGGTGTGAGAGCGGATTTGAAGGTGCGGGACGGAAGGAAGTAGGGTAAAAAGGATGTTGGCAAGTGCGAGTGATGGGTAGTAGGGCAGGCGAGTTAAGTCAGGATGAGATGAGAAAAATGGCATCAAGCTGATTCGAAGAATAGAAAAGCGAGAAACAACGTAACGTCAGTGATGACAGAGTTCTGCGAGTTGGCAGGAGAGCGGAACAACTATTCGAGCCAACGTCGCTCGTGCAGCAGATACGGGGTGCTGCTGCTGTTGTTGTTGTTGTTTCAAGTTATCGAGAGATGAACCTGAAGAATGCCGGGAAATTGCTCGCTACCCTCTTTGCGACTACAGGTACTGTACTCGTATGAGGGCTTATTATTGTGAGCCTGCGGCTAGGCTTCTTTTCTTCCCACAAGGCCCCTGTAGCGTGGCGAGCGAAACGGGAGGAGGAGCAGGGAGGGGTAATGAAGAGAGAGAGAGAGGAAGGGAGAGAAGGGAGAGAAGGGAGAGAAGGGAGAGAAGG
>Ga0307509_10005974_pt1 | contig 16638 bp, 11 predicted proteins | sample 10_EM_MG_FD_202245 | JGI IMG/M metagenome (GOLD analysis project Ga0307509, IMG submission 202245) | Populus trichocarpa ectomycorrhiza microbial communities from riparian zone in the Pacific Northwest, United States - 10_EM | ecosystem: Host-associated > Plants > Roots > Unclassified | place... | reverse complement strand
ATGCTGGAATGAAAAGGAGGCAACGCATCTCTAAAATCTCTTCCCGTCTTCTCCGACACCGACATTTCAGCGGAGGGTTGAAGAGGGGGAACGGGTTTTCAGGATCATGAGCAACAGGATGTTGCGACTGAAGCCTACAGGGATGTATTCACGGCGGTCCTGAAAACCCGTTCCCCCTCTTCAACCCTCCGCCAGCCACCCACGTCGCCATTCGCACTCTTCAAGCCTCAAGCCACCGACATTACCGAAGCACTCTTCAAGCCGCGACTAAGCAGCAACTCTCAAGCGCTATCAGCAGCCTTCGCGAGCGCGGGCGTCCCGGGGCCGTTCTGTCTGCTGCCGAAGATATGCGTGCGCAGGCTGAAGAAGCTGATGACGACGACCACGATGACGCCGGCGACGATGTAGAAGAAATGTCCCGCCGCCAGCCCCAGCTCGTAGACGATGATTGCTACGCCGCCGCTCAACACGCCGCCGATGCGCGAAATGGCTTGTGCGCACCCGACGCCCGAGGCGCGGATGAAGGTTGGGTACGAGTGTGCACCGACGGCGTAGAGGAAGGCCTGCATGCCGTTGAGCGCCATGCCCGAGACCCAGATCAGCAGCAGCATCTGCGTGCTCGAGCCAGCACCCGCCAGCACGGTCATGCCTATGAGTAAGGTGGAGATGCCGCCGATCAGCGCGAGCGACGAGCCGATGATGCGGGAGCCGTACAGGCCGATCAGCAGGGCGCCGCCGATGGAGCCGAAGAAGCCGCCGAAGTTGAACAGCTTCGAGCCTTGCAGCGAGGCTTCCAGCGGCAGGCCGGCGGCGGTCAGCACGGTCGGCAGGAAGTTGACGAAAGAGTACAGCGCCAGCGTATTGAAGGAGAATGCCATCCACAGCAGCAGCGTCGTGGCGCGGTATTGTTTCGACAGCAACGTTGCGATCCAGTTGCCCGGCGGGGCGGGCGGTTCCTCGACGTAGAAGGTCTCGGTGCCGTCGAAGCGCTGTTCGCCCAGCAGCCGGTTGAGTTCCTTCGCGAGGAAGGGGTGGCGTGCGGGGCGTTGCGCCAGGAATTTCGGCGACTCGGGCATCAGGAACCAGGCCAGCGCGAAGAACACGAACGGCAGCGCGGCGCCGATGAGGAAGATCGTCCGCCAGCCGTAGGCCGGAATGATCCACTGCGCGACCGCTGCGCCCACCATGCCGCCCAACGGCACGGCGACGACAACGCTGGTCACTGCGAGGCCGCGTTGCTTTTTCGGCGTCCACTCGGAGATCAGCGTCGCGGCCAGGGGCGTCACGCCGCCCAGGCCGATGCCGGTGATGAAGCGGAAGATGAACAGGTTGGTGAGGTTGGTGCAATACGCGCTCAAGAGCGAGCCGACGAACAGGAAGACGATGCAGACGACGTAGGATTTCTTGCGGCCGATCACATCGCCCAGCCAGCCCAGCGTGAACGATCCCAGCGCCATGCCGATCATGCTTGCCGTGAGCACCGGGGTGAGCAGCGAGCGGTCGACGCCCCATTCCTTGATCAGCACCGGCGCGACGAATGACATGGTTTGCAGATCGAAGCCGTCGACCAGCATGATGAAAAACGTCAGTATCGCGACGCGCAGCGGCAGCCCGACGAACTTCGCCGAATCGATCACCGTTGTGATATCTACGGTCTTGCCTTGCATGCGCTCGCTCGCTGGTTAAGTTTTATGTAGCAAGTTTCAAGTCGATGCCGTGCGCGCTGGAAGACCAGCAGGCAGCGCGCGCAAGCCGGGCGGCAGGTTACTACACCGGTGCGGGGGCGCCACCCTTACTTGCCAGGCCTAACTTAGCCGCTGTGCGCCTGCGGAACTCAACCGTTAGCGATACGCTCGAGCGGCCAGGGTAGGATTTCCGCAGAGTGCGGCGGGGTGGGATCGGTTTTGGCCCGGGCGGCATCGAGCGCCGCTTCCAGGGCGGCGGCCATGGCGGGATCTGGGGTCAAATCTTGCAGTGCGTCTTGGAATACTTCTGGTGTGGGCAGGGCGGTGACGCGGGGGATGGGTTCGTCGCCATGCAGGCGCTGGCGGTTGATCTCCAGCCAGCGCTCGATATGGCGGGTGAAGCGCTTGACCGCGTCGGCGCGCAGGAACGCGAGGCCGTGGCCGTCGAACATCTGCTCCTGGCCGGGCGAGACGTGATACCACCACTGCAGTCGCTCCAACCGGGCGCCGTTAAACACGGGCAACGTGATGGAGAAGCGACGTCCGCGGCGCGTAGGCTCGGTTTCGGCGAAAGCGAAGTACTCTTCGAGTGCGCGCGGCAGTTCGATTAGCGGCATCCGTACGGGGGAGGGCGGCAAATGACAAATCGATCATAGCTGCTCTCGTGTCGGTGTTCTACGGGTAACGCCGTCGCGCGCAATGAAATTTTTTGCATTCGCGGCGGCCCCTTCGGAGTTGATCATCGCGGCTGCGCAGCGCCGAAGAGGGCGACATCGCCCGGGTTCAGTTACCCTTCCGGCTCAGCCCGCAGGGCATGGATGGTCCGCATGACCCAGCAAACCAAGACCAGATCAGCCAGCCATCACGGTGCACGATGAACAATCGCTGGATACTCCCCGCCGCCGGATTTCTCATCGCGCTCGCGACGATCTCGGGTGCATTCGGCGCGCACGCGCTGCGGGGCAGCCTGGCGCCCGAGCGGCTCGATATTTACGAGACCGCGGTGCGCTATCACTTCTATCACGCGCTCGGGCTGCTCGCGATCGGTCTCGCCGCGCGCATGATCGACGCGCCGATGCTGCACTGGTCGGCGGTGCTGGTCGTGGCGGGTATCGTGCTTTTCTCGGGCAGCATTTATGCGTTGAGCTTCAGCGCGCCGCGCATGATCGGCATCGTCACTCCCGTCGGCGGCGTTGCGCTGATTGCCGGGTGGTGCGTGTTTGCCGTGGCAATGCTGCGGCGCTGAAGTCTGGCGCGACGGCGCGCATGCGTGCTTTACTTGAGCACTGGCTGCGTGTCGGCGGGATGACAGGAAAATAATGCAGTTGATCAATTGGGGCGGATGGATCATCTCGGCGCTGCTGTGGGTTTTGACGGCTGCGATCGCGGCTCCCACGAGCGCCGCCGAGCAGGTGCCTGCCAAAACTGCTGCCATCAGGCCCGCGTCCCAATCAGCAAAGAATGCAATCGCCAAGGCCGCAGCGACACCGGCGAAAAAATCCAAGAAGGATCAGCCCGACGTGCGTTCCAACGCCGTGCTGGTCATCGATGCCGCAGATTCGTCAGTGCTGTTCGCGCGGCACGCGACGATCGCCTCGCCCATCGCCTCGATCACCAAGTTGATGACTGCGCTCGTCGTGCTGGAAGCCGGCCAGCCGCTCGACGAACCCATCATCATCACGCCGGCTGACCGCGACCTGGAAAAAGGCTCGGCCTCGCGCCTGAGCGTCGGCGCCAATCTCAGCCGCGGCGATCTTTTGCATCTCGCGCTGATGTCCTCCGACAATCGCGCCGCGCACGCGGTGGGCCGCCGGTATCCGGGCGGACTCCCCAAGTTGATCGCGGCGATGAACGTGAAAGCGCGCGGGCTCGGCATGAGCAGCGCGAAGTTCGTCGATCCCACCGGACTGTCGGAAGGCAACGTCGCCAGCGCCGAGGATCTGGCGCGGCTGGTGATCGCTGCGTCGCGCAATACCACCATCCGCAGGTTCTCCACCGATACCCGATTCTCCGTCGCGGTGGGCAAGCGCCGGCTCGAATTCAGGAACTCCAACACGCTGGTGGCGAAGTCCGACTGGGACATCGAGCTGCAGAAAACCGGCTACACGAACGAAGCGGGCCGCTGCCTGGTGATGAAAACCATGATCGATGGCCGCTCGGTCGTGATCGTGCTGCTGGATTCGTTCGGCAAGTACACGCGCGTCGCCGATGCGCGCCGCATCCGGCGCTGGCTGGAAGGCCGCCAGGCATAGCGTGCGGTCGCTGCGTCTGGTGCGATGAATGCGGGCTGAAGTGTCGTGGCAGCACGAGAAAACCAGGCAATCGCTGCGGCCCGTGATGGCGATCCGCCGACTATGCTGTGGCGGTGCGCTCGCATAGACTGCGCCTCAATAATCTTGTTCGACAATTCCAAATCCAGCCATTCTCATAGGTGTAACGCATGAATCGTTTGGTCAAATTCGGTGCAATTGCAGTGATGTCGCTGTGCTCGGCCGCCGCGCTCGCGCAAGGGGCGCCGCCGACGCCCGAAGAAGCCGCCAAGGTGGCCGTCGAAACGCGCCAGGGCCTGTACAAGCTGATGGGCTGGAACATGGCCCCCATCGGTGGAATGTTGCGCAACAAGGTGCCGTTCGACGCAGCGGTCGTGGCGAAGAATTCCGAGCGCATGGAACAGCTCTCGCTGATGATTCCCGACCTGTTCCAGGCTGACACGAGCAAGTTCAAGACCGACACCGAAGCGCTGGAAGGCATCTGGACCAGCAAGGCGGACTTCAACGCGAAGGCAGCGGACATGAGCAAGGCGGCAGCGGCGCTGACGGCGGCGGCCAAGACGGGCGACAAGGCCGCGACGTTGAAAGCGGCCGGCGCGCTCGGCAAGTCGTGCGGCTCCTGCCACGACACTTTCCGTCAGAAGTAATTCCTGGCGTTGCGGCGGAAGTAATTTTCTGCCCGCGCCCCCTCCCTAACCCTCCCCCTGCGACAGGGGGAGGGGATCCGAGTGAGAGACAGCAAGAAGATAGATAGACAGTTGAGCCGCGTGACCGCTGCCTCTTCCGATTCCCTCCCCCTGTCGCAGGGGGAGGGTTAGGGAGGGGGCGCGGCTGGCCATGCAGCCAATGCCGCAGATACGCACCCTACCGACGCCACTCACCTAGAACGAATACGCGTCCACCGCTTCCGGCGGCGCAGCGCTGATCAGCCAGTAAACCAGCCCGATGCTGATCACTATCACGATCAGCGCCTTCAGCAGCTGCGAACTCGTGATCGCTTCATGTGGCGCAACCCACATGGCCGGTTTGTGCCCGGTGAACATCGGCACGACGAGGTTCTGCTTCTTTACCAGCCAATAGAAGCCGATCGCCAGCAGATGCAGCGCGACCGCGCCCAGGATCATGTTGAAGTTCGCGTGATGCAGCGACGTCAGCTTGCCGGCCAGCGCTCCGCTCACTGCCGGGTTGTACGGGCCCCACCACGCGATATCGTCGGTGGCGAACAAGCCGGTGCCGGTCTGGAATGCGACCATTGCCATCATCACGATCACCATCAAGCCGCCCGCCGGATTGTGGCCCGCCGAGTTGAGTGGCTCGCCGCCCTTCAGGCTGCGGAGGTACTTCAGCAGTGTCGACGGGCCGCGCAGGAAATTCGCGAAGCGCGCATGCCGCGGACCGACGAAACCCCAGATGATGCGGAACAGCACCAGGCCGATCATCCAGTAACCCAGGTAGAAGTGGTACTGCATGTATTCGAAGCCGGCCTCTGCGGTGGCCCACGAAGCGGCGATGCTCAACGCGAACAGCCAGTGAAAGACGCGCAGCGGCAGATCCCAGACCAGTCTTTTTTCTTCAGTCACACTCATGTCTCATCCATATACTTCGTAGGTTGGGCTGAGTCTTCGAAGCCCAACGATTTTGTCTGCATCAGATGTTGGGCTTCGAAGACTCAGCCCAACCTACGCGTCTCATGCTTCATTAGAGCTTGCGTTGGTCCGCTGCGCCGAGTTCCTTGATAAGCGCGGCAGTTTCCTGGTGCACTTCGATGCGCGTGCCGCCGCGGCCGTGTCCGCCCGCGCGGCCCAGCGCGGAGTCCAGCGGCGTCATGCCTTTCGCATCCTTCGCCTGCAGGTCGGCGTTGTGCGCGACGAGCGTTTTCACGACGTCATTCCAACCCCACAGCGCCGCGCCATGCAATGCGGTTTGTCCCTTGTCGTCGCGCGCGTTGACGTCCGCGCCGGCCTTGACCAGCAGCTCGATGCATTCGACCGCCTGCGCGGGCGTCTTGAATTTGCCGCGCGTGTCGATTTCGTTCGACGCCAGTCCGGCCGCCGCCATCAGCGGCGTGACGCCGGTGAGGTTGGGCAGATGCGGGTTCGCATCGTGTTCGAGCAGCAGGCGCACGGCCGGCGTGTCGCCCGCTTTCGCGGCGCGCAGCAGCGGCGTCGCGTCGATCGTGAGCATCAGGTCGGCACCGCGGTCCGCGCCGAGCGAGCGGAAGGGCGGCAACAATTTCAACCGCGCATTGGGATTCGCGCCCGCGTCGAGCAGCATCTCGATCAGCTTGAGACTGGTCGTCTGGTCGAGCGAAGGCCGGTCGGGCCGGCCGCCGAAAGGAATCGTGTTCACGTCGACCGCCGCGTACAGCGGCGCGCGGCCCCACCAGTCCCACTTGTTCGGGTTCGCGCCTTTTTCCAGCATGAACGCGGCGATATCGAAATTGAAGTTGATGATGGCAGCGATCAGCGGTGTGACGCCTTCGGGATCGGCCATGTTCAAGTCCGCGTGCGCTTTCACCAGCGTCTTCACGCATTCCAGGCAACCGCGCCGCGCCGCGTACAGCAACGGTGTGAGACCGCCGCTCGGGCGGGCTTGGGCGCGCGGCTCGGCGGTGACTTGCCGCTGCGCGCTGTGCACTTGCGAACGCGCGTTCACGTTCGCCCCGTGCTTCACCAGCAGTTCGACCATCGCGGGCTGGTTCTGCGCAGCTGCCCACATCAATGCGGTCTGGCCGCGGCGTTCCTCGGCCGCGTTGACGTTGGCATGCCGGTGCAACAGCACGTTCGCCGCCGCGACGTTGCTGGTGCGCGCCAGCACCATCAGCGCGGTCTGGCCGTCCGCGTTCGGCGAGTCGGGGTCCGCGCCCGCTTTCAACAGCATTTCGATGACGGCGGGATTGCCGGCGATGGCGGCTTCGGACATCGGCGTTGCGCCGTATTCGTTCGCGGCCTTGGCGTCGGCGCCGGCTTTCAGGAGTTGGCGGACTTGTTCGACGTCGTCGCGATAGACGGCCCAGTGCAGTGGGGTGGTGCCGTCGGGGGCGCGGTCTTCGGCGAGTGCGTTGAAGGCCAGAGATGCGAAGATCAGACATGCCAGTAACAAAGTTGAGCAGTGTTTGATCGCGCGCCCCCTCCCTAGCCCTCCCCCGTCAAGACGGGGGAGGGGACCGGAAGGACGGGGGAGGGGATCGGAAAAGGCGCTGAGACGATCGCGCATCTCAGACCTCCGCGAGCGATCCGGAGCTGTCGCCGAGCTTGTCGGGGGAGACTCCGGAGCGGTCGAGCATGGTGGCGAGCACGTTCGCGAGCGGCGTGTGGTCGGGGTAGCGCAGGTGCTGGTTGCCCTTGTGTTTGCCGCAGGCGCCGCCGATCAGCGCGGTCGGCAGCGGGAACTGGTTGTGGCGGTCGCTGTTGCTCATGTTGCTGCCGTACAGGAACAGCGAGTGGTCCAGCATCGAGCCGTCGCCGTCGGGCATGGCCGCCAGCTTGGCCAGGAACTTCGCGAACACTTCGGTGTGGAAGGTCTGGATGCGCACCAGCTTTTCCTTCTTGCCCGGATCGTTGGCGTGGTGCGAGAGCGGGTGGAAGGCGTCCGGCACGTTCACGTTGTTGTACGTCATGCCGCTGACTTCCGCGGCCATCATGAAATTGACGATGCGCGTCAGGTTGGCCTGGTACGCCAGCGCCGCCATGTCGAACATCAGGTTGATGCGCTCGGGGAAGGACTCGGGAATGCCCACCGGCACCTGCGGCAGCTTGAGATGCGACAGATCCTGCTGCTCCATTTTCTGCACGCGGCGCTCGATCTCGCGCACGGTTTCCAGATAGTCGCTGAGCATGGCGCGATCCTGTGCGCCCAGCACGCGCTGCATTTCGTCGGCGTCGGCTGCGATCATGTCGAGGATGCTGTTGTACTGCTGCGCCAGCGCCGCGCGTTCCGCCGGCGAATCGCCGCGGCCGAACAGGCGTTGGAAGAGCTTGCGCGGGTTGTATTCCATCGGCAGCGGCGTGGTCGGCGTGCGAAACGAAATCGTGCCCGAATAGCTGCAGCCGTATTCGCGATCGCACGCGCCGCCGCCCGCCGGTTGTTCGGTGGATATTTCCAGCGACGGCTGCGGCGTGTCCTGGCCGATGTGCTGCGCGGCGATCTGGTCCACGGTCACGCCGCCGAACGGATCCTGCTGGCCCTTCTTCGGATGCACGCAGCTCAACCAGGTGCCCGGCACGATGGCATGCACCGCACCGCTTTCGGCGGGCCGGTTGCCGAGGCCGCTGATGACGGTCAACTGTTTCTGGTACGGCGCGAGCGGCGCGAGAATGGGACTGATCTTGAAGTCGCTGCCTTCGGTCGACGGCGTCCACTGTTCCATGATGGAGCCGTGCGGAAAGTAGATGAAGCCCAGGCGCGGCGTCACCTTCGCGGCAGTCTTCGCCAGCGCGGTGTGCGCGGGAATCATCGCGTCGAGCAGCGGCAGTGCGATGGCCGCGCCGACGCCGCGCAGCACGGTGCGGCGCGAGAGGTGTTTCTTGGTGATGAACATGGAAATCTCCTAAGGCGCGGCCGGCTTCGCGGGGGCTTTTGCACTTACCCGAGCTGTCACCTGGGCCGTCACTTGAGCCGTCACCTGGGCCGAAACTTCCCCGGGGCCTTTGGCCTTGGCGGGATCATCCGATGGAATCATGGACATCGAGAACGGTTCGCTTTTCACGATGCCGCAGATAAGCGAGGAAAAGCGGTAACCGTCCGGTGCGGCGCTGCGCACGATGGCGCGCACCGCCGGCATGTCGTGATATTCGATGCCGCGGCCGAGCGCGTAGATCAGCAGCTTCTCGGTGACGGTCTGCGCGAACTGATCGGGCTTCGCCGTCAGCGCCTTGCGCAGATCGTCCGGACCGTTCATCGCGAGGCCGTGCAGTTCGCCGCTGGAGTCGATCACGGTGCCGGCGTCGCGATCCTTGTCGCGCCACTTGCCGACCGCATCGAAGTTTTCCAGCGCGAAGCCGAGCGGATCCATGATGCCGTGGCAGGCGTTGCACGACGGGTTGGCGCGATGCTTCTCGGTGAGTTCGCGAACCGTGAGCGCCTTGCCGCCCGCCTGGTTTTCCTTGAGCGTCTCCACCCCGGGGGGCGGCGCGGCCGGCGGCGTGCCGGTGATATTTTCCAGTATCCATGCGCCGCGCAGCACCGGCGCGGTGCGATTCGCGTATGACGAGCCCATCAGAAAGCTGCCCTTGCCGAGCAGACCCCAGCGGCGCGAATCGGTGAGCGTGACGCGGCGGAAGCGGGGGCCGCGGATGTTGGGAATGCCGTAATGCAGCGCGAGGCGTTCGTTGACGAATGTGTGATTCGCCGTGAGCAGGTCGAGCACGCCGCGGTCCTCGCGCAGGATGCTGTCGACGAACAACTCAGTCTCGCGCCGGAACGCGGCGCGCAGCGACGCATCGAATTCCGGGAACAGGCTCGAGTCCGGTTCGACGGCGTCGATCTTGTCCACGTTCAGCCATTGCGACGCAAAGCTGGTGACGAGCGAGCTGGACTTCGGATCGGCGAGCATGCGCTGCACCTGCTTATCCAGCACGCCGGCATCGCGCAGCTTGCCAGCGGCTGCGAGATCGAGCAGTTCGTCGTCCGGCCCCTGGCTCCACAGGAAGAACGCCAGGCGCGAGGCGAGTTCGAGATCGCCGATGCGATACACGGCGCCGGGTGCGGCATCCTGCGGCACCGGCTCGATGCGGTAGAGGAACTTCGGGCTGGCGAGAATCGCCATCAAGCCTTGCTGGATGCCGGTGTCGAAGTCGCCGCTGGCGCGACCGGCGCGATAGAAGCGCATGGGTGCCGCCAGGTCGGCGGCGCCGACGGGGCGGCGAAATGCCTTGCGCGCCAGCTTCGACAGGATCTGTTCGGCGCATGGCGCTTCGGTGTCCGGCGTCGTCGGGCGGCAGACGAAAATCTGCTGGCGGCTCGGCGTCGGGCTGATGCCGGTGGGATTGTGGGGGCCGACGACTTCGAAGCTGCTCATGACCGGATTGCGGCCGAATCCCACGCCCGGGCCCAGCGGCTGCAGCGATTCCTCGGATTCGGCGAAAGTCTTCGCGACGAACGTGACCGCCACCTTGTGTGGCCCGGCCTTCACCGGCACGCGGATGTTCTGGAAGCGGTCGCGCAGTTTCTTCACGGCGGCGGCCTGTTGCTGGTCGACCATCTTCAGGTCTTCCGGCCCGCCCAGCTCGCCCTGGAACACCTTCACACCATCGATGGTCATCACGATCTTCTGGTGATCGTCCAGGCCCGCGACGTAACCGCCGCCCCCGCCGCCGGTGTTGTTGAGGTTGAACGTGTACTCGCCGTCGGCCGGGAAGTAGTGTTCGACCAGCATGCCGCCGCGCGTGCCCAGCGGCATGCCTTCTATATAAGACTCCTGGCCGCTCGGGTTCCCGCGATACACCATGCTCGCCGGCATCGGCGCCGACATGCCGATGGCCTGCACACTCACGTCGCGCGCCGCGTAGATGTATTGATCGAGGAACGACGGCGACACTTTCAATACGCTGGCGACGTTGTCGAAGCCTTCGCTGGTGGTGTCTTTCGGCAGCAGCGCCGCGGCGTCGATCTGCAGCGCCAGCAGGCTTTGCACGGCGCGCGCGTACTCGGTGCGGTTCAGCCGGTGCAGCACGACGTTGCCCGGATTCGGATGGCCTTCGGCCGATTGGTCGAGGCGCGTTTCCAGCCAGTTCACCATCGCATCCACCGCCTGCTGATCCGGCTGCGGTTTGCCGGGCGGCGGCATCAGGCGGCCGCGCAGTTTGCGCACGGCTTGTTCCCAGATCTGTGCGTCGTCGGCGATGCCCTCGGGCGTCATCGTGTCGAACGCGACGCCGCCGGCCCAGTCGGTCGCGTTGTGGCAGTCGGAGCAGTATTTATCCAGGATCTGCCACTGCGCGACGTTCTGATGACTGGCTGGAGCCGGCGCCGGATGGGTGGGCGGCGCGGGCGTATCAGAGTCGGCGGCGAATGCGGCGACGCCGACGGCAGTCGCGGCGAGCAGGGCAGGGCGCAGTTTTTTGGATCGGCTGCTCAAACAATTCCACCGAGAGATCGGACGTGGCCCCACAGCCCCTTGTAAGCGTTGGCGACGAACAGTCGCGAATCGCCCCAGCGCGCGTCGAATTCCTGCGTGGGTTGCGCCGCTATCATGTCGTCGGCGCCCATGCCTTTCTTGAGTAATCCGATCAGGCGCTCTTGCATGGTCTTCAGCATCTCGTACTGCAATTGCAGATCCGCGCGCGTCTGCACCGGCCCAGTGCCTGGCACGATGCGCGTACGCTCGTTGGACAGGTCGAGCAATGCTTTCGACGCGTCGAGCAGTCCACCTATCCAGCCGCCCGTCGAGTAATCCAGTATCGGGTAGGCGCCGACCGACAGCAGATCGCCTGCCACCAGAACGTTGCGCGCGGGGAAGAACACATAAAGATCGCCATCGGTGTGCGCGCGCGGCAGGTTTCCATAGAGTATTTTCTCGTTGCCGAAGTTCAACTCCCCGGCCGTATAGAAAGTCTCGGTGGGCAGCGCGTGGGCAGGGCGCGGCTTGTAGGCGCGGTTCTGCCATTCCACGAAGAAATCCGCGCCCAGCCACAGCTTGGTGTTTTCGTGCGCGATGATTTTCGCGCCGGCCTTGCCGAGCTTTTCATTGGAACCGGTGTGGTCCCAATGCCAGTGCGTGTTGAAGGCCGTCTTCACTGCGTGGCCGCCGGACTGCTGCGACACCAGTTTGAGCAGGTCGGAAGAATGCTCCGCCAGTCCGCCGTCGATCATCAGCACGCCTTCGTCATTGGCAAGCGTGACGACGTTGCTGCCTGCGCCCTCGATCAGCGTCAGTCCATCGCCAAGCGCAGTGGATCGCAGCGCGGCAGCGCGTTCCCTAGCAAAAGCAGGGGAAGATGTCTGGCCCAGGAGCGCAATCCCCGCGACACCGCCGATGGCCTGGGCGATGAAGTTCCGGCGATCGAACACCGGTTTCACGTCTGACATATTGCTCCTGAGTTGCGAATCGCCCGTGCAGGTCGCCGTGGCGCGCTCCATCATCCAATGTACCGTCGCCGCCCGCTATGCGGCAGCAGATGAAAAGTGTAGCAATGCGGCGGCGCGGGTATATCGCACAGGAGTGAATTTGTGTGAGGAACGCTTGCCTTGCGTGGTGCGATTCGCCTTGGCATTGTGCGGCCACCAATTAAAACCAAGCTCGTCACGAGGGATTCCATGTCGAAGCTGAACTGGCGCGGCCAAGCCGCCGCCGTGCTCATTGCGGGCGCGGGTGCGACGCTGGCGCTGGCCGCCGCAGAGCCGGTTGTGAAGATCAAACCGGCGCCGGCATTTACGACGCAGCAACTCATGGAGCCTCCCACCGGCAACTGGGTGACCAACGGCGGCAGTCTTTATAACCAACGTTACTCGCCGCTGACTGCGATCAACCGCGACACGGTGCGCAACCTGAAGGCGCAGTGGCGCACGCATCTGAATGGTTCGGGTATCGGCGCGCAGTATTCAGGCCAGGCCCAGCCGATTTTCTATGCGGGCGTGCTGTACATGACCACCGGCGCGAGCGACGTGTTCGCGCTCGACGTGGCGACCGGCAAGATCCTGTGGAGCTATCAGGCCAAGCTCGATCCGGCGCGTGTGAAAGTGTGCTGCGGCTGGGTGAATCGCGGCGTTGCCCTGGGCGACGGCAAGGTCTTTCTCGGCCAGCTCGATGCGCAGCTGGTCGCACTCGATCAGCGCACCGGCAAAGTGGTGTGGTCCATCCAGGCCGAAGATCCGCTGCAGGGTTACAGCATCGTCAGCGCACCGCTGTATCACGATGGCCGCGTCATCACCGGCTTCGGCGGCGGCGACATGGGCGTGCGCGGTCGCGTCAAGGCGTACGACGCGAAGAGCGGCAAATTGCAGTGGACCTTCTACACCATTCCCGCGCCGGACGAATTCGGCGGAGACACCTGGCCTCGCGACAATGAAATCTGGAAGTACGGCGGTGCGACGGTGTGGCAGACGCCCGCGGTCGATCCCGAGCTAGGCATGCTGTATTTCTCCACCGGCAACGCCGCGCCCGACTTCAACGGCTCGGTGCGCAAGGGCGACAACCTGTTCACCGTGGCCATCGTCGCGCTCGACTTGAAGACGGGCAAATACCGTTGGCATTTCCAGCAGGTGCATCACGACATCTGGGACTACGATTCGCCGAGTCCCGTCGTGCTGTTCGATGCGACCATCGATGGCAAGCCACGCAAGGGCATCGCCGAAGTGTCGAAGACCGGCTGGGTGTACATCCTCGATCGCGGCACCGGCAAGCCGCTCATCGGCATCGAAGAGCGGGCCGTTCTCCAGGAGCCGCGCCAGCACACTGCCGCGACGCAGCCCTATCCCGTCGGCGACTCGGTCGTGCCGCAATTCGTCGACGTTGCGCCGGAAGGCTTCCCGCTGGTCAACGGCGGCAAGATCTTCACGCCGTTCTGGGACAAGACCGTCGTCTACAAACCGCAGATGGCGGTGAACTGGCCGCCGAGTTCCTACGATCCGGACAGCAACCTGTTCTACGTGTGCGGCATCGACGCCATCGCAACGTCCTTCAGCGATCGCAAGCCGTTCGCGCCGCCCGGCCTGCAAGGCATGTGGATGGGCGGAGGCGGTGCGTTCACGGGAGTCGCGGCGCGCGGCATCTTCTCCGCCGTCGATCTGAAGACCAACAAGCTCGTGTGGCAGCAGCAGTGGTCGGATCGCTGCTTCAGCGGTTCGCTCGCGACGGCCGGCGGTCTGGTGTTCGTCGGCCGCAGCGATGGCCGCTTCACCGCGCTGGACAAAGCCGACGGCACTAAGTTGTGGGAATTCATGACCGACGCCGGCGTGAACGCACCGGCGAGCACGTTCGAATATCAAGGCAAGCAGTATGTCGCGGTAATGTCGGCGGGCACGTTGTTCGGCGGCTCGAAGAAGGGCGACAGCGTGTGGCTGTTCTCGCTGTCGGGAAAACTGGAGTCCTTCCCCATCGCCGCGCCGACGCGTCCGGGTGCGCCGCCGCCGCCGCAGGCCGAAGTCACCATCGCGCCCGGCACGCCCGACGTCGACAACGGCAAGAGGGTCTTCGGCATGTTCTGCGTCGCCTGCCACGGCGACTCCGGCATGGGTGGCCACGGCGGCGGCGCGCCGCTGAACAACGCATCCAGGGATCTCAAGCTGCTGGTGACGACGGTGACCAACGGCCGCAACGACATGCCGTCGTTTCGCAGCGTGCTGCCACCGGAGCAAATTCGCGACGTGAGCGCGTATATCGCCGACAAGTTGTTCTAGCGCGGCCTCATATCGGCCCGGAACGGCTGCCGGGCGCGTTTTCGGCGGCAACATCGGCAGGGATATCTGCGAAGATAGCGGTATTACAGACCCACCCCGGCGCCGCCGGGGTGCGGCATACCGATCGAAGGGACGACCGATGAGCCTATTTACGCGCTTGTTCAACAAAGCGCCGCCCCCCTCGTTGGGAGGCAGATCCGCCACGCCCGGCAAAGTATCCAGCGATGGTGCGCAGCGGGTTGCCGTTGCCGCGCCCGCCGATGGCCCACAGGACGACGCGCCGCGTATCGCTGCCGTCGGCAAGCTGGGCTATGGCGAGGCACTGATTGCCGCGACCCTGGATACGTCGTCCATTGCAGTGCAGGGCGCAGCGCAGCGCCGGCTGCTGCAGCTGATGGAATCTGACGACGTGAACGATGTGGACATTCTTGCCAAGCTGGCCATCGACGGGCCGTCGACCCGCGTACGGCAGCTGGCCGCCGAGAAGGTCGACGACCCCGCGCGGCTGCGCAAGCTGCTGAAGGAAGCGCGCGGCAAGGACAAGAACGTCTTCAAGATCATCAAGGGCAAGTGCGACGCCATCAATGCAGTGCAGCGGCAGGCTGAGGAAGCGCATGCGGCGATCATCGCGCTCGGCGAAGCGATCGAGCGTCACAGCTTCAGGCCTTTCGATGGCGCTTTCCTGGTCACGCTCGATCATTTCAACACGCAATGGAATGCGGTTGCCGCCCAGGCGCCGGAAGAGCTGCGCGCCCGCGTGACGCATGCGATCGGACGCGGCCGCGAAGTGATCGGCCAGCATCTGCGCATCGTCGCGGCGCAGGCTGCGCAGGCGAGCGCCATCGAGAATGCCGATGCGCAGCGCCGGACCGTGTTGGAGGAGATGCGCAAGCAACTCGTATCGCTGTATGCGGCGGATTCCGCAGATGCCGAAGCGGCCAGCGCGGCCACTGCTCAATTGACGCGCTGGAGCGAGCGTTGGCACGACGCGTCGCGCTACAAAGCTGCGAATCCCGTCGACTCGTCGGCATTCGAATCGTTGCGCAACGCGTTGCCGCAGTTGTTGCAGAAGCATGCTCAACATGGGACGTTGCGCCAGCAGGTCGAAGCTTTCCACAGCGCCGCGCCCGACGCAGACCTGGCCGCGAATTGTGCGGCGTTGCGCGAAACGCTCGCGCTGCGCAGTGCGTTGCCGGAATCCGACGTGCCGGCCATCGTCGGTGATGCCGAAGCGCTGTTGCAGGAATGGCAGAAGTCGCGGACCGACAAGGAAGCGGCAGCAGCCAATGAATTGCGGCAGTTGGGTGGGATCATTCGCCGCGCCTTGCGCGCGCTGGATGAAGGCAAGTCAGCGCAGGCGACCGGCATGCGCCGCTCCATAGCGGAATCGCTGGCGGAATTGCCGTCGGTGCCGCGTTCCCTGTCCGCGCCGCTGGAGCAGCTCGATAAACGCCTCGGTGAATTGCAGGACTGGAAAAGTTTCGCGGTGACGCCGAAACGCGCGCAGCTCATCGAACAGATGGAAGCATTGGTGGGATCCAAAGAACCGCCCACCGAGCTGGCCGAACGCATCAAGAAGCTGCAGGACGAATGGAAGTCGATCAGCAAGGGCGCCGCCGCCGCGCAGAGCGAAGCCGATTGGGACCGCTTTCACCGCGCCGCCCAGGCGGCATATCAACCGTGCCGCGAGTTCTTCGCGGAGCAGTCGCGCGCCCGCCATGAAAATCTGGAGAAGCGCAGGAAGCTGGCGGCCGAGCTGACGCGCTACGAAGGCGCGACCGATTGGGACAACCCCAACTGGCGCGACGTCGCGAAGCGCCTGCGCAATGCCCGGCAGGATTGGCGCAACTTCAGTCCCACCGAGCGCGCCGCGACGAAGCCGGTGCAGGAGGAATTCGATACGGCCATCGGCAAACTGCAGGTGCGCATGGATGCCGAGTACTCCGCCAATGTCGAACGCAAGAAAGCGTTGATGCAGCAGGCGGAGGGATTGGTCGGCGAGACCGATACGCGCAAGGCCATCGACGAGATCAAGCGGCTGCAGTCGGTATGGAAATCGGTGGGGCTGGTGCCGCACTACGAGGACCAGAAGCTGTGGGAGAAATTTCGGCAGCACTGCGACGCCGTGTACAAGAAGAGCCAGGAGCAATACACCCAGTTCGTCGCGGAACTCGACATCAACAAGGCCAAGGCGCTGGCGCTGTGCGCCGAAGCCGAACAACTTGCGACCGCATCCGGTGCGGCCTTGCTGGAGGGTGTGCCGCGGATCAAGCAACTGCGCGAAGAGTTCGGCGCCGTTGGCGACCTACCGCGCGCCGAAGCCAACGAGATCTTCCGAAAGTTCG
>Ga0307509_10005973_pt1 | contig 16639 bp, 15 predicted proteins | sample 10_EM_MG_FD_202245 | JGI IMG/M metagenome (GOLD analysis project Ga0307509, IMG submission 202245) | Populus trichocarpa ectomycorrhiza microbial communities from riparian zone in the Pacific Northwest, United States - 10_EM | ecosystem: Host-associated > Plants > Roots > Unclassified | place... | reverse complement strand
ATAATTAAGTATTCCTGCCGGAGAGCAGAATAATAGACGGCTGTGACCGAAAACCATGCGGGGATCACACCTTGTTGATGGAATAGACCTGACCCTGCTCGCCAACCGTACCCGACTCTCCATTTAACGTCCGATGATTCCGCTCCCGTTCCCACGAGTGCTACGCATTTCCCTATTCTTCGAATCGTCCCGGCACGTAGCTTCGCCCGATCGCCGAGGCCGTTTTTTTGATTCGTGACGTATCCTCGGTCCGGGTTTTACTGCGGTCTGCCTGCCCCTTTACTCGTTGTTTCCATGTTCCGGCCCCCAGCAATGCTACTCGACCACGTTAGGGAGAAGTTCGCGGTGGGAGCAACGACTTTTACGCTTCAGATTCCGACACGCACGTTTGGGTCTGCGATTTTGGCGCGGACACCCAAACCTGTGCCGGCGTTACAACTGTCAGAGGTCGCGTTCTCAGTGTACTACCCTACTCACTCGGGTTTGCCGACGAATAAGTATCGGTATTTGGATTGGGTCGTGAGGTAAAGTGATTTTACAATTTCAGCGGCCGTCTTGGGTTCATTGCTTGGCGGATTCTCTTGGGGACCGATACTGATCGTGTGCTCCGTAGGCCGATCAGAGGTTCACTGGCTGGCATCGCCCATTTCACAGGCAAGTCTGTCTCAGAATATGATTGAACCCTGTGACACGTATCTGACCGATCCTACCTTTTATCACCGTAGGCTTCCCGACGTGGCTGTTTTGGCCGATATTCTTTTTCTACGCTTCTCTTATCAAGGTGTGTAGTACCCAACCAAACGAACTAATTATCGACGCTCATTTTGCGAACGGTGAAGATACCCGTGTACTCAAATGCACCAGTTCTCCCCCCATCTGCGAAAGGAGATGGTACCAAAACCTGGCCGCTTGTGATCTTCTCTCACGGACTTGCCGGACAACGGACAACGTATAGGTCAGCGCACACTACGTATCTCATCGTCCCAATTTGCGCTGAGAGAGGGAATCCAGTCATTTATGCGCGAGGATCGCTTCTACGGGCAAGGTTGTCGTGGCGATGGAACATCGAGACGGCAGCGGGACGTTCTGTTACCCAAAGTCTCCAGAAACGGGCGAGAGAGATCTTCTGCTCTACATCAAAGCGGCCGACACATCGTGCGTTCTGAACGTTTTCCCGATTCAGTCGAACACTCACATCGGTTCCAAGGTACGGCGACGACAAGAGGTTTGATTTCCGAAGAGAACAACTCGAGCAACGGAGATTCGAGATATACGCTGCCGTGGATGCATTGAAGAACCTATCTATCGATGGCGATCCCGGGAACCTATCCACCATAGACGGCAGCGACGTGGACTGGCCAGACTTCCAAGGAACTATCGGATTCGACGCTATGCAATTAACTGGTCACTCTTTCGGCGCCGCTACGCTCTTTTCGCTTCTGTCCCATGAACCTCCGGAGGGCTTCGCGCCTCTCCCGGCGACACACGCACTGTTTTTGGACCCGTGGTTGGAGCCATTCGAGAACTCCAGTATTGTCCAGGCGAGTAATAGCGCTCATATCAAGAAGATCATACTCCACTCCGAAGGGTTCACTTTGTGGAAGAGCCATATGGCCCAGATGGTCGAAGTAGCCAAGGACTGGGGGAACGTGCCTATATACACGATCGGTACAGTCTGTTCACCCGTTCCAATTCAAATCCATATTCTCACACTCGAGCTATGTAGCCCGGGCAACACACCAAAGCTTCTCAGATTATACCGTACTTCTACCCAGGTTCCTCATTAGAAAGAAAGTCCAACTCCTTCAAAAGATTTCCGAGTTATCAGCCGCGTTCCTCGATGATCGCGTGGAAGAGGTGCTCGCTCGCTCCGCGACTCGTGAGATGGAGGTTGAGACCGTGAAGGGCCGAGGTGGCAAAGAGAAAAGGCGGCTGGTTGCGAACGCTGGAGATATAATCGTACATTAGATTCCCTTCAACAACCTAATTTCGTAGACATCGAATACATCAAATCTAGAACACAAATAAGATACCGGGAAATATGGATCTGCGGGTAAAGTCATGCCTCCCACCTCCCATCGCTTCGAGGTTTAAGCTAAGTTGGTAATTGGGCATCTCTTGTCAACATTCTGGGCCTCGGCTTCTGTCATCTGAAACCCAAACGAAACCACACCCTCAACCTCCTTCCAAAGGGCAATCACGCACTCCATGATCGGATCGCATATGATGTACGGTACTCGTGGGATAACCAACCAGACTGAGATCTTTCTCCCGGAGAAACGCATCCCCAGCCGGAATATGGCTTGGGCAAGCCCCATGTACAGCGGCATCAACTTTGATGGCTCTACGCCTGAGAAAGCACCACGCCACATGTGGTGCCAGAAGGCCTGCTCAGGCATGAACCGCAAGGATTGGATGCATCCTCCGGGAATTGCATCAATCAGAAGGAATTCTGGGCTGACATCCACGGGGAGCCAATCGATCGACAACTCGCGAAGTGTAGGGCAGCCAGTGAAGAATGAAGGGAGGATCTGTAGGTTCGGCGCGTTCCTCACTGCTGGGGGAGGGGATTCAGAATCAGGACACAGAGTACAGAAAAAGTCCGACCTCTTCCCAGCCCTGCGATCGAGAGGACTTCCAATCGATCCGCACTACAATTGACAATCGAGATGATGGTTTCGAGGGTCGTGCCGGAACCATATCTGATGTAGATCTCCCGGAACCGAAGACTACCTTCACCCCATGTGAGGCATTTGGCTGCACGGAAACCGAAGAGAACCAGTTTCTTCCGGGTTGGGCCAGGAGGAGTGTCGGAAAGTAGTCCGGTTGGGAAGGCGCTGGGGTTGAGTAGAAGACAATCTACGAGAGGGAACGACCTGGTGATGTGGGCCCATGATCCGCGCGTTATCTTCATGCAGGGGTCCCATTGGAGAATGTGGACGCTTCCAGCAAATGGAGTAAAGCAGCGAGTGAGAATTTCCGGAGGGAGGTCTTCTATGTCCCAGTAGTGAACCCGAAGGACCTGCACGTTACGGAAGGAATCGAAGAAGGGGAGGCCGCGTTCGAGTGATTCCCTGTCTACCCACAGTCCATCTGCTCTCGTCGCCTAGATGGTTAGTGAGCGGACGTGGCGGGATACCCCGTTCGGACCTGGGGACACCACATCACACCAACGCGTGAAAAGGGGGCCGGCGGTGGAGAATTTGATGTCGTGGAATAGGTGGAACTGACTTCGTTCGACCCATGCCCTCGAGATGAGTGAGGCCGCCCTGGTCGTCGCGTAAGATGGAGAGTCGGCAGCCCAGACTCCGTCGATGATTTTGTCGATCAGTTCTTGGGGAATTTTCATGTCTGCAGTGATTCAATATTCAATACTGGGAGAGCGTTTCTGTGCACCGGACTTACATCTTAGCCTTGTTCCGGTATGGCAAGGAGGTTCGAAACTTCGAACGCCGTCATGGCCATGACGGCGTGACCCGACCACTACAAATTGATCCGCACTCTCTCTTTCTCCCGCCCCGACGCCCCCCCGCACCAGCCATGTACGCCACTTTCTCACTGGGAAGAAACCCTTCAAAATATTTCCGAGCTATCACTGGCATTCCTCGATGATTGCATGGAGGAGGCGTTCGGTCATTCTGCAACTCATGAGATGGAGGTTGAGGCCGGGGGTGGGTGTGGTCAAGAGACAAGGCAACTGATTGCGAATGCCGAAGATGTAATCGTACATTAATTCCCTCCATCCCAACTTTGTAAACAACAAATACATAGAATCAAAGTTCAAGCTAAGTTGGTAACTGGGTGTCTCTTGTCAGTGTTCTGGTCCTCGCCCTCTGTCATCTGAAATCCAAACGAAACCACACCCTCAACCGCCTTCCGAAGGGCAACCACGCATTCCATGACTGTATCGCATATGACGTACGGCACCCGTGGGATAACCAACCAAACTGAGATCTTTCTCCCAGAATTGCGCATCCCCAGCCGGAGTATTGCCTGGGCGAGTTTCTCATACGGAGGCATAAACATAAACGTCTCCACGCCTGAGAAACGGCCATCCCACATGTGCCGCCAGAAGAGTGGGTCAGGCATGACCCGTAGCGATTGAATGCATCCTCCGGGAATTGCATCAATGATATGCAATTCCGGGGTGACCCCCACAGGGATCCAATCGATCGACATCTCGTGAAGTGCATGGCAACTACTGAGGAACGAAGTGAGTATCCGTGCGTCTGACGGATCTATCGCCGCTAGAGGAGTGTTCAAAATCACCCAGACTCGCTATACAAAAAAAGTCTGACCTCTTCCTATCCCTATGAACGAGAGGATTTCCAACCGATCTGCATAACCATTGATGATTGGGATGATGGTTTGGAGTGTTGTGTTGAAACTGCACCCGATGTAGATTTCCTGGAACCGAAGGTCGCCCCCACCCCACTCGAGGCATCGAGCTGTCCAATCACCGGAGAGCAACTTCTTCCTGGTTACGCCAGCGGGAGTGTCGGAGAGTAGTCCAGTTGGGATGCGTTCGGGGTAGAGTAAAAGGCAGTCTACGAGAGGAAACAGCTCAACAATGTGGGTCCATGACTTGCGTGATATGTGCATGTGGGGGTCCCATTGGAGAACCCGGACGCTTCCAGTGAGTGGGGTGAAACATCGAGTGAGTAATTCTGGAGGGAATTGTTCGATGTCCCAGTGACGAATTCGGAGGACCTGCACGTTACGGAAGGAATCGAAGAAGTGGAGATTACGCTCGAGTGATTCCCCGTCTACCCATTGTCCATCTCCCGCTGTCGCCTGGATGGTCAATGACCGGACGTGGCGGGATACTCCATCCGGACCCGGGGATATGGCATCACACCAACGCGTGAAGTAGTTGTCATAAACAGAGAATTGAATGTCGTGGAATAGATAATGTTGACTTCGTTCGACCCATGCCGTTGAGATCAGCGAGGCCACCTTGGTCGTCGTGTGAGATGGAGAGTCGTCGGCGTCCCAGACTCCGTCAATGATCTTGTCGATTAGTTCTTGAGGAATATTCATGTCTGCGGGTAAGTCAACACTGGGAGAGCGTTTCCGTGCACTGGACTTACGTCTTAGCCTCGTAGGTGGTGAGTGATTGTTTGAGTATGAGGAGAATGTCCGAACTCTGACTGAACGTGACCCGATCACGATAAATTGATCCGCACTCACTCTCTTCCACCCCGACGCCCCCTACCAGCTATGTAAGCTAAAGATCCTACCATTGGAAAGAAACCCCTTTACAAGTATTTCCGAGTTGTCGATTACATTCCTCGATGATCGCGTGGAGGAGGTGTTCGGTCATTCTGCAACTCACGAGATGGAGGTAGAACCGTGGGGGCAGATGACTCGTGGTAGAGAGAAAAGGCAACCGATTGCAAATGCTGAAGATGTGATCGTACATAACTCCCTCCTTCCTAACCTTGTAAACAATGAATAGATGGAATCGAGCTTCAAGCTAAATTGGTAACTGGGTGTCTCTTGTCAACATTCTGGGCCTCGGCTTCTGTCATATGAAATCCAAACGAAACCACACCCTCAACCGCTGTCCAAAGGGCAACCACACATTCCATGACTGGATCGCGTATGATGTACGGCGTTCGTGGGATAACAAACCAGACTGAGACCTTTCTCCCAGAGTTACGCATCCCCAGCCGGAGTATGGCCTGGGCGAGTTTCTCATACGGAGGCATCAATCTCGACGGCTCCACGCCTGAGACACTGCCATCCCACATACCGATCCAGAGTGACCGATCAGGCAGGACTCGCAGTGATTGAATGCATCCTCCGGGAATTGCATCAATGAGATACAACCCCCAGGTGATCACCACAGGGATCCAATCAATCGACAACTCGTGAAGTGCACGGCAACTACTGAGGAACGAAGTGAGGATCCGTGCATCTGACGGATCTATCGACGCTGGAGGAGAGAGTTCAGAATCACCCAGACGCGCTATACAAAAAAAAGTCTGACCTCTCCCTACAATTGAGAGGACTTCCAACCGATCCGCGAAACCATTGACGATTGGGATGAAGGTTTGGGGTGGTGTGCCGAAACCGCATCTGATGTAGATTTCCTGGAACTGAAGGCTCCCCCCACCCCACTCGAGGCACCGAGCTGAGTAATTACCGGAGAGCAGCTTCTTCCTGGTTACACCAGCGGGAGTGTTGAAGAGTAGTCCAGTTGGGAAGTCTTCAGGATGGAGTAGAAGGCAGTCTATAAGAGGGAACAGCCCAATAACGTGGGTCCATGACTTGCGTGATATCCGCGGGTGGGTGTCCCATTGGAGAACGCGGACGCTTCTAGCGAGGGGTGTGAAACACCCAGTGAGCAACTCCGGAGGAAATCGTTCAATGTCCCAGTAATCAATTCGGAGGACCTGGACGTTACGGAAGGAATCGAAGAAGGGGAGACCGCATTCGAGCGTTTTCTCGTCTATCCACCATCCATCTCTTGATCTCGACCGGATGGTCAGGGACCGGATGTGGCGGGATATCCCGTTGGGATCTGGGGACATCACATCGCACCAACGGACGAAATGGGAACCGATAACGGAGAATTCGACGTCGCGGAATAGGTGACGCTGGCTTCTGTTGACCCATGACTTTGAGATGAGCGAAGCCGCCTTGGTTGTTGTGTGAGATGGAGAGTCGTCGGCGTCCCAGACTCCGTCAATAATTTTGTCGATTAGTTCTTGGGGAAAACTCATGTCTGCGGGTATTTCAATACTGGGAGAATGTTTTCGTGAGCTGAGCTCACATCGCAATCTGGAGGGTCCGGAGTTCGTGGACTCTGTCTGGATGTGACTCGATCACGTGCACGATCCGCATTCACTCTTCCAACGCGCCCCCAAGCCAGTTGGGTAACTAAAGATCCTACCCGGGCGCCCTATTGCTCTACAGCTCGTGGGATAGAAGTCGGGGCGGTGAAGGGCTGACATCGATGTGGTAAAAATAAAAGGTGGCTGGTCGTGAATGCTGGAGATATAGTCGTACATCAGTTTCTCTTCAATATCCTAATGTTGTAGACATAGGATACATCGAATCTAGAGCACAAATAATGTATCAGGCGATATAGACCTATGATTAAGCTTGTGCCTTCACCTCTCCGTCGCTCCAGTGTTCAGGCTAGGCCTGTAATTGGGTGTCTCTCATCAATATTTTGGGACTCGACCTCCGTCATCTGAAACTGAAATGAAACCACCTCCTCGACCCTCTCCCACAGGGCAACCACGCATTCCCTAACGGGGTCACATATAACGTACGGCACTCGAGGGACGACAAACCAGACTGAGATCTTTCTTCCGGGGTTACGCATCCCCAGCCGGACTATAGCCTCGGCGAGTTTTTCGTACGGAGTAATCAACCTTGATGGTTTTACGTGTGAGAAACGACCATTCCACATTTTCCGCCAGAGGGCTCGATCAGGCATGACCCGTAGCGATTGGATGGACCCTCCTGGAATTGCGTCAATGAGATGCAATTCCGAAGTGACACTGGCTGGGAATGGGAACCAGTCGATCGATAACTCGCGAAGCGCATGGCAGCCACTGAGGAATGAAGGGGGGATGGGTGTGTCTACGTCTATCACTGGTAGGGGGGAGAATTCAGGATCAAGACACGCTATACGGAAAAAGTCTGACCTTTTCTTATCCCAGCGATCGAGAGGATTTCCAACCGATCCGCGTTACCGTTGACAATTGCGATTATGGTGAGGAGCGCCGTGCTGGAATCACATCTAACGTAGATCTCCCGGAACCGAAGACTTCCTCCACCCCACACGAGGCATGGGGCTACGCAGCCACCGGATAGAACCAGCTTCTTCCGGGTTGGGCCAGCAGGAATGTCGGAAAGTAGTCCAGTTGGAAAGAAGCTGGGGTAGTGCAGGAGGCAGTCTACGAGAGGAAACAATCCGACGATGCGGGTCCATGATTCGCGCGTTATCCGCACGTAGGGGTCCCACTGGAGAACGCGGACGCTTCCACCGAGCGAAGCAAAGTAGCGAGTGAGCATCTCCGGAGGGAACGGCTCAATGTCCCAGTAACAAATTCGGAGGACCTGCACGTTACGGAAGGAATCCAAGAAGGGGAGACCGCGTTCGAATGTTTCCTTGCCTATCCACCGTCCATCCGATCCTCTCGCCCGGATGGTCAGCGACCGGACGTGTCGGGACACCCCATTCGGACCGGGGGACACAGCACCACACCAATGCCTGAAATAGGAGCCTGAAGTGGAGAATTGAATGTCGTGGAATAGGTGATGTTGGCTTCGTTCGACCCATGCCGTTGAGATGAGCGAGGCCGCCTTGGTCGTCGTGTGAGATGGAGAGTCGTCGGCATCCCAGACTCCGTCAATGATTTTGTCGATTAGCTCTTGGGGAATATTCATGTCTGCGGGTGAATCCAACCCATCTTCAGACACCTGGAGAATGCTCTCGTACACTAGGCTTACATCTTTACCTCGTTGTGCTCAACGATCGCTTGGGTATGACTGGAAGCTGGAAGGCCCGCACTCCGTATTCGCGTGACTCGATCACTCGTCGATTACACTTCCATCTCGATGCCCCCCAAGACAACCCCTACTACAGAGGAAATCGACACGCTCGCAGCGAAGTTTAAGACGATCGGTCTCAACCAGGCCAAGGCCAAAGATGCCGCCAAAAGCCCAAAGATCGCAGAACCACTGAAGCATATCGTCGAAACATTCAAACTCTCAGAACGAGCAGTTAATGATAAACAAGCTTCATTACTCGTGCACTTCGCTCCTCCAAGTTCCAAGCTCGCGGGTGACCAGGAGAGAGGGTACATTGTTGAGAAGATAGTCGACGGAAAGCTCAAGTCGACCGATCAGGTCAATGGTGAGTCTGTAATCCCGGTCGCGTGGCACCCCCTTTGGCCTGATAAGTGCGAAACTACCAAGCTGCTATAAAGTACTTCGAAGCCCACCCGCCGCCGGTGGATGACTTGGACTTTGATCGCGAGTGCGGTGTTGGTATGTCACGTTTCATCCAGTCGTAGAACGCCAACTGATTGACCTTTGCAGGATTTAGCATCACGCCGGAGGAACTGTACGCTCGAGCCACGTCCTACATATCCTCAAACACCATCTCTGGTTGGTCAAGCCTCAGCGCTGTAATTGGCGGTTTGAAGAACACTCCGGATCTACGGTGGGCGAGCCCGTTGGACCTGAAAAACACGGTTGAAAGAGCGTTCGTGGATACCTTTGGGAACAAGGAAGAAGCGCTTGCCAAGCTGAAGGCTGAAAAAGCCAAGGTAGGCGAGAGATGACCGTTGCCTACAGCTCCATGTTCATCCTCACCACAGGATGCAAAGAAGCCATCGCCGAAGGCAACAACCTCTGAAACCGTTCAGGAGCCTTCTGCCAAGACCGTGTTCGAGCAGGGGTTCCTGGGCGCTTTGCACAAACCTGGTGGTAACCCGCAGGTCAAACCCGAACTGCGAGAAAGGCATCTTTCGGCAACTGGCAGTCACGTTTGGACTCGATTCCCGCCAGAACCGAACGGATTCCTCCACATCGGTCATTCCAAAGCCATCTTCGTAGATTTTGGTTACGCTTCTCATCATGGTGGAAAGACATACCTTCGGTACGACGACACGAATCCTGAGGCAGAGGAAGGCAAGTACTTTGAGAGCATTCTGGAGACGGTGAGGTGGCTCGGCTATGAGCCATGGAAGATTACCTACTCCAGCGATTATTTCGACCAACTGTATGGCTTGGCCGTGGAACTCATGAAACGAGACAAGGGTTACGTCTGTCTGTGTACACGTGAGTGTCATGTTTTGTCCCCCGGACTCGCCCCCTTAGCACGTTAGACAGCGGAGGAAATCCGTGCCAACCGAGGCGGTGAAAAGAGCCTCACCCGAAAGGCTTGTTCCCACCGAACGCGTCCCGTCGCCGAGTCACTGGCCGACTTCGAGAAGATGAAAGAAGGGATATTTTCTCCTGGTCAGGCCGTCCTGAGGATGAAGCAAGACCTAGAAAGCGGCAACCCTCAGATGTGGGACATAATCGCGTACCGAGTCCTTCTCTCGCCTCACCACAGAACTGGTGACCGTTGGAAAGTGTACCCGACGTACGACTTTACTCATTGTCTTGTTGATAGCTTTGAGAACATCTCGTGAGTCCCCTCCTATCCCCATGATTCCCGGGGTCTGATCACCTGTCCAAGTCACTCTTTGTGTACGACGGAGTTTATTTTGTCTCGAGAGTCCTACGACTGGCTATGCGATGCTCTGGAGGTTTACAAACCACGTCAATCGGAATTCGGTCGACTGAACGTGACGGGCACGGTCATGTCGAAACGAAAAATCCTAAAACTGGTGAAGGAGGGATACATCCGCGACTGGGACGACCCACGGTTGTATACCCTCATCGCGCTCAGGAGACGGGGTGTGCCTCCGGGTGCCATCATCTCCTTCATCAGTACTCTCGGGGTGTCCACCGCCACGACCACCATTCAGGTTACCCGTTTGGAACAATCGATTAGGCAGTACCTGGAAACCTCCGTCCCACGGTTGCTCATGGTCCTCCGACCACTCAAGGTCATGATTGAAAACCTGGAAGAGGACTACGTCTCCACAGTGGAGAAGCCACTACACCCCAGAGTACCCGAACTGGGAACTTCCGAGGTTCCGTTCACAAGGACGATATATATCGAGTCGGAAGATTTCAGACTGGAAGATTCGAAGGATTACTTCCGGCTCGCTCCCGGGAAGACCGTTGGACTTTTCGGAGCCCCATACCCCATTACCTGTACTTCGTGGAAGACCGACCCGGCGACCGGCGCCGTCGTCGAGGTCATCGCCAGACTCGAGAACTCCGGTAAGGCAAAGAAACCCAAGACGTTCATACAGTGGGTCGCCGAACACGTTCCGAGCGGCAGCCCGATCCGGATCGACGAAACTAGAATTTTCCACCAGCTGTTCAAGAGCGACAACCCTGCCGCGTCTCCCGACTATCTGGCGGATATCAATCCGGACAGTTTAGAGGTCGTCAAGGGAGCGCTGGCCGAGACTGGGATCTTGACTCTTGCCAAGAAGTTGTGGAAAGACGCTGTCGCCGAGAGTAAGGCGAGGACGGAGAAGGCGTTGAAGGAGAGCGAGACCGGAGCTCTTGGGGCTGATGATGATACACCCCGAGCCACTAGCGACCAGCTGGTGGGCAAGGAGTGCCTCAGGTTCCAGGGGTTGCGGGTGGCATACTTCGCGGTAGACAAGGACTCGAAGCTCAAGTTCTTGGAGGAGGGTGATGACATTATTCCTACGCTCGCGGAGGGGGACTCCATCATCCTCAATAGGATCGTGAGTTTGAAGGAGGATGCGGGAAAGACCGCATAGATCTCGTTGTATGGTATTACATTATCGGTTCGAACTACAAACATGTGTAATGGTACAAGCATCCGGCACAACAAATGAGGAGAACGTTGGCATAAATGGTAGTCGCGTACAAGAAGCAAGAAAGGAGATGTGAAGTAGAGGTAGTTATACAAGTGGGCGGACAACATGAAGGTCACTGAGAGAGAAGGGCTACCATACGTGACGTGGCAGAGAATGTTAGGGCAAATACGAGAAAGTGGAATAGGACGATCTGAAAGATGAGCGCAGCGACGGGGATAATATTCCAAAAAACATTGTAGCAGATGTTAAGCGCGCAGTACAGGGCGAAGGGGGCGATAATCGTCCGCGATAGAAGGTGCGTGGGGGATTCCAGCGGTTGGAACGGAACAGAGGCGACGCAGGGTTCTGCGTTCTTCGTTAGCCGTACGTGATGGGATTCGAATGGGACGGCGCGGGGAAATTGGGGCCTTACCCGGAGCGTCCGTTTGCCGAACGAGCTCCCACACTTGGAGAAGTTCCGCCTTCGCTTCGCGGTTGACCGCCACCTGTGGAACGCACGCGGTGCCCCCAGAGCGAATCTGAAGTTCACATGTGAAGCACCCAGTGTACAGATAACCAGCCCTGGTCTTGCAATGTTGGATGAGGGCGGAGAGCACGTCGTGAATGCGTCCCAGGGCCAGAGCCGGGTCGAAATTAGGCGTTTTCACTCGGACCGTTTCGAGCGCTCTCTCCATGGACATGGTCTGTACACTGGTAAGCGAATTGCGTTTGGAACGATTTCCAACGATAATTGTCGGGACTCCAAGGAGGTACGACTGGAGATACCATTTCGGCCAATTACTATCGGGAGAGGTAAAAGAACGAGAGAAATGGGGGTTGTAACGCGAACGTACTTGTGATGTCGGACCTTTTGGGTCTTTAATTCTCGGTAATTTTCGAGAGTTGGGCATCCACCTACGGCGAATGTAAATCCGTGGTGATCAACGTTGATGGTATTGTGCGACGGCACCTTCAGCACAATCCACCTCCCCTGCCATCACGATATTAAGGTCTCCCAACTTCCGCGAGACGACACTGCAAAATCGGCCGTTTGGTTCTGGAGCCTCTGAGGTGCACGCTTCCTCGAAGCAGTGTCTACGCAGTTGAGAGCAGGCCTGTTAGGCGCTGAGATCGGCTTACCCGAAATACGGGCCACTATTTCACGCATCAGACGAAGGTTGTGAGGTCAATGATAACCGCAAATCTTACTCGTGCAGGATTTCCGAGTTGGACACGAAAACCTTCCTCTCTATGTGTAGTTTTCCGTTTATGTATATCACTGCGAACGTCATGTCTTCTCCTGTACCCAAACTGGAAACACGTTATTGTCAAACCGTAGACTCGAGAGAGATACCGGGCGGCCAATTACCTGCTCAGAACACCTCTCCTCGTTACAACGTCTGCGCTCCGCAACGATGCAGCCCTTTTGGATCCGACACATGCGGCGATCACGGGCGCGAGAGACGGGCGAGGTACTTTGTCCAGTCGAGCGGATGTTGTATCGAACTCCCCTTTATCCGCAGCCGTATCCAACTGTAGCGGAAGGCGCAGTTGACCTTTGTACCTCCGAAGGGCTGAATGGTCATTGAACCGGTAATCGTTGGTATCATTGATAAAGCAGGAATAGAAAGCTATCTGTTCTGGTGGTCCTATCTCGTGGAGCTGCGAAGGCTGTTCGAAACTCCCTAGATAGTCGTCGTACCGGGGCCTCGACATCGGGGAAGGTGTGTAGTAGGTGATACCCCGTCCGGGGAAAAGTGTGGCGGCGAGACACTAAATGAGCGCCTCCGTTCCAGGGGACCTAGTGGGGTCATGGCCGTCCAATACAATCGACACGCGTGTTAGGCCAGGTTTCCAGATAAAGGGTGCGTTATTTGCAGGGGTAATGGAGGTCACGAAGCCATGTACAGCACACGTGAAGAACTGTGTGGTAACTAAGATCAGAAGGACCAGGTAGCCGGGACGTCGCGGCTTGAAGTGCGAATAAAACAGTATAGGGAATAAATAAGAAGTAGGCGTGGTTGGGTAACATGGATGATACAGATCTAGTGATGCGTACAAACTATAAAATACTTATTATCGCTACATCCCGGGCAGGTGATCGTTAGTGGGAATACGTGGTCTGCTTGAGGAGACCAATAAAATACGGTATACAAGGGGTGTTAGCCGGCGAACGATGGGGAGTTCGCCAGCGAAGTAACCCATGCGCTCCCGTTTGCATCAACACGGAGCTCGAATGTATCTCGGGCCGAAACAGACTGTCCCAAGGACCGGAAGTACTCCAGAAGTGCGGACAAGATGGCGTGGGCCCGCCCCAGGCTGATAGCGGGGTCAAATTCCGGGACTTGTTCCCGCGCATCTTGAAGGACCTGCTGGATGGACCTCCGCCTGATGGAGTAGACTTGTTCCTTGTAATTACGGTATCCTATCGCAAGCCTCGACGCCCAGGAGATAGGACTGTAGGTAGGACTTGATAATCATCTGATGGCGGGGTGGAAACCGAGAGTCGGCATTCTTGATCGTCTTCAATCCAACGTAATTCTCCAGCTTCGGTTCCATGTCTTTGGGGATTAGAGTAAGCGATCTATCAACAACTGTTTGATTGTAATGCATACTCGTTGAGCAGTCGACCTCCCCGGCCATGATGATGTTGAGCTCGCCGATCTTCCTGGTTACGACGCTGAAGAATGTACCATGGGGCTTCTCCGCCGTTGAACGGGCGCACAGTTCCTCAAAACAATAACTGAGCGTGATGTCAGGACCAGGGTCATGGCGGCTACGCGAGAGCATACCCATAGTAGGGGCCACTGCGAACTCGTGAGCAATCAAAACGTGGGCGCGCGCTTTTCGACGGAACGAACCTATGCTTAGTTTCCCTTCGTAATTCAAAGGTCTTCCGGAGAACGCGCAACTTCCCGTCCACGAAGGAAACATTGTATACGTCCTCTGTACCCATCGATAGGCTAGGTCGAGTAAGTCCGAGGGTGAGACAACCAGAGAGTACACTTACTTCAACACCGCGCCTCTTCGCGTTATGACGTCGGCCATATATAGGTCGATTTCGCAACCAGCCCGTTGGCAAGAGGTTATGACCGGTTCCAGACCCTGTTGGGGGAAAGAATCAACGTAGCTGCATATTTCCCGGAAGGCCAACTTGTCCGGTGCTCTATCGAATGAGAATGGGACATCTGGCGGCTGGTAGAGTCTCAGCGCCTCGCAAGACTGGTATTTGTACTCATTGATTGCTCCTGGGAAGCAGGAGTAGTGCGCGATCTGCCTAGGGGACTCGATAACGTGCAGGGGCACCGGAGATCGAAAGTTTCCAAGGAAGTGTGCTGAGCCCATTCTCGGGGGGGGGGGGGGGTGAGAGGAGACATTCCCAGGACACCGCCGCCAAACTTATAATCTGTGGCGTGTAGCAGTCCATGCCAGGTATGCAGTTGTGAGGTCGGTGGGTTCCAGTGAGTGTTAGTACGGAGCGCGTCTAGTATGAGGCTGGATAAACCGCAAATTCCCAGCGCTTCTACAACTTCTATGGGTACCTAAATGGTGTGCGGAGTACCTGATTGGATCCACTGCGAGATCACCTGTTTGTTTTACCTAGGATGTCACGGTGCCATCAAGAAAAATCCCTGGGACGTGGGTACTGGTTCTGAATTATGAGCGCCACACCGAAAAACCAATCACGGTGACCATCAGGCCGCGAAATGCTCCGATCACTTTTAATTTCAAAGTGCCCGAAAGCACCAAAGCGACGAAAGGTGGCCGAAAACATACGAAAGCCAATAAGCGTCCAGATTTGGCAGGGGAAATCATCGAGAAAAGTTTAGCGCTCGGTTATTGTCACCTGGAGGGACAAGTGTGAGCCGGAAATAAAGCGAGCGTGCGGAGTTCGTCTAGACAAACAAAATAGATAGGTCTCAGTGAGCGGGTTGGAAAAGCGAACACTGAGGAGAAAAGGCCGCGAGGCCGCGAGTCTGTGTACTGCGGGAGCGGCCCGCGTCGAAAAAGGCAACTGATATACAGTAGTCTACCGATCGCAAGTGGAAGCAATATATGTCGGAAGATATTGCCGTTTTCGAAATAGTTGGCACACGCCGCGTCGGAAAAATGGGACACGCTCTACAGTGAGGATCTTGTTTGGCTTCTTCCCTGACAACAATCCCGTACCACAAGCCCACCTTTCGACGTAAATGAGCCCCAGCAAGAATCCCAACCATGATAGAATTCCGATGCCCTGTATGTAGATCCTCGCACTTCCACGATCGAGATATCCCAGACCAATTGTCAAGGTTATTGAAGGCTGCTGAGGCTGCCTTTCATCCCAGAGTTGTTTGCCAGGGCCACCTATTCACTCTGTCTCTCTCCCTGTACAGTCTGGCAGTCTGGCACTCTTGTGTAGGTATGATTACTGCCCAGATCTTTTACCCCTAACGTGTCTGTTTTGGCCTGAGCGTCCCGGGGTGACCCTATGCACATCCAATTCAAGTACCATATAACCCATGGTTCACCAGTTGGATCCCCTGCTGTAGGAGACCCTGCATGATATCAGAAGCCGTTGTAAATTTGATCAAATGCAGCGTCACATAAATCACAATGCAAGAGAAATTGGTATCAATCCTGACGATGGCGCATGTCCCTTTGAGCAGTTTAGAGGGAGGTCTAAGTGACTTAGTTGGGAAAATAGAGTACAAGGATCAGGATGAGTGTAGAAAGCCCACAGATTGTGGGGTCAAAATATAGTGAACAACTGGTATTGGATGTGAACCGTAGCTGGTGGGGAACCTGGTGCTGATGTCAGTATTATGAATGGGTACTCTGGACAAATTCCCAGAAAACCACTACAATTTATCTCCATCTCCAGTGATCACTAGTGATCACCAGTTATCACCAATGATCACCAATGATCACCAATGATCACCAGTGATCACCAGTTATCACCAGTGACAGTGAGTGATGGTCAGTGACTAGCAGTGATGGTGAGTGATGACAAGTGATAACCAATTCCATGACAGCAAGTGATCATGGGTGGTAACCAGTGACAATGAGTGACAGTGAGTGACAACAAGTGAGATGGATAGTTCTCATCTCTAGCTACCACTCAACATCATTCATTATCACTCACAGTACATTATAACAAGTAATGATAAGTTATTCTGTTAACCAGGACTACAAACAAAATTGTTATCTTCCTGAAAGGGACTTCAACCTGCTGTGCGGATGGT
>Ga0307509_10005972_pt1 | contig 16643 bp, 10 predicted proteins | sample 10_EM_MG_FD_202245 | JGI IMG/M metagenome (GOLD analysis project Ga0307509, IMG submission 202245) | Populus trichocarpa ectomycorrhiza microbial communities from riparian zone in the Pacific Northwest, United States - 10_EM | ecosystem: Host-associated > Plants > Roots > Unclassified | place... | reverse complement strand
AACGGGATCCGGTCGGACGGACGGCCGCGACGTATACGGGGTTACGAGGAGGGCTCCAATGACTATGTCTTTGGTGAGGGGACGCAACTACGGCGGCGTCTGCCGATGTAGCGCCGTCCCAACGCTGATGCGGGAGGGGGGTGTTGGCTTGTCTTTTTGAACTCAGAATCCTAAGGTAGGGTAACTATAGGTCTTTATTCACTAATGGAAGGCTAAGCCTTCCGGTATGCCTAACACCTGGGCGCCAAGACTTGCCGCGCCTCGCTGAGGGGTCGGTCGGTTTAAGGGTTCGTTTCCCTCACCTTCCATTTCTAAATCAAATCGACCCGGCATTGCCCCATAAGCGTCCCCTAACCCTAAGCCACCGGTTATCGCACTGAGCTTTTGTCGTCGGCGGTGGAGTGGTGGGTGGACTCAATATCATGGCGCGGCTAGATTAGGTTCCCATGGTCGGAGTTGTCATAGGATCTCACTCGCCACAACTTTCTCTTTAACAGGTAAATGCTGACCGTAGTACGACACATACAGTAACGCACCATCAGCAGTGTCAGCACATATAAAAACCAACCTTGGATCTCAACAGAGATATGAGGGGGGGGTTATTCATAGCCACAGAGTACAGTGTAGAGAGGTGAGAAGCCGCGATTTAGGTTTCCAAGCACAGCACAGATTCACTCCTCGTTTGCAGGTGAGAACGATTTTTTCTGCATCCAATTTGTATCTTCTTCCTAGGAATTACTTTCCGATATAATATATATATCTAAGACCATGGATTGCGTTTGGTTCCATTGGGAGTTTTTTTTGTTGAAAGTTACAATGTGGGAGTTGAGGAATAACTTAGGGTTTTAGCTTCGTGTTGAGGGGCTTCTGGCGAAATTGGTTTTCCTACTAAGAGAGAGTAGGGTGTGTGGGCGGTCTTCTGGATTCGGCTACTGGCTCACGGCGAGGGAGATAGTGGTATATGGACAGAGTCCTCATTAAACTATGTTCTTGGTGGAAACAAATCACCGCCATACCATATCTAACATCTAGTTTTCCGTAGCTTTTCACGAGTCTTTGGAAATACCTGAATTTTGTATTCGTTTCACTATCTACAGTAAATCTAAATAACTCTCACGTTGATACTTTAGATGGTGTGGCAACCGGGGGAGGGGAGGGGGGAGAGAAGAGAATTGTGGAAAAGATAAGGAAACAACCGATGCGCAAAGAAGATATACAACTAGAACGCAAGGAAAAGGGAGTAAATATGGTGGATATTTGGAGTCAGATCGGGTTATTTTAATACAATAGGAATATCCCCCACTAAGGCCCAAATTCCAGACTATAAACAAAAATCGATAGATCATGACTCGCTACATAAGAATATCTGGAAGGTTTGGTTGGATGGTTCCTTTGACAAAAATGGAAATATTTAAGATGAGGTTCTGTCGGGGGCTTATTCCGGAAGGAAGGGGGAATCGAGATTTAGCGCAAGGTGGGGGACCCGAGCCGCGGGGGGAGGTTATGCGAGGGTTGGAGGGGGGGAGCAATGGCAGCTGTAGGCGTGTTGTGGAGCTGGTGCAGTCCATGCAGGGAGGGCACACAGGTTACCTGCATCTGAAGGTGATGAGAGGGCGATGGCTCCTTGCCCTTACGAGCGGGGGGAGGCGGATTTTGGAAGCTGAAGCAGGGCTATCACTCCCCCGTGCCCTCCCTCGGTAGCCCTGTCGAGGGGTGTTTTTCCATCTTTATCTGATTTGTCAGGGTTGATGTCATCTCGTCCGAGTAGTATTTTGACCACTTCCTCGTGCCCATTGCAAGCAGCCCACCAGAGCGGTGTTCGGCCGTCTTTATCTGGTTGGTCAGGATTGACGCCTTCATGATCGAGTAACATTTTCACCACTCCCGTCTGTCCACGGCAAGCAGCACCCGAAGTGGTGTTTCGCCTTTGTTATCTGACCTATCGGGGTTGACTCTGCCCAGCCTGAGTAACACCTTCACCACCCCCTCATGCCCAAGAGTAGCAGCGTAACGGACTGGTGTTTGACCGTAGTTATCTGGTTTGTCGAGGTTGACGCCGTCAAGTCCGAGTAGCATTTCCACCACGCCTGCGTGCCCCGCCCAAGCAGCACACGCGAGTGGTGTTTGGCCATGGATATCTGGTTTGTCGGGGCTGACGTCGTCTCGTCCGAGTAATATTTTTACCACCTCCGTGTGCCCACTGTGAGCAGCACGCAAGAGTGGTGTTTCGCCTTGGTTATCTGGTTTGTTGGGGTTGACGTCGCCCCGTCCGAGCAGCATTTTCACCACTCCCTCGTGCCCGTGGCAAGCAGCACAATAGAGCGGTGTTCGGCCCTTGTCACTTGGTTTGTTGGGGTCGACATTTCCCCGTCCGAGCAGAATTTTCACCACTCCCTCGTGTCCATTGCAAGCAGCCCACCGGAGTGGTGTTCTACCGCCGTTATCTGGTTCGTCGGGGTTGACACCGTCTCGTTCGAGTAATACTCTCACCACTCCCTCATGTCCATTCATAGCGGAACGACAAAGTGGTGTTCGGCCGTCGTTATCTGGTTTGTCAGGGTTGACGTCGTCTCGTCCAAGCAGTACTTTCACCACTTCCTCGTGATCGTTGCGTGCGGCCCACCACAGCGGTGTTCGGCCGCGGTTATCTGGTTCGTTGGGATTGACGCCGTCTCGTTCGAGTAACATTTTCACCACTCCTATGTGCCCACGGCAAGAAGCACCCGAGAGTGGCGTTTCGCCTCTTGCATCAGCTTTGTTGGTGCTGACACTGTCCCTGTCGAGTAATATTTTCACCACTCCTTCGTGCCCACGCCAAGCGGCCCGACGGAGAGGTGTTTGGCCGTTGATATCCGGCTTGTCGGGGTTGACGCCTTCCAGTCCGAGTAGCATTTTCACCACGCCCTCGTGCCCCCTCCAAGCAGCACACGCGAGTGGTGCTTGGTCCCTATTATTTGATTTGCTGGGGCTGACGTCGCCTCGTCCGAGTAATATTTTCACCACCCCCATGTGCCCACAGTAAGCAGCGCCCCAAAGTGGCGTTCGACCGTCGTTATCTGGCTCGTCGGGGTTGACGTCGTTTCGTCCGAGTAGTATTTCCACCACCCCCTCCTGCCCATTGTAAGCGGCGCCCGACAGCGGTGTTCGGCCGATGTTATCTGGTTTGTCGGGATTAACGTCGTCCCGTTTGAGTAGCATTTTCACCACTCTCTCGTGCCCATTCCTAGCAGAGGAGTGTTACCCCCAGAATCTATTTTGTTGATATCACAACCCTGTATCTCTACCAAACCAGCTACAATCTCAACAATCCCGAAGAAGGATGCACAATGTAGACCATTGAACCCGGAAATTTTATCTACATCGGCCCACCAGAGATCCTGCGCTTTCAAGAGGATTTTGGTGGACACGTGGTTGTTGTAGTCGTCAAACAGCTTCAGCGCGAGAAGTTTCGAGCGATCTGAGAGGTCCCTTTTTGCGTGTACCCCCCAATACAGGGAAGAGTATTCGAGAAATGGTGTGTCTTGGAGGTCGGGGGAGGGGCTGGTCGAAAGGGCCATGACCTGCCGGGAGTTTAGATAACTCAAGCAGGTTTCCGCCATTACCGAATGAACTGCGCCCAAAAGCTCGGGATGAGCCCGGAGGTGCTCTTGAAGGGTAAAGTGGATTAACCGGACCGTGGAATTCTCCTTGTCTACCACAATTAGTCCCTGACAACAGGCTAGTAATGTACTAATCGAGGGAACATTGTCGGTATTGAGATCCGGTGACCCGATTTCGACTGATAGGGCGTGGCACAGTTCGTCTGCCTTCAAAGGCCGCTCCGAGTGAGATATCCACATCAGAGCAGCTAAGCCAAGTCTTGCTCTCTCCCCACTCTGTCCCTTTATACGATCCAGCATTGCACCATAAGCATCTTCCAACCCTAAGCCATCGGTCATTGCACTGAGCCTTTGTCGCCTGCGATGAATTGTTGTTTCATGCAGGATCGCATCGGTATTTAGCGAGACTAGGAGGAATCTAGATGTGTATTTGTCAGTGCGTGCTTGAGGTAGCTTTCCCTAATGTTGTTGCTTCTACATACACTTCAGATATATCTTCAGGAATTTTCCTCAGGATCTCTGTCTCCAGACTACTATCCATCGCATCCGGGGCCGTGTCCTCTTTCAACCTAGAATGAAGATATCTAATGATGTCATCTCTCTTGGTATTTATCGATAGACTCGTCACTCTCCTAGTCAGACACCTTCCGATCTCGGGTTGAATGTGCGGTCTTCCAGTCATGAATATTCTGGTGCCCGGAGACGCCCGGAGAATTTGCTCGAGCGAACCAAGAAGCTTGACTCGGTGTTCTGGCACACATTCGTCTAGAGCGTCTATGCATATGAATGTGCGCTCTTTGGAAGAGGTAGCCTGTAGCATCTTCACAATGTCGGAGAGCCGGGGCCCCCGCCCTCCAAGGGCTTTTTTTTGTTCATAGTATGCTCGCAATATCTCCTCTGGGATCTCCTCCAGCCCGCCAACCACTTGCTTCAGCAGGGCGCCCATAGTGCTTGCGGGGGACTGGTCCTTCTGGATGGCAAAGTCAAAATAAAAACATGCAACGGTAGCATTTTGTCCTCTAGCCTGATCACACAAGCTGTCTATCACTAACGAGCTAACATCGCGGCAGGTCAGCGCTTGTCTTTTTCTTCGATTCCGCGAGGTTCGTCTTTGTCACCTAATATATGTTTTACCGACCCCAGGATCTCCATAGCAAAACAAAACAGCATCACCGGATTGACTTTCCCCACTACCGGCATGCCAGCTTCTAAACTCCTCGGTTTGTAAAAGCCATTGCCCTATATTTTCGAGCCTTCGGTCTTGAATCTTTCGATGCTGTGACTTGGGATCGAGCGGGGATAGCCAGGCTAGGATATTTGATCGGTCATCGGCTATAAAGTTATTAAACACGTTAAAATTATTGCTCGTGTTAAAGCAATTATTATTATTATGGTAAGAAGATTGCGACATTTTCGCTTATTAGCAGGTTAGGATATTGTAGATGACGGACGATGGAGAGAGTCAATTCCTGAGGGCTGAAGATTCAATATCTTTATTTAAACTATATAGTTAGGGCTGAAGAAAAGAGGGGTCATTTGTGCAACCTCACAGAGAGCCTAGCTCCATCCTATCGTCTCCCCCACACTTGTCCTCTCGCACCCGGCTTACGGTATTCCAACCACGATAAATCACCCTCTATTTGGGACCAGATTGGTACTGCAGGATGCTAGATTTAACTTACCGTTGGAAATGGTGAACTGGGACGGTGGGGTAAATCCCCTGTTAACAGCTTTAGGAGAAATTACTATTTAGACGACACACCTCACGAGCCCTACCCCAAAACATAGCCAGAGCGGATATAGTCGGCACAATAAAGAAGGAAGAAAAGTTTAACTCTGCTTTAGTCTGTCCAATACACACTGAAAGAGAGCCAATTTTTTTACAGCTGTGATATACCATACACTATTAGTTGCTTTAAAAGTGAATCGACGGTAACGACAGCCAAACCAAAAGGCGATGGCAAAACGAAACGCCAAGAGTTCACACAAAAGCAATCGCCAAACTCAGGGGCGGTGAAGTTCTCCTTTTCTTCAACCGCGCTCTCCCCTAACTAACTAACGGTAAAGACAGGAGAATCTACCAGAACAAAGTCTTCCTATCCTTCCATGGGCTGCCGCACATGTCGGTATATCCCCCTTCCCTTTGCATATTCACATGCTAACAAAGGAAAAGACAAACTCCGGCTGCCCCGTAGCCTCCGGGAATCATCCAATATCCCCTCACCCGGCTCTCACAGTTTCCCCTCTTCCTCTACGGTGGATCCCTCATTCCTGCAGCTGAAATGCTTCCCCGAAAGCTCAAACACATCCCCGAAGCCAAACCGCATTCCCTGAAGCTATCCGGATAACAGAGCGGCTATCGTAAGAGCAGTTGGAAACCATGACATGCTGCTCGGCGTACTCCATGATTCTTCCTTTGTTGTTCGTATAGCTTCTGGGAACGCGCTTGTTTGTAGCCTAGAAAATATGCTTAAGGTACGAGCATGTGTTTGTGGGAAGCATTTCGAATGCTGGAATGCGCGAGAGTATTTGGAGCGGTGCAGTCAGCGGTAAAATATGGGAGAAAAGCGTGAATGTGGTAAGGCCGGCGTGAAAGAGCTGGAAGCCCGGAGGCACTGGGAGTTAGTTTTCCTTTGTTATCCGGGGAGTAAGCACGGGGGAAGGGGAGACTTACATGGAATAGCATGGGCATGTGTGGAGGCTCATGGAAGAATAGGAGGTCCCTGTGGTTGATATATACTCCTGTCTTTGCCATTAGTTGAGATTGTTAGAGTAGTACCGGTGAAGAGTTGTCTTTGAATGAAGTGAACTTCGCGGCTTTTGAGCGTGCGATCCTTTTGTGAGTAAACTCTTGGCGTTTCGTTTGCTAGTCGCCGTTACCCTTCGTTGTCGTCGATCTACGTCTAAAAAGAGCATGCGGGCAGCATCTCATGGTTTCCAACAAGTTGTTTCTTTTTCAATACGGTAACGTATGCTTTTATAGTTGGTACTCAAATACAAGGGAAAGGTGCGAAGCCATTTGGATTCCTCATCTTGAGTGGGAGCGGGGGTGTCACTGCTAGCGCCGCCCTCGCTTGGGGCTGGGAGGGTGAGGGATCAAGAAAAAAAGTGAATGGCGGACCCAAGATCATCCTAGTGTATCTGTTACGAATTGCGTTTAGTAAAGTGAATATAAACCGAGTTTTTTATTCGAGAATCGTAAGAGAAGGGAGTCGGAAAGAGAAGAAAGAAATGAATGAAGGATGAAAAAGAGAAAATGAGACACCATGTAGAGAAGAGAAGATAAAGAAAGCATCGGAGTGTGGGAATGCTTACGCGGCGTGCAGGGATGCATTCCCCGGAACAATAAGAAGCGACACAGCATAACAGAACATTTCAAGAAATCAACGAAATCAGCGGAATGGCCCCTGAGAGCGGTTTTAGAACAACTTTATATCAGCATCATCCGAGGAAGGCTAGAGGCATGGTGGGGTCGTAAGACATCACTCGCTACTATTTATTGTTCGAACTGTAAATTTGCATTGTGCACTATACGAAATACTACGATACAATAGTAACGTTCCGTCAGCTGTGCTAGTAAATTCAAAAAAAGCATTTTAGATCTCCATGGAGAGACAAGAGCACCACGGAGGTGGGGAGGTGGGGGAGGGTTCGCGCTGCCGTGGCATAAATGTCAATGTGGGGGGAATGAGGTTCGCACGGAAGTAGCCAGTAGACTAAGAGATTGACCTGGAACTTAGGCACTTACCGTAGGAGGAAGGAGATGGAACGTAAGTTTTCCACCTGTAATGCTTCTCTCATTCCCTCCCTCTCACTCTAAACTCAACTCAACTCTACTAAAATCAAACTAACGGTAAAGACAGGTGTATAAGTAAAACATAATACCACATCCTGATCCTCCTATAGATCGCCACACCTATCTCGGTGTTTGCCACATGTCCCTATTCCTCCGTACACTTCTATGATAACAGAGAAAAGAACATGCGGATAAATCTTTTATAGAAAATTCTCCTCTTCCGTTCCGTCTTCACATCTCCTGAACTATCCTTTCCACTCCCATAACAAAGACAAGCACATGCGTCTAGCAACAATAAAGAAGGGAAGGAAAAGCACAATTTAGGTTTTCAAATACCAAATTATCCCCCCGCATGGCAAGCAAAAGACATCGTAAACCAAATTTCGCTCCTGCTCCTCAGGGTTTCTCATCAATGTCATATGTGAGGCGCGGGTTGTGAATGCACTTAAGACCGCCGGGCATGAAGGGTTTGACTGCGTAGGGAGTTTCCTTCCCCCGGTTCACAGTATGAGAGACATGGAATTGGTTTGATTTCAAGGTTAAGAAATCTTCAGAAGACATTAAGTTCCCCGGAGCTGTTGCTATCCTTGCGGAAAGGGCACATAGAGTTTCTGTTTTAGAAGAATTTAAGCAGGCGATGGCTCCTAGAACTTGCTCCTCAATTGCGAAAGTATCCGGAAAAGGCGTCGTTTTTGCACGAATAGGCTCCCTTAGCAAGAATTAAACACCTAAAATCTATTAAGAAATCAAGAGCTAGGGTTGACGCCTTTCCCGGATACCTTTACGTTTGGCGGGTAGACTGGGCGGGTGGTAGATTTTCACGCTAGAACAGCGCTATCACTCCTTTGTGCCCTCTCCCAGTAGCAAGATGGAGTGTGGTGAGGCCATTCTTGTCTAGCTTGTCGGGATTGACGTTGACTCGCCCAAGCAGCATTTTTACCACTCCACCCTGCCCATTCCTAGGAGCCACATGGTGTGGCGTTTAGCCGTATCCATCGGGTATGTCGGGGGTGAGATCGCCTCCTCCGAGTAGCTTTTTCACAACCGCCTCGCGTTCACCCCAAGGAGGACTACCGTGTGGAGGGGTGTTCGCCCTATATAACATAGTTTGTCGAGGCTGACGTCACCCCGTCTCAGTGGCCCTTTGGCTATTCCCCAAAACCTTCCCCTGCAGCGGAATGGAGCTGTGTTTAGCTGTATTTATTAGATTTATTAAAGTAGCCACAATCCTGTCAGAGGGATATTTTCACCGCTTCTTTGCCCCCAACTCCTACCAGACTACATGTGGGGTATGCAATAAGCTGCTGCGATCGTGGAATGAGCGGCACTGAAGATGTCCGGATGAGCACTGAGATATTCCTAAAAGGTAACATGGATTGGTCGGAGCACTAGAGCGGTGATCCTAAGTGGCCAGTCTGGCCGGTTTTGGGCCCGGCTGGACTGACCCAAGTCCTTTCAGAGATGGCCAGGTCAACCTGTGGGAAAGCAGCTTTCCAGAACCAAACCCGAACCCGGCCTGGGTCACCCGCAGGTTTTAGATTCTGAGTGATAGCATGTTTCCATCCTGACCCTAATGCGTAAAAATGGCTTTCTGTGGATTGGGGGCCAGGGTTGAAACATGCTATCACACATAACCATGTGTTGACTTTATCGGGACTAGAAACTCCCATGCCTGTGGAGGATATGTTGATCTTAATTCCACCTTTGCACTTTGAGGAAAAGGCGAAAGTTTAGTGGGGAATTGGCAAGAGGAAGCATCTCGGCTAATATTAATCAACCAGAGGTGGTGGAAGGGACATTAACAGAATTGCGAGAGGGGACTAGAGATAAGTGTTGAATTTTTCCTTGATTCGTTTCATATGTATATTCTCCTTAAGAATATTATATATTTCTCTACTTGGTATGTGTTCTCAGTTTTACCTGTACACAGCAAACATTACTACAGCTAAGATATAATTGAGTATATTTCCTTAATATTTTATGATAATCATTAAGGTTTTCTCATATGTGTTTCTTATCTGGTGTTTGAGATTTTTTTACGGTTGTTTATGCACTACTATATGCACCTGGCTTAGTCATATCATACATAATTCTTCCTCATTATTGCCTCACACTATCTTAGATTTATGCATATTTATTGAGATTTTCTTGGCAGGATTTCAGGGTCCAATACGGTTCAGACTTATGTTTCTTACCATATTTTCCCTTACCATTCTTTGTTATATGGAGAGTGCACTTCCTGTATAAATACTGGAGTTACTGCCCATCTCGCTTAGAAGAAATAAGAACCAGAACTCCTACAAATCTGCTCTCATACTCCACAATTCCTCCTCACTTATCATTCAACACCACCCCCTCACACTTGTGTAGTATTCTCCACATAGCAGTAAAGATTGTGCACCATAGCCATATTTCAAACAATGTGATTGTTGTCCTGTAGTGTGGATATAATGATCATAGTCGTTGATAGGTTCATGACATTGATGTACGGTATCTTAAGTGAAATCTCTCCCACCAGATGGATACTCCATGTCTTGGAAATTGTAGTTTAATGGCCGCACTCGGTACCAGATGTGATTGGACTATGAGTCCGCTGTGGCATCATCGCACTAGTCCAAGGACGCGCAAGCTATGAAAATGTTTGTACTGCCTATTTGGCTTTCCTTCTTGTCCTCTCGCACTTGACACACATCTTTCTTCTAGTACTCTACAACTACTCAAGTACCATAGAATTCCGAAAATAAGATGGGCGCCTTATTCAAAATTTGTGTTGGGAGAACCGTAGCTAAGGTTTAGGGTTTCTAGTTGAACCAATAATCTGTAAAATAGACGTCATATATTAGAGATGGAGATAATGAGGGTAATAAGACAACCACAACAGACTACCTATGTGCCTAAAGTTTTGGCTGCACGATAGTCAAATCCAATTATGTTCATAATCTTTTGATGATGTCTTCCCCAAGCCCACAGTTCTCTGATCTAGTAGTTCAATCACCAAGACCAGGTTCTGTTCTAGTTTCCATAGGTGTACAAACACGGCAGCTGCTTCCACGGGACCCCTAAGCGATCTTTAATCCTTCCTTGACTGAGGATCTCGTATTAGCAAATTCCCAGATAATTCATTCCCATATCGAGATCGTAAACCCACCACCGCCAGGTGGAAAATGGTTTGAGTATCAACATCGATATGGCAGTAGAAACAGAGGATTGAAGAAAAGACGAACAACAACCCTGGAAGAGAGATTAGAGGCTCTAACCTTTGTGGAGAATGGCCGAGAATGGTATCAAGATGCCAATGGTATTCCAGATTACCTGCTTGATGTTTTTCTTCTGTTTAATATTTAGTTGTTTAACCGATCATAAGTGAGATAATTCTTAAATGACTGTGATAGGCGGGAGCCTCTCTCGAAGAATAATAAGATAACTCAGGCTGATAATCTTTATCTTAGACGGAGATTGTCTAGGAAGGCTCAATGTCTAAAGTAGAGGTAGGTAAAGTGATAAAAGATTTCTAGCGTAAACATTTTATATTGATAAGATCTCTTCTCCGTTGCTTGATAATGTTCAAATAGCTTAGAAGGCACCTTGATATTTATATGCCGCGTCTGGGTGGTCGCAGGGTACATCTAGTTCTCATACTAATTAAGTACCTGCTAACAAAGTCCAGCTTGTTCTAAAAGTGCGAACATAATTTGACCCTGACAATTCTGTTATCTCACTCGACTTCGGAATCGCAACATCATGAATATTCCTGAAGGTGTTCCCACACATCAGTCCATTGGTCACGATCCATCTTCGTCAGCATGGAGTGTTGCTTACCATTGCATACGCAGAATGGTCTCCATGATCTAACCAACTGTAACAATCCTACCCTGGTGTGGTTATTTATGCGACAGGTAACAAATTACTTACGTAGGTTTTGTTAGACTATCCTTATAGTCCGTGCTAGTTCTTGAATATCCGAGAGAGTATTCTTCTTTCCGAGATTAACTTATAATCTCTTCTTCGTTGGTAGACTATCTTATAGTCTTCGTATCTCACACCAATGTCTTATTGGGGAGAGATGTAGAGGGAACTTCTTCGTATCTTAATAAAGTCTTAGTTGCTCTGACGCTAAGAGCTCGAATGCTTGCATACAAGCGAGGGGTAAAGATAAAGATAAAGGTAAAGTTATATTGTAAGAAAGTACTTAGATGATCGCGTGAAGATCCTATATCTACGGCCCGTCGCGATCCTTTATATAGGCCTCTTCTCGCAATAACCCTGACCCTGGTGACTCATGCCTATGAGTCACGCGATCATGACTCATAATGAGTCATACCTGAAATCCATCAGATGACTCCTATGAGTCACTGCGCAACATTCCGTAAACCAATCATAAAACATAAAACATGTCAGGTGCGCAAAGCGCGTCACCTGCGTGGAACTCGTGACTCATAAAGTGAGTCACGCGCGAAAGTCATTACATCATTATGACTCACAATCGTGAGTCATAGAAACATCAACCAATCATAACATAACGATGACACGCAAGTGCGAGTCATGTGAGAACTATGAGTCAACTGACTGCATAGCGTAAAACTTAAACATATATTACTCACGATCGTGAGTCATAGAAACATAAACATACCTTATGACTAATAACTATTAGTCATGTGAAATCTGCCTTGCTTAGTCACAATTTGTGACACCAACAAAGGGGCCAGCTTCGTTATCGAACCTCTCAGCATTGCAGATGAATCCTCCACTTGACAGCTGTGAGGCATAAGATAGACTTTTCCTGATAATCGCACCAAGCGCAATTATCTCTTCATAGTCATATCGTTATCGATTGGTTCTATCACTATCCGAAGAATACTAGTGACGTAGGTGAGTGCGGGTATGCTTGATTTCTCAAACTACCTCATCCAACAGCACCCTTCACTTCTGTGACTTTTATCGCGAGAGCGTGGAGTATAGAATGTGTTGCTTAACCATTGTCCGTAAAAACGTCCCGTTACCTATCGACCACCTTTGCAACTGCCGTCTTTAGTGCTTAGTAGCTTTATGCGATGTCCACCGATTTGGCTCAAACCACTTGCATAGGCTCGCCAAAGGTCTTCCCTCATATACCCTGCGAACAGGATCCGGTCGGATGTACGGCCGTGATGTATATGGGGTTACGAGAAGGGCTCCAAAGACCCTGTCTTTGGTGCAGGGACGCAACTACGGCGGTGTCTGCTGGTGTAGCACTGTCCCAACGCTGGTGCGGGAGTGGGGTGTTGGCTTGTCCTTTTGAACTCAGAATCTTAAGGTAGGGTAACTATAGGTCTTTATTCACTAAAGGAAGGCTAACCCTTCCGGTATGCCTAACAGACTGTTAGTTCGTCCGGCTGCCTCAATCTTGGGCTATAATGAAAGCCAGCTACGAAAGTGGAAGGGATATGATACTAGTAGATGAATCCTGAATGCAAAGGAAAATACACGTAGTATTGATATGTACTGTGTTTTTAAATACAAGTTATAGGCATAATGATTTCAAACATTTGAGTCCAAATTTTGTATAGCAGTCAAACACATACAGATATTTTGCCATACAAATTCCTCATTCCTATGTTCGGGTTCTTTATGCCTGTAACTTGTACATTTATCTGGGAAAATACTAAGAAGTAGTAGGAAGTGGACGTAGAAGGCTATGGCCAAGGATGGAATCCCGGCTTGCAGAACTCTGGCAGAAGGAAGTTGATCATAGATCAGAGATAACGAGGTAGTGGTTTGAATCCCACGCACTGCGGATTTTTGAGGAGGAGTATCCAGAGGAGGTAACTACCTTGAATGGCCAGAAAATCTACTCCTGCCAGCTCTCAGATGGTTGGTTTAGTAGCTTTAAAGCCAGATTCAAAATTTCCTACCGTGCTTCCACCTTACAATCGCAGCGGACTCCAATCGAGTATGAAAGGATTGCTTCAGAATTTTTAGGCTTTGTTAGATATAATGTGAGACCACGGCAGAACAAAAAGGTCTATACTATAGGCCGGTACACTCCCTCAACTATCTTCAATATTGATCAAATGGCCCTACCTTTTGACTTTTATGGACGGCATACCTATGCACCCCGAGGTCATAAATACATAAAAAGAATGGTTCCTACAAAATCATGGACCAAGCGGCAAGCCTCAGTTATGATATTGACTGCAGCTGACGGACTACACTGCAAGCGTCTTTTGCTATTTAGGTGGGAGGGAAAAGGCGCTCAGATCCAAAAGGAAGCTCTCTTCTATGATGACCGTGTAAGTGTACATTTTGATAAAAGGGCATATCTCAATACCTCTGCTATGCTGCAATGGATTGATGAGGAGTATACAACTGCAATCTCAACTTCACAAAGAATTCTTTCCATTGATCTGAATTCTCCCCTACCTCCTTCCCTTCTGACTCTCGATACTTGCCCCACACATTGCACACTCCCTGTTCTGAAGGCACTCTCTGCCCTACATCGTAATACAAGTACAGTCTTTATTCCAGATAGAATGACTGGTTATCTACAGTCTGAAGATACTCATATCAACAAGCAGTTTGAACAATACATCGGAGACTTTCTACAGGTCAATCTTGACCAAGGTTGGAAAAGCGAATTTCCAGGAAAGGGAGATGTGAAAATTCATAAACGACGAATAATAATTACCAAGTGTGTCGGGGATGCATGGGATAAATTACATCGGGAATACTCAAATCTTATTCAAAAATCCTTTTGAGATACAGGCATCTCACTACAGCGTAACGGATCTGAGGACCATCTTATTAATATCCGAGACTTGTCCAGTTTAGCTGTCAATTACCATACTAGATATGGGCTAAATTGCAACCTCCAAGTTGGGAGTAGGGGCAAGCGGAAAACTGGCAGAGGGGTCTTTCATGAGGATAATTGGGAAGAGCTTGTCAAAATATTGGATGTAAAAGGGGTATTGGCTGGGGCAAAAGAGGTAGCTAATGAGGGAGAGGAGGATGAGATTTTAGTTGATAGTGAGTAACTCCGAGTCAGTTCACTTTCCACATGAAAAGCTAATGATTGTACTTGGAACTAGATATAACAACTAGGATAGATTAGTGTTCGCAACAGGGTAGTCCATCCGTGGTAAGTCAGGACGAGGATGGACGACATTATCTTACCCCTCACTGCTCACTGCCACCCACAGTCTCCTACCATCCCCCATCGTCCTCTGTTGTCCCTGGTTGTCTTCTATTGTCCCCTATTGTCCAGTACTGCCCTCCGTTATCCGCCGCCATCTTCCACAGTTTTCCAATGGTTTCCACTGTTCTCTGCCGTTCTCCGCCATCTCTGGTGGTCCTACCAGTATATAGTTACCTGCTGTCTCCTGGCAGAAGTTGTTTCAGGTGGTAGGACTCTTCGTCTTTGCTAATAACAGCCCTACTGGGAATTCAAGGACAAGAATGGACTACATTATGCCATCCCATGTGATCTGGGGGTCTTGGTGGTCCCCTCACCAGACCCACAGGGACCCTCAATGGCGGAGAACACTGAGATAAATAGTAAGTGATATCAAGGCAGACCACACAGTAGGATCTCTTAAAATATTGTAGGGCGTACTTGGACGGTCGATATCTTCACTCAACTATGAGGGCCATAAGGCAAACGACAAAAGACTCGATTCGTATATTTAAAGGAAGAAAAGAGATAAAAATGAATGATGATAGATGACAATCACAAAAGAACAACAAGAACAAGATGATCTCTTATAGTAAGAAAGTCGGCGAAAAACAGCGATTGTGAAAAAGGAGAGAGAAAAAGGAAATGTAGGAAATCCTCCACTGTCTCGTATCTCAAACAATCCCGATACTAATTCAGTATCATAGTTTGTAGCTAGTTCTAGTCCGTTTGATATCCCATATTTCATGTTTCTACCATACTAGTCAAACACATATCAGAGTTTTCCAAACACCGAGATGTTCCGGTAAGGGCGTGAAACACTAGGTCCAGCCATACTAGGTTTCAACAGGATCCTTAATTGAAGTATCATGTTAGGTAAGCTCACTTCAGGTTGCTTCTACTCGGGATACTCTAGTAGTAGTTTCCTTTATCTCAAGGGAGTTTGGAAGCTCAATCTTTATCTAGAAATCATGCCAATAGTAGAAAGCAGTGGAAGTCTTAGTTCTTTTATTTCTTTTGTTATTCAGAAGTTAGGCAAAATGCCTGTTTCTTTTATTCTTACCGGGTAGACAAGAGATTGGGAGCGCAAGCGGAAGAAAGTAAGTGTACCTATGTTTGTAATGGTCTCATACCCTTCCTTATACCTCAAAAGCAATACTGATTACTCACAGCCGGCTAGCTAGAGTCTTTTGAATAACTCTCTCCTGAATACACCCCCAGGGACACCACATGCACCCACCATGACCCGACCCAGCAAATAATAGTGCAGGGCACTAGCAAAGCATTTCCAAAAGCTGACGGTACTCGGAATAATGGCAGGATCTTGCAGATGTAGCCGTATATGTTTTAATTGACAAAAGATCAAGAGTTACTTTAAGTTTTCATATAAGCTCCTGTGTTAGTTTAGCAAGAAGGGAAAAAAAGCGCCCTTCCAGATATCGTGAGCCAGAACATGGAAGCTATTATTGTTGACAACGATATTGTTAGAGTTGAAGCTTTACTTGTCTGCCGTTAGCCGGTTGCTAGGTCACGGTGCGCCTAACTTTTAAATGCGCCTTATTTTCGGAATTCTACGGTACTTAACAGTCTGAGAACCACATACTGTGGCAACCCTACCTGCCAACTAAGTACCCACCACTTTTACTTAGTATCCTGTCCTGTGAATATCTGGGAACTTGTTTCACTCTCACCAAAAATCTTCAACTTAACCTTCAATAATTTTGCCCAGTGTGCACCTATTTTGTGAAATTGAACCGTGGGGACCAAGCCCTCTTGATTCTCTACCTCTTCACGGTTTCTGTTTCTTAAAATTCTGTGTTTTGAGTCTGCCATCTGCTCTCCGGTTTGGGCATATTTGAGGTGTAGGTTTTAAGCGATTCGCGCTGTACCATAATCTGGCAAAAGTCGGATTGACGCTAATGCGGATTTTCTTGAACCTGTCCAATCATTGCGGCCTATATGTTTAAACTGTGGCGAATTCGCCTCCTGTTGGCTCGGTTGCCTTACTCGTGCCAAGGTTGTGGTTGAACCACAACCCACAATTGCTCGCTGGCTCGCAACCGTGGGCACTCTAAACTCGCGGCGGGGGCTATGTCGGTTG
>Ga0307509_10005970_pt1 | contig 16644 bp, 21 predicted proteins | sample 10_EM_MG_FD_202245 | JGI IMG/M metagenome (GOLD analysis project Ga0307509, IMG submission 202245) | Populus trichocarpa ectomycorrhiza microbial communities from riparian zone in the Pacific Northwest, United States - 10_EM | ecosystem: Host-associated > Plants > Roots > Unclassified | place... | reverse complement strand
TACTGCAAAGGGGTGTATAACTGCACTCTATAAGCTAGATATGGAGGATGCTGCGGGGTGTGCACGAAGGGTGGCATACCTACTAGAGGAAGACAGATTCCTTTGCCCACCGGACAAATATGAGGTCTAGTGGTGCAACAATTTTCACGATTGTCTCTGACCCCAGCTAAAAAATCTATCCAATACGGCGGACAGGCAGTTTCTCTTAGATTCCTAGCGCCACAGATTCCAAGCCTGATTTTTGCCCAATTTTATTCTAGTCCTAAAAGGAGAGGCGTGACAGATGCGAGATTCCTGGGTAAGATTGACAGTCTGTTTATCTGTCTGACTGCGGCCATGGTGTGCCATTCGCTGCGATGCTGGCGGACTGGAATCTTTATCGATAAAGTGGTTTTCACGCGTTCTAATGCCGGAGATAAGACAAACCGCGCTGACTTGTGGTTATCAGTAGTGTCCGGATCCCTTTTGGCCAAGGCATCCGGATACTCTCGAAAACCGCAAGTACTTGAGACGGGTGATAAGTGAGCTAATAGAAAGGCAGGCCTGCCGGAATGTCAGACACAGCCATGGCAGAATACTGGAGAGCGCTTGCAGGGTTTAATCATTGCGGGGATCAAGACTGCGTTGGGGGCCCAGATTGCCCAGGAGCGGAGAAAGCGTGCTGAGAGAACAGCAGGGTATTCCAATGATGATGATGCGTTGAGGCGGGAATTTGGGATTGATCTGGAGCCCGAAGTATCAGAATCAGCGCGGGGCAGCCGCGCGGACCTAGCCGATGCTTTGGGAGGACTGGTCGAGTTAGCTCTGTCCGGAGACCTTGCGGATGCGCGGGAACAGGTTGGACAAAGTGACCGAGAGGACTTGGGGGATTGTGTTATAACTACACTATGATCATAATATTATGTATGCATAGTAGAGGAGTAATAGAATAGATAATACCCATAGCAAAGGCGCCTGGAAGCCTGGAAGCCTGGAAGTAACAAAACAGTAATAGTGTAGAGGCCCTGAGAGGGTGGTCGGCGGGAGATAATATTCGGCTACCATGTCGTGATGTGTCGGGCGGGTGATTCGAAGATGCACAGCTATGGGCAGGTCTTCTGGTGGCTAATTGTAGGTTCTGTAGGTTCAGAAGGCGTGGAAATGTGTCAGGCGGATGGTCAAAAGCCAGGAGCACATCGTAGGACATCCGGCCGACAGGGGAGGTTGTATGGGACATCTGGTCGAAGAGATAGGTAGCAGGAGACGTTCGGCCGACGAGATGGGTTGTTGGGGGCGTCCGCAGGACACCTGGGAATAAACATCAGGATCCGGAGGTGGTGAGGGAAAAGGTCAAGGGCTGGAGCATGCCCGCTAGATGAGGGGAGATACACGATGGGATTGAGAGGTAGAGAGCGAAAAGAAGTGTATCTGGGGGGGTGCGGGACGGAGAGGGGATAGGGAGGGGAACTCAGGATGGAATCCGGAGGGAGCACAGTAACATAGGAGGAAACCCGGTGGGGGGGGAGGTTGTAGGGCTTGTTCGGGAGAAGGAGCTTGAAGTCGCAGGACGTCAGGAAAGGGGTAGCATGAAGGGGGGTGCATGGGGTGTAACGGGACGGTAGGGTTGTCTGCAGCACGCAGGGTTGCTGGGGGGGACAGCTTCTGTTTGCGTCCGGTGCATCCAGACGGACGCCTACCACGTCCGGGCGATGCGGATGCGGCCGTCCGCAGCCAGAACTCGTGTTTATGTTATATGCGCCCGCAACGTCCGGCGCACAGGGAGGGCAGGACGCAGCAGGGCACAGCTTGATTTTTATGCTGATGCTATTTGACAAAATACGCAAGTTCTTTCATCGGTTTATTCCTTCCTAGAACCTTTCACGTATAACAAATGATCTCACTCTTGACAATCCTTTCTACCTCCCACTCTAAATCTCCCTCGAGGTGTGCGGGATCTCGTGCGGGCTGTCCACGATTTGGTCAGTTCCAGGCTCGGTAGGCTTCCAACAGTGAAACGTGAAACACAGGATGAATTTTCCACCACCGGAATATTTCCAACTTGTATGCCCTTCTTCCTTTCTTTGCCCAAACTTTGAAAGGGCCAGACAGTTTCGGAATCAGCTTCTTCGATGGTCGTTTGGTATGTATGTTCTTTGCATTAAACATTAGCAAGTCGCCGATCTCGATGTCAGGTTGTTCAGTTGCCTTCCGGTCGTAATATTTCTTCATCGATTCTCGTGGGTTTTTCTAAACTCTGTTTCGCATGTTGATGTATATCCTGCATCCCGTGAGCATAGATTGTTGCCCCGGGGTTATGAGCTTGTCTTTCTTTCATCCACTCTGTCTGTGGGTAAAAGCCGTAGTTGGCGAAGAAGGGGCTCATTTTGTGTGCGTTTGTCGCCGAGTTATTATAAGCATGTTCCGCTAACGGCAGCAGCTGGTACCAGTCGTCCTGATTGTAGTTGACCAATGTTCATAAGCAACCTCCCAGCACTTTGTTTCTTCTTTCCCTTTGTCCGTCAGTTTGCGGGTGGTACGCCATTGACATGCGCCGTTGGACTCGTAGCATCTTGCACAATGACTCCCAAAACTGGCCGGAAAACTTCGCGTCCATGTCCAATATAATCTCAGTCGGCAATCCGTGAAGTTTCCACACTTCCCGAAGCAAGGTGTTCGCAACATCTTTTGAGGTCGCGTTTTCGTGGAGGCCGATGAAATGGGCCATCTTTGTGAACTGTTCTAGGACTACTATTATCTGGGTCTTACCCTGAGATTCTGGTAACTGCGTGATGAAGTCCCTCGATATGGAGGACCAGGAGGCATAGGGTACTTCTAAAGGTTGAAGTAATCCGTACTTAGCATGCCATGGGGATTTACTGTGTTGACATTCGTGGCAGGATTGTAGATAGTCACTGATCCATTCTGCGAGTCCTCTGCAGTAGAAATCCCATGTTATTATTTCAATTGTCTTTTCCTGTCCGAAGTGTCCCACTACTATCAAGTCGTGACAACCTTGGGCTATCTCGGTCTGAAGGTATTCATCCTCGGGGATGTACAATCGATTTTTGTAGAATAGCAACGCGTCGTTTTCTATTCATTCGTGGGGCATCCTTTTTCCCACTTCTCTTAACCTGACCATTTCATGGACTCTTTCCTGCCACCTCTCATCCTCTTTGCCAGCCACTCTAATCTTGTCCAGAAATGAATTGTGCATTGTTTGCGTCAGGGCTGCATTGACGCGAGCATTCGATGACATTTCTTTTGTCTTCATTAACCGTGGGTGATAGCCGATATCAGCCGCGCTAAAGAATTCGTTTTGGCTTCTGTCACAGTGAAGGAAACATATTTTGACTCCTTCTTCTTTAGCCGCGATGTATCACTTGGGGTTTAGGTCGCTTGATCCCAAACTCTTTTTTCCTCCCTCGCTTCTTCCTAGATCGTCTACTTCCATGGCGTCGGCGTCAGCAATTTTCTCTATTATGAGTTGCGCTATGCGATCTCCTGCCTTAAACTCGCAGTCTGCTTCGCCTTGATTTCGAAGTATAACCTTAACTGCTCCGGTGTAATCCACATCTATTACACCACCGCCCACTGCTATCCCCATCTTGCTAGCCATACCACTTTGTGCGGCTAGCCTTCTGTAGGTTCTTTCCGGTAATCCTATCGCAATACCTGTTTCCACCATTGTCTGTCCTTTTGCTGGTACTAGGCCCTCTGTCAGGGCATAGATGTCATGACTCGCCGCAAACCGTGATCCTTTGTTGGAACTATAGCTTTGTCCGAAACCTTCATTATCCTGAGGCTTGTGGGTTCCCGTTGTTCTGGGTTGAGGGCTGTCTCTGCACTTCGTTTTTGATGAGTTACAGAAATTTGCAAGTGTTCTGTTTTCAAAATTGACTGCTCAGTGTGACAAGCTACTTCCTAATGACAGAACTCCGGCCGTCTACTTAAAGCATCGGGTTTGTCGCCCCTGCTTCCTGGTCGGTAGAATATCTTGAAGTTGTAGTTCGTCAACTCCTGTGCCTTTCGAATTTGTCGCTGGTTCCAGACTTTTTTGTTTAAAAAGAACTGGAGGTTTTCGTGGTCCGTGTATACCGTCACGGACTCTTCTTGACCCCAGTGGTATCTTTTCCATTCTTTGAACGCTTCCATTATTGCGAGTAGTTCTTTGTCATATATCTCGTAATTTCTTTCAGTAGTGTTAGCTTTCGGGAATGAAAGGCCACTGGGTGAAGCCGTATTCCTTGGGATTGGGATAGTACCCATCCGAGGGCCAAGTCGTTTGCGTCCGTCTCGACCACCGTGCTTCTTCCGGGGTAGAAATCCAATACAATTGGTGCCTTTGTAAACCTCTTTTTCAACTTTTCCAATGCCTCCTCCTGCTCTCTTCCAAGGTGAAAATCCTTTTGGCTTCCCTTTAATGTCTTGGTTATTGGCTTGCAAACTTTCCAGCAATCTTTGATCAATCCTCGATAGAAGTTTGCGAATCCAATGAAAATTTGAACTTCTTTAACCGATCTCGGGTGTGCCCAATTTTGAATACCCTTCACTTTTCTATCACTCATGGTGACACCGCTTGTCTTGACAATGTATCCCAGGAATTCAACTTCCTCTTGGTGGAACACCGACTTCATCAATGAGAGTGCCAAGTCTTGTTGTTCGAGCAGGTCAAGGACTTTTTGGACTGGTTAGATATGGTCGTCCATATTTCCGGAGTAAATTAGGATATCATCTAGGTAGACGACTACTCCGTTGTCGAAGACTTCTCTTAGGATTTTGTTCATCATTGTCTGAAACGTTGCGGGGGCGTTAACCAGCCCGAAAGGCATGACCTTCTATGGGTACTGTCCGTATCTTGTACGAAAAGCCGTTTTATGTTCATCGCCATTTCTCATTCGAATAAGATGGTATCTATCTTTTAGATCGAGCTTCGTAAATACTTTTGCGCCTGCAACGTGGTCTCGTAGTTAATTCGTGAGCAGTAGGGGATCTTTATTCAGGATCGTCAAATTGTTGAGGTTTCTATAGTCTACGCATAGTCGTATACTTCCATCTCGTTTCAGCACGAAAAGGATTGGAGCACTTTAGGGAGATTCGCTGTGGGCAATTTTACCCTGTGCAACCAGTTTCTTGAGGTACATATGCAGTTCGTTCAACTGGTGTGCCGACATCGGGTAAATCGGACCCCAACGTGTTTGGCCCCTTCTGAAAGGTTGATGGCGTGGTCGAAAGTTCTTCGAGGTGCCAACATCTTAACATTTTTCTCTTCAAAAAGCTCCTTATACTGCCAATATGGTTTTGGCGGTGTTTCCAACTGTACTACCCCTTCTTCCACTCGTTCAATCCTTCCCACATCATGTGCTTCTTCATCGTAAGCCACAGTTTCATCCCACTCAAACAAATCCGCCATGGCTTCATCTTCTATATGAGCATGGCATTTCGTTTGTTCAAAGACCCATTTACTTGAGTCTGCAATATTTTTGGGGGATGTTCATCGTGACACCACCCAAAGGGTATGATTAAATCATATGGTCCTGCGTTCGCAATTTCGCAGGATATCAGGCTTCGGTGACCTTTGGGACCGATATCCAATAGAATAGGATGGGTATAGAATATTCCTCCAGGGGGCGCAGTTTCGTGATCGCAGGTGGTGATCTTGAACGGTGAATCCCTAGCTTTGGTCAGGATTTCCAGCCGTTGTGCGGCTTTTTGGTTTATGAGAAAGATGTTTGAACCAGAATCTAGGAGGAAGTTTATCATATGTGTTCGTCCTTTTACTTCAATAAAGGCCTTCCCCACAGGGCAGGGGTAATGCTTTGGTTTTTTAATGGGGGTTGAGCTTTCGCTCGGGTTTTGATAAAGTCTTTTCATCCTCGCGGTTACAAGTAGCGTGGGGGTTTGTTACAGCTCCTGCGCTGTTTCGGTTCTTAAAGCCTCCTCAGAGAAACTTTTACAATAAGTGTCTAATTTTTGAATATCAGGCAGCCCACTAATAGCGGTCTTTATCTCTTACCGAGGAGTTCCCATATCACAGGAGTGGTGGTTCACTAGAGTCCCTCTCGAGTTCGCGACTAGGGTGCGCCGCCCTTTATCGTCGACTGAGCCTGCATGGGAGGCTGTCCCATGGGAGGAGTCCACCGTACATTCTCCCTCGAGGTTGGTCTCACTCCCTGGACCCTCTCCGACACCATTCTTCAACCATGAACCTTGGGCAAGATAGTGGAGCCCCTAGCTTCTATTTCCCCGACTATTTTACCCGGAGAGAAAGTCAGGTTACCCTTGATTTAGACCCTCCTTCGCGAATCATACAACTCAAGCCGCCTTCTGATGAATGCTTGGCTTCATTGTCCCTTGTCTTGTCGACCGGTTTCTGTTAGGCGCACGGACTCCCCGTAAGGATGTACACGGCAAAGTTACCCTACCTTGACGTATACCAACTTCGAAGAAAAAAGATAACACGCCAGTCCAGCCCCGGCATTGGGACGGCCGGTCATGACTGGCTGCATGGGTTGTGGCGTCCCAACACCAAAGACCACTATCAATGGAACAAATCCTTTAACACCGTATACGTCACGGCCGTCCCTCTGACCTGATCCCGTTCGCAGGATATAGGAGGGGCGACCTCTGGGCACCTTATGCAGGTGGAGGCAGGTGAATCGGACCACGGCGCATAAGGATACAGACGCTTGAAGACAGACAGTGGTAGGGTTGGGTCAGAGGTAATGGGACGTTTCGAACGCAAGTTAGTCCCCTCGTACCTACGAAGTCGTGTAGAGTATGAAGGAGGTAACTATGCCCAGTAAGTGGATCGGGTGCATCCAGAGAGGACAAGTTGGTAAAAGATGGAGTCTGAGGGAAAAAGCCTATAGGTACGATCCCGAGGACAAATGGTGTAATGCCGGAAGACCAGAATATGATATGAAGTTGCATGACGAATTGTTGACCGAACCAACCAAAGAAGATTGGCCATCTTCTGTCCAGCGAGTTAGACTACCTTGGACGAGCACGAGGGGAGGATAATTTGTAACCATTGTTGTCAACGGATAAACGAATGAGCTGACACTTGACATGGTCTCCACACCATCAGGAATAACGGAAGCGAAGACCGATGAGTTGGCCATGGGAGCAGAAAGGTGTGACAGGGAGTTTTCAGGGTCTACGAGTGTTCGCACTGAGGTGAAGTTCGCAGAAGTGTGAGCAAGATACTTATTTAGTATAGCGATAGGATGTATACCGCGATTGGTCAGATCCGGAATATAAATATCCAAGCATCTTGGCAGCTATTAGACACAGCAAGCGCGGAGAGGAGATCTTATCAATGTAATAAGATTTATCTTGTCGTTACCAATGCTTCCACAATCTATCCTGAAGCATATCATTATATCTAGCCTACATTACTCTTGTCTTCTTAGCGAGTTCTCCGATATAAATGATTCAGGTCCTAGTTGTCGGAATACCTCACGCCGAAGCTACCACCTAACAGTTTCTTCACTTGTGACTTTTTATGGTTCCCTTGGTTAGCACCGACTACCCAGTTTTGGCCGTAAAATGGCAACCGCTATCCTTTGGTCTTTTAGCCTTCCGGTGTTCTCTCGTCACTGACTACACCACAGGTCTTTTGATTTCAGGCAGCAACCGCACTAGCCGATCACCGTTGTTGTCGGTACCGGGATCACTTTTTATAAAATGCCCTCATTATCAAAGGCCCAAGCTGGGGGCCTTTGCACCCCTCGCTTCGAGCTTTCTCCCTTGCCATCAACAGCTAGAGTGGCTACCTGGGGCGTTGTTTTGGCCCGAATGGGGACCGTCATTTGGGCTTCGCTGGCTTTCGATAAACAGCCAATACTTCTATCGGTTTTCGAAAGTATTTCCCCGCGTGGTTTTGGATTCCGCATCACGTGCATTCGTCGTCAGATTTCCGTTTATCGACAACCTTCTGATCGACGCCCTTGTGGGCATCTGCGCACACCCTGTGTTTAACCTCCCCCAGAGGTGCCACGGAACTTTCCTTCTTCACCATTCTTTCCCCTGCCTTCTTTTTCTGGTAGTCCGCGTTTTCCTTAGCCGTGTATTGATTCTTTACACACTTCGCGGCGACCGTTGGCATCGAATCCGCGAATTTCCTTTCTTCGCCCCTGCAGTCTCTGAGGAACCGCCTGCTCGAAGATCTTTTCTTTCCTTGAAATCTTCTTCTGCTTGGGTTACAGACCTGACTGCTTTGAACCATTCCCCATCATCAACATATTGTCTCTGTCAAAGCCGTCGCAATGCTCTGACGGGAAGTTCGCGTTCAACCATTTTCCTCCAGGCTATCCTGGTGACCGTTGCATGGATATTGAGATCTTCCATCGCCATTAAGGATTAGGCGACATCCGCGGGATATTTGACCGATCCCATTTCTCATAGGGATTTTTCCGCTTCATGGGTGGGACCGAAGCGTGGCAGGGCTTGTTCTGCAAAGACATGCGAGAACGCGTCTCTTTCTTGTCTCGTATAACCTATTTCTCCGGTCATTTGTCGTCGGTAGGTTAACGCAAACGGTGCGACTTCTTTCCCGTCCATTCGGCTTATGGAGGATGGATTCGTTGTGCCTCGTTTTCCCATTGCCACCGGTTTGGACCAAAATAATCCGTATATGGTAATAGCCACATACGTACATCCTAGTGTTTCTTGTTTCCAAACTTTGCAGGGTGTTCTGCCGCGACTCTCGTTTGTTGTCACAACGGGTTGGCCATTGCTCATGAGAACAGGTTAAACTGTTCATCGTCCTCGACGTCATAGTTGTCTTCTTCTGGCTGGGGGGTGGGTCTCTCGTCCTGTCTTCCTTCCCAACTCTCATCTGGCTTTCGTCGAGATCCTTCTTCATCATCATCGGGGTCTCGTCCTCCTCCTGGAACCCCGGCTGTCCTCTTGGGTCGTGTTGGTAGTGGTGGTCTTCCTCCACCCCCCCCCCCCCCTGAAGCCTCTGTGTTAGGCGCACGGACTCCCCGTAAGGATTTACAGGGCAAAGTTACCCTACCTTGACAAACATGAAGTTCGAAGGAAAACGATAACACGCCCCTCCAGCCCCGGCATTGGGACAGCGCGTCATCTCTGGCCGCCTGGGTAGTTGGGTCCCAAGACCAATGACCACTATCAATGGAACCCATGTTAGAACACTGTATACGTCGCGGCCGTCAGTCCGCCCGGGTCCCGTTCGCGGGTTATATTAGGGGAGACCTTTGGGCACCTTATGCAAGTGGAAGCAGGCGAGTCGGGCGACGGTCCATAATGTTACCGACGCTTGCAGACGGACAGTCGGAAGGTTAGGTCGAAGGTAACGGGACCTTTTGCACGCAAGTTAGTCCCCTCGTATGCACAAAGTCGTGTGTGGTATGAGGGAGGTAAGTATGCCCAGTAAGTGGATCGGGTGCATCCACAGAGGACAAGTTGGTAAAAGATGGAGTCCGAGGAAAAAAGCCTATAGGTACGATCCCGAGGACAAGTCGTGTAATGCCGGAAGACACGAGTACGATATGCATTTGCATGCCGAATTCACAAAAGAACCAACCAAAGAAGATTGGCGATGTTCTGTCCAGCGAGTTAGACTACCTTCGGCGAGCACGAGGGCGCCATAATTCGTAACCATCGTCGTCAACGGATAAACGGATGAGCTGACACCTGACGTGGTTTCCACACCATCAGGAATAATGAAAGCGCAGACCGATAAGTTGGCCATGGGAGCAAAAGCTGTGGCAGAGAGTTTTCAGGGTGTACGAGTGTTCGCACTCAGGTGAAGTTCGCAGAGTTGCGGGCAAGGCACTTAGTTAGTATAGAGTTAGCATGTATACCGCGATTGCTCAGACGCAGAATATAAATATCGAAGCATCTTCGCTGCTATTAGACACAACAAGGACGGAGAATAGGTCTTATCAATATAATAAGTTATCTACACTTTTATATCGTTACCAATACTTGGACCATCTATACCGAAGTGAACATTATATCTAGCCTACATTACTCGTGTCTTCTAACGAGTTCTCTGATATAATTACGATTAAGGTCTTAGCTGTCGGAATACCTTATGCCGAAGCTACCACCTAATGCTCTGGTGTCGGATCTGACACCTTCCCTTCTCCTTTGACCTGCCCCATCAATGTTTCCACCATGGCCTTAAGCTCCGAGATCTCACCATCCGGGGCCTGTTGTGCCTCCTTTTCCTGTCGCAGTGCTTCTCTCTTGAGAACCAGGTCTATCTCATGATTCTCGAGCTCCCTTTCGTCCTGTTCATTTAATCGGACAATCTCCTTGTCCAACATAAGGTCCCTGCGCATTGACTGCGCCTCAGTTCCTTGTACTATATCGTGAAGCTGATATATGACTGCCTCCTGTCTAGTCTGTGTATCATCTGTCTCTCCAAGCCATCCAGCCACTTGGGCCTCGAAGCTTTCCTTGACTTTCTAAGATTCAAAGTCCAAGATTTGGACTTGATCGTCGATTCGAGCGACTTCTCGTCCTACCATTTGTACTCCAGACTTTAACTGAGGTTTGATTTTTACAAGTTCCTGGGCCCTCAGTAGCACCTTACTCAGGAGGGAGCTGTACAAGACATGTTGCTTATCCTGGCTCTCAGTGAGCTCAGGATCGAAAAGTCCAATAATTCCGTCTAGACGTTTGATTCAACTGCGCATGATGGGGTGGCTGGCGGGTTCGGTTGTTCGGAGGCCACCTCCCCGTCATGTCTTTCCCCCATATTTCGCTAGGAAGCCTGGCCTGACAGGGGATCGAGGTGTTTGGTCGGCTCAATGTGCTTGGGCCATGTGGGTGACCGTTGTCTCCACCCTAGGGGCCGAGGTTCAGGAGAGTTCATCCCCTCCTTCATTTCCTTCTTCTCCCTCATCCTGTCGCCATTCCATGACTTCAGGCGCTTTTGGGTCAGAAGCCATTTGCTCAATTTCTTTACTTACGAAACTTATCTTTTGTTTCCTCCCCAAACTGGTGGTATCTGGAAACACTGACTTGAGTGTTTGTCTGCCTCAGGATATTGAGTCTACCAAGTGGAGTGTGATTTCTCCGAGGGGGTGTTATAGACAAAGCTTTCGCCGTACTCGAATGCGTATAGTGCGGCGATAGCTTGGAGCGTAATAATGTTTTCTGGGTTGATCCAGTAGAAATATGATCCGTGGTAGGGTTCTAGCGTCCCTTCGTCAAGCGCTTCGGTAGCGCTGAGGGTTTGTGCTATTGAGGTAGTCCTCAATGGTCTTGGTTCGCAAAGGCTCTTGGTTTCAGGAGTATGAGTGTCTTTGCCAAACATTCATCTGGGTAACAATGAGAAGTATCAATATACTGTTAGGTGCATCTGCAAGAATTAATCCTGCGTCTGAGGTGCGGGCGCGGCCTCCGGACGCATCCGACGTCGTTTTTCCTTCCTCTGCGTCCCCAGCGTCCAGATGCCATTCCCAATGCCGATTGCGTTCTGACATGACGTCGGACCTTACCCACAACCCGCCGCCACCCCACATCTCCTGCTCTTCTCCCCCCCCTTATCTCACGTCCTGACCTCTCTTTTCCTGACTCTCATCTCCGCAGCATCCAGACGCCTCCTCAAGGTACCCCCTTTTCCTTCTGCTTCCGGGCGTGCTCATAACAACTTGCCTCCGATATCACCCTAGTCATTCCTGCCGGTGTGCCTCCTACTCCTACTTTCGTGCAATTTGTTTGTTTCTAGATGTTTCTATTCCTCTATGTCCATATCTCTACTATATACTTGTCTATTATACACGTTTATCGTCTAGTCGTGATCGTGACGCTACATCTCCGTCTGGGAGCGATTTAGCCCTCATCTAGGCTACGTCGCTCCCCAAGTTTATTTTATTATACAAGCCCCCTCTGTGATCCTAATAGATCTCGTTAAAGGTGCGTAAATCGATCCGACTGTTGACAAGGCAGCGCCGCTCTGTCTCCGGTATCACATGCGCCAGGCCTAAGATCGTCCCGATATCCACAATTGTGAGCGCTCGGGTAACGTCTCTGAGCTGAACGGTTTCCAGACCGTGTACGTCCGACCGTCGTCAGGAGTCTACCAGGCTCATGAATTGAACCCCGGCCAGGCGATAGACCCTATCCTGCTGCATATAGCCCGACCGGATTTTGAACAGAGCTATGAGCCTTGCCGGGAGACGCCCTCTGAGCGCACCATACATATTCTCCCCACCAGCCTGTATCCAAACGCAATCGTTCCGACTGTTCTTGTTACGGAAGAGTCGAGCACCTGTGCATCGGGCCCTGTGTATGTTGTAATCACCTGACTCCTGGAACGCAAGAACCACGATCTCCAGTTGCGTCAGTAGTTTCACCGGCAAAGCTGGAAGTAGCGCCGGATTTTCCGGCAGTGGCCGCTCTGGAGGCAGGCTCAGTCGGCTATATCGTATCAAGTCCCGACAAATCGTCTCCGGGGATATATCACATGCTCTGCCAAAATCAACGACGTCGTGGATATTATCACGACGTCCCTTCAGAATCCTCCGATAGGCTGGTGGGGTTGGCGTGGGCCTGGTCTTCTCTAAATGTTCTACTACCTCAGTTGGTAAATCAGCTCTTGCATGTTGAAGGAATTCCTAGTTCAAAATTCACATGCGGATCGCATGTTGTCGACCGTAGCTGCTTAGTATCTGTCGTGCTGCGTCGAGTTCCTTTGAGCGTCGCCATCCATCCTTGATTTGCTCGTTATGTGCAAGTTCTCAATACTCGGTAGAATAAATGGGAATATTGCCGAACATGTAGATGTGATCGCGAAAGTCACTTATTGGATGCATCTTAACAAAGTTGCAATTAGATTCTGAATGTATCAATTCCATACGTTGGTTGTTCTCATCTTCATGATGGTTGTCACCAATCCGGTGCCGTTGGGATGGGGGCACTCACTCCCTTATCTGGGCTCTCTGACGACGCAGCTCCTTGCGCAACTCATCAGCCTTCTCTTGCGTCCGTTTGGATATGCGAAACTCCAAGAAGATGTCCTTCGTCTCGTGGAACTGCGTCGCATATTCTTCCATATAAGATATAGTCTCGGGTGTGTGACTTCGGTATTGAGCCATCATGCTGAAGTTCAAGCAGTGACCTGACACAGGTGAGCGCACGTCTGAAGGGTTGCACCTGCGTACTATCAGGCTGTCTCAACGCCACAGAGAGAACTCCCAACAAACAACGCCCGAGATTCCTCATCTCTTTTCCTTGCCACTGGGTAACCTCCCTGTAGGCCTTTTTCGGGACAAAGAATCCCGGGTAAGGGGGCAAAGCTTTGCAGGCGTCGTCGAAGGCCAGCTGTCGCGCATGTCTTTTGAGAAATCGCTGAATCCAGTCCATCATATGCTTGAAGAGTCCTAGATATATTGGATAGAGCATATCCGGCTTGTGCAGATTAGGCGTCGAAACTCTCACACGTCCTTGAAAAACGTTTTGCCCCCTGTTGATACAATGAGTTTCATTCGTGTAGCGAGCATGAGCAGCGTCGTGGGTCTCGGAATGTACGGACGGGCTTTTCACGTTCATAGCGTTCGTATCATGCGTAATCTCTACCACGATGGTGGCCGGCTCGGCTACCTAATTCTTCTGGAGGCACCTCACATTTAGGACAGGCTTTGGATTTGATCCCGTGTAGGGTAACGTTTTCAATATGGTCCGCAATCCACCCTGACATTATCAGGAAGCATCTCCGGATCTTGCCGTCAGCACAATCAATAGGGGCGCCCTCCCGCGCTGCACCGTTCAATGGCGCAAAAATGAGTTCGAATACGCCACGGAGTGTGTCGGCATTTATCAGTCTCTGGAGTTTGTTGGCCCTAGAGGACTTGCGAGCTTGGGCGGAATGGGCAATAGCCCAAGAAGCAGAATCGCCATTGATCCAGGTCTGTTACGTATTGTCGACGGAAGATTTCCAATTGTCATATAAACCGCCCATGCTTTCTTGACTCCGGAGAAGTTGGTGAGATTCGTCTGATCTGACATCCCAATGAGTGGAACAACAGTCGCCCCTTCCGGGAGTGTTTCCTGTAATCTATTAGTATGCTTTCGCATAAAAGAGGCTACGCGGCAGTACTTGGACGTCCCACCACCAGTCAGCCGTATGCATTTCTGCATAAATTCTCTGTCCGCTCTGGTCCTATTCACGGCGTGGGGCACATACCAAGTCATCGCCATAGGCTATCTGGCGAAGAAGATATCTCACACAGTCTAGGACGTTCCGATAGAAGAATGGTAATGTTCTCTGACTGTCCTCCACATGTCCCTCCAACGATTGCAGATAAGGGCTATACGGATCCAAGTGTCGGAGATGATTCTCCAACGTCTGCATAGAGCTATAGCCGAGGGATGTCGAGTTTCCGATACTATTCAAAAAGTAATCGTTAATCCGCCTCTTTGAGACTTTGCTCTCAAGGAACCAAGATGCAAGTTTGAAACCTTGTGCAGAAGCAAACAGAGCCCATGGGTTCTCGCACAAATCCCTGCATTCTTTCTTATACTCTTTAACCTCTCCAATGGCTTCCCCGGCACCCGGATAATCCTCCTGTTCCGCAGCGACTGGGTACGTGTTGTTCTCGAGTACGTTTGTTTCGTGTTCCCACCTAAGCGTATCATCAGGTTCATCGCGCTCACTACCGGCTGTATCTCCAGAAGGATCTGATTCGTAGTCTGAAACGGAGTGTTCGATGGGTTCCTTGGCGTCAGATAGCACGGTGGCCCGGTCGGTAAGGACGTCCGCAGGTGGATTCTGAATGGTGGATGCGAGTACGATATCAAGATTTGCATGCGCACTTCGCAAGTGTGTCTCGTATGCGCCTGCACGCTCTTATCTTTTGCGACAAAATGAACATTTGACGGCATAACGGAATTCGGCGCCGCCGATTTCGGGAGTCCAGTGTGGGTGATAGTAGTGTGATGTCGTCGTCGTCTCGATGTTAACGCGTGGGGATGACTGCAGATGCTGGGCCTAGCGCTGTGCACACTGATCTATCACCAGCCGTCGAACAGGTTTAGCATTGTGTGTCACGACGTCACGTGGTATCAGCTGGTTATCATCTTGCGTTCACAGGAAATGACTGAAACACTAATGGACGCCAGCGGTGTCAGTTCTTGATGCATCTTTATTCTTGAAAACAATTCAAACAATTCACGATTCTTTCAAACCATCTTGAATGTCTGCAAGTTGTATATATAATGTGGGTTTATCACGACGGCAGCAAGTTCATACCAAGGATAATCCGACATCCACAACATCCAAAACATCTACAACATCCTCTATATTCACAAGACTAGAATCTCCAAATCGACTATCAATATAAACAAACCCTCAACGGACATGGCGCAAAATATCAACATGCAGTAGGTATTCATGCAAAATGCCAGAGGCCTTGCGTGGGGACAGACAGATCAACTCCCGCCTAGTTCGCTTCAAGGGGCAATCATCATGCATCGCACCAACACAGGCGGTCGAGCGAGTAGCAATCATAAGCTAAACATGGGCTTCACACAAGTCCAGGCTCAAAAGTAAATGTACACGGAGTGGCGGAACTGTGCGAAGGATCACATGATAGCAAGGGGCTTTGCGCCAGCAGGGCTAACGGCCAAAGATTTCCTTGACGCCGACTTCTTGCCAATATACACAGGCATGAGGACCTTGAGTCCTGGCTGCGATCTCATCTGCTCCGCAGTGGCAGCCAATGATATGCATTGTCTAGAGGATATCGAGGAGGCAGTCGTGAAACTGGTTCAGGACAGTTGCGGGAAGTTGAATGACGCAAATAACAAAGGCAAAATGGTAGTGCCAAATCCCGCAATCCCCCCAGGGCAGGTCGTCGTACACGCAGGGTTACTACGGCTAGGGGCCTCAAATCAGTGGTGGGCTGCAACGACTATAGGGAACCTAGGTTGTTAGGCGCACGGACTCCCCGTAAGGATTTACAGGGCAAAGTTACCCTACCTTGGCGCATACGAACTTCGAAGGAAAAAGATAACACCCCCCTCCAGCCCCGGCGTTGGGACGGCGCGTCATCACTGGCTGCCTGGGTAGTTGCGTCCCAACACCAAAGACCACTATCAATGGAACACATCTTATAACACCGTATACGTCGCGGCCGTCCGTCCGACCGGATCCTGTTCGCAGGATATATGAGGGGAGACCTTCGGGCACCTTATGCAAGTGGAAGCAGGTGAATCGGACGACGGCGCATAAAGTTACAGACACTTGAAGACAGGCTGTCGGAAGAGTGGGTTGAAAGTAACGGGACGTTTTGCACGAAAGTTAGTCCACTCGTACCTACAAAGTCGTGTAGAGTACGAAGTAGGTAACTATGCCCAGTAAGTGGATCGGGTGAATCCACAGAGGACAAGTTGGTAAAAGATGGAGTCCGAGGGAAAATGCCTATAGGTACGATCCCGAGGACAAGTCGTGTAATGCCGGAAGAACAGAATACGAGATGCAGTCGCATAACGGATTCTCGACGGAACCAACCAAAGGAGACTGGCCCTCTCCTGTCCAGCGAGTTAGACTACCCTCGACGAGCACGAGGGCAAGATAATTCGTAACCATTGTTGTCAACGGATAAACGGATGAGCTGACACCTGACGTGGTTTCTACACCCTCAGGAATAATGAAAGCGCAGACCGATAAGTTGACCATGGGAGCAA
>Ga0307509_10005969_pt1 | contig 16646 bp, 12 predicted proteins | sample 10_EM_MG_FD_202245 | JGI IMG/M metagenome (GOLD analysis project Ga0307509, IMG submission 202245) | Populus trichocarpa ectomycorrhiza microbial communities from riparian zone in the Pacific Northwest, United States - 10_EM | ecosystem: Host-associated > Plants > Roots > Unclassified | place... | reverse complement strand
AGCGAGAGGCCATCGCCGTCGACGTCGCCCGGGATCCATCGCGGCGTGCCGCGATCGACCCGGTGATCGCGCGGCACCGAGCGCACGATCCGTCCGGTTCGCAGCACCGCCTCTGCACCGTCGGGCGAGATCCGCGGCACGACGTAGAACAAGATCTCGCGTGCCCGCGCCGCGATCGCGGGCGGTAGATCGACCGCACCGGGATCGACGTGGAGGCGCAGCGCGTCCTCGGCGATCGCGAGTGCGACCGAGCTTCCCGCGAGCTCGCCCGCGTGGACGTTGCCGTCCGCCCACGCCGCGGGCCGCACGCGATCGGGATCCGGACCGATCGTCAGGAGCCAGACGTCGCGTCCCTCGGGGGTCCTCGCGAGCGAGGTCATGCGCGCGAGGTGCGGGAACGCCTCGCACCACGCACGTAGCTGGCGGGTCAGGTGATCGTGATCGAGATACGCCTCGCGAAATCCGAGCGACAGCTCGCCGAGCGTTGCCATGGCGACAAAAACCTACACCGAGATCCGCGTGCGCTCCCGCGCATCGTCGAACGGATTCTTGAACAGATTCTTCGTACCGAACGTCATCACTGCACACCATACTGAGAACCATGGCCATGCTGACCTTCGACTCACTTCCGCAGGCGCGCCTCGTGCGTAAGGGCAGCCACGAGTTCGCGCCGCCCCCGGCGCCGCCGTCGACCGAGCCGAACCCGATGCGCGAGCACGCGCGGGCGATGCTCGCGGTCGCGGTCGGGCTGTGGCCGCTCACCTGCGTCGTGCTCCTGGCGCTCGGCCTGATGTGGATGGCCGGCATGGGTGGCGCCCCGTAACGCCCCGAGACTTCACGACTTAGGCTCCGGCTACACACTGCTTCAACGTTCGGCAAGACTCTCGCATCAGTGGCGGTGCAATCCTTGGATCGAACCGCATGTCGTCTGCCGCCACTCGCTGGACTGTTCGCCTCACGATCGGGATCGTCTGCATCGCGGCGGTGATCTGGTACCTCCACTCGCGCGGCGACGCGGCGACGAGCCAGGGGACGAAGGACAGGCCGGCCGGCAAGGATGCGCGCGTCGTCCCCGTCCAGGTCGGGATCGCCGAGAAGAAGGACTTCCCGGTCTGGCTCGACGGCCTCGGCACGGTTACCGCCTACCAGCAGGTCACGATCCACCCGCAGGTCGATGGCCGGCTCGACTCGGTGAAGTTCACCGAAGGTCAGCAGGTGAAGAAGGGCGAGCTGATCGCGCAGATCGATCCACGCCCGTTCATGGTCCAGCTCCACAACGCCGAGGGCGCGCTCGCGCGCGATCAGGCGCAGCTCGCCGCGGCGAAGGCCGACTACGACCGCCAGAAGAACCTCCACGAGCAGAACCTCGTCGCGCAGAACGCGGTCGACGCGGCCGCCGGCACGCTCGGCAACTTCCAGGGCGCGGTGAAGATCGACGAGGCCGCGATCGAGAACGCGCGCCTCCAGCTCGACTACGCCGCGGTCAAGGCGCCGATCGACGGGATCACCGGCGTCCGCCTGGTCGACGCGGGCAACCTCGTCCACGCGACCGACGCGACCGGCCTCGTCGTGATCACCGCGATCGATCCGGCGGCGGTGCTGTTCACGCTGCCGCAAGATCGCCTGACCGACGTCACCGAGGCGCTCGCGGCCGGCAACGTCGAGGTCGACATCTACAACCGCGACGGCGCGACGCTCCTCGGCAAGGGCACGCTGACCGTCCTCGACAACCAGGTCAACGCGTCGACCGCGACGATGCGGATGAAGGCGATCGTCCCGAACCCGAACAAGACGCTGTGGCCGAACGCGTTCGTGAAGGCGCGTGCGCTCGTCGCGGTCAAGAAGGATGCGGTCCTCGTGCCCGCGGCCGCGGTCCAGCAGGGCCCGGCGGGGGCGTTCGTCTACGTCGTCGCCGCGGACCAGACCGTGAAGATGACGCCGGTCCACGTCGCGCTGACCCAGGGCGACACGACGGTGATCGAGAAGGGCCTCGCCGGCGGCGAGCAGGTGGTGATCGAGGGCGCGAACCAGCTGCGCAACGGCGGCAAGGTCGATACCGGCAACGGCAAGGGGCTGGCCGACGCACCGACCGATACGAATTCGCGCGGCCACAAGGGCTCGGGCGCCCCGCATCCTTCCGAGGCCGCGCGGCCCCCGAAGCCATGAGCCGATCATGAATCAGGCCGGCTCCAGCACGCGCTCGATCTCCGAGCCGTTCATCCGACGCCCGGTCGCGACCACCCTGTTGATGGTCGGCCTCCTGCTCGCCGGCATCACCGGCTATCTCAACCTGCCGGTCGCCGCGCTGCCCCAGGTCGAGTACCCGACGATCATCGTCACGACGTCGCTGCCCGGTGCGAGCGCCGACACGATCGCGTCGGCGGTGACGACGCCGCTCGAGCGCCAGTTCGGGCAGGTCCCTTCGCTGTCGTCCATGACGTCGGTGTCGAGCTTCGGCAGCTCGCAGATCACGCTGCAGTTCACGCTCGATCGCGACATCGACGCGGCCGAGCAGGATGTCCAGGCGGCGATCAACGCGGCGTCGAACCTCCTGCCGAAGACGCTGCCGGCGCCGCCGGTCTACAACAAGGCGAACCCCGCGGATCAACCGATCCTCACGCTCGCCGTCACGTCCGACACGCTCTCGCTCGCCCAGGTCGACGACTTCGCCGACTCGGTGCTCGCCCAGAAGATCGCGCAGGTCGATCACGTCGGCCTCGTCACGATCGGCGGCGGTCAGAAGCCCGCGGTGCGGGTCCGCGTCGATCCGCAGGCGCTCGCCGGGACCGGGCTGACGCTCGAGGACGTCCGGACCGCGGTCGGCAACGCGAACATCAACCAACCGAAGGGCAACCTCGACGGACCGCGCCTCGACTGGGCGCTGTCGACCGACGATCAGCTCGTGTCGGCCGAGAAGTTTCGACCGCTGATCATCGCGGCGAAGCCCAATGGCGGCGGCGTGGTCCGGCTCGGCGAGGTCGCCGACGTGATAGACGGCGTCGAGAACGATCAGCTCGCCGGCTGGAGCGGGACCAAGCGCGCGATCATCATCAACGTCCAGCGCCAGCCCGGCGCGAACATCATCGACGTCGTCGACAAGATCCGCGCGCTGCTGCCGCAGCTCGAGGCCGCGATGCCGCAGGGGATCAACGTCGACATCCTCGCGGATCGGACCGAGACCGTGCGCGCGTCGGTTCACGACGTCCAGTTCACGCTGATCCTCACGATCGGGCTGGTGATCGCGGTGATCTACTTCTTCCTCGGCAGCGTGCGCGCAACCGTGATCCCCGGCGTCGCGGTGCCGCTCGCGCTGATCGGCACGTTCGGCGTGATGAAGCTGCTCGACTTCTCGCTCGACAACCTCTCGCTGATGGCGCTGACGATCTCGACCGGGTTCGTCGTCGACGACGCGATCGTGATGATCGAGAACATCTCGCGCCACATCGAGGAGGGCGAGCAGCCGTTCCGCGCCGCCTTGAAGGGTGCGCGCGAGATCGGGTTCACGATCGTGTCGCTCACCGTGTCGCTCGTCGCGGTGCTGATTCCACTGTTGTTCATGAGCGGCCTGGTCGGCCGGCTGTTCCGCGAGTTCGCGATCACGCTGTCGATCGCGATCGGGATCTCGGCGCTGCTCTCGCTGACGCTGACCGCGATGATGTCGGCGTGGATCCTGAAGCCGCACGCCGAGCAGAAGCCGGTGTGGATCGTCCGCGGCTTCGAGCGCGGCTTCACCGGCCTGACCAAGTTCTACGACCGCACGCTCCAGATCGTGCTGCGCCACCAGACCCTGACGCTGATCGTCACGCTCGCGACCGTCGCGCTGACCGTGCTCCTCGCGATCCGCGTCCCGAAGGGGTTCTTCCCGACCGAGGATACCGGCACGATCAACGCGGTCACCGAGGCCGCGCCGGACGTGTCGTTCGCGCGGATGACGCAGCTGCAGGAGCAGGTCGTCAAGGTGATCCTCGCGGATCCCGACGTCGCGACCGTATCGTCGTCGGTCGGCGCCGACGGGACGAACCCGACCGCGAACTCGGGCCGCATGCTGATCTCGCTCAAGCCGCGCGACGATCGCGACGCGAGCGCCACCGAGATCATCGATCGGTTGAAGCCGAGGCTCGCCGAGGTCTCGGGGATGTCGACGTTCCTCGCGCCGGTCCAGGACCTGACGGTCGACGCGCGGGTGTCGAAGACGCCGTACCAGTACACGGTCCAGGATCCGGATCCGCAGGAGCTGATCGCGTGGGCGCCGAAGCTGCTCGCCGCCTTCCAGCAGCAGCCCGAGCTCCGCGACGTCGCGAGCTCCCTGCAGTCGCAGGCGCTCGAGCTCCACATCACCGTCGATCGCGACGCGGCGTCGACCCACGGCGTGTCCGCCGCGGTGCTCGACGACACGCTCTACGACGCGTTCGGCCAGCGCATCGTCTCGACCGTGTTCACCCAGCTCAACCAGTACCGCGTGATCCTCGAGGTCCGTCCCGAGGACCGTCGCTCGCTCGAGTCGCTCGATCGGATCTACATCCACACCCAGACGGGCGAGACCATCCCGCTGTCGCAGGTCGCGAGGTTCGACGTTCGTCCGAGCCTGGCGGCGGTCGAGCACGAGGGCCAGTTCCCCTCGTTCACGCTGTCGTTCGACGTTGCGGCGGGGACCTCGCTCGGGGACTCGGTCGCGGCGATCGACAAGGCGATCGCGCAGCTCAAGCCGCCGCCCGCGATGCGCGGCGAGTTCGTCGGCGCCGCTCAGGTGTTCCGCGAGTCGCTCGCGTCCGAGCCGATCCTGATCCTCGCCGCGCTGATCACGGTCTACATCGTGCTGGGCGTGCTCTACGAGAGCTACATCCATCCGATCACCATCCTGTCGACGCTACCGTCCGCCGGCATCGGCGCGATCCTCGCGCTCAACCTGACCGGCGAGCCGTTCGACGTGATCGCGCTGATCGGCATCGTCCTCCTGATCGGCATCGTCAAGAAGAACGCGATCATGATGATCGACTTCGCGCTGGTCGCCGAGCGCGAGCAGAAGCTGGAGCCGCGGGAGGCGATCCACAAGGCGTGCCTGCTGCGGTTCCGCCCGATCATGATGACGACGATGGCCGCGCTACTCGGCGGCTTGCCGCTCGCGATCGGCAACGGCACGGGGAGCGAGCTCCGCCGGCCGCTCGGCATCACGATCGTGGGCGGCCTGCTGCTCTCGCAGATCCTCACGCTCTACACGACGCCGGTCATCTATCTCGGCATGGACAAGATCGCGCGCTGGACCCGCCGGATCCGCGGCAAGCCCGAGCACGAGCCGCCGGCGGTCGAAGAGGACGAGCCCGCGGCCGAGGAGCCGAAGCCGTGAACCTGTCGGCCCCGTTCATCCGGCGGCCGATCGCGACGTCACTCCTGGCGGTGGCGTTGTTCCTCTCGGGGGTCGCTGCATTCACCCAGCTCCCCGTCGGCCCGCTGCCGCGCGTCGATCTCGCGACGATCAACGTCAACGCGTCGCTGCCCGGCGCGTCGCCGACGACGATGGCGACGGCCGTCGCGATGCCGCTCGAGCGCCGGATCTCGCGGATCGCGGGCGTGTCCGAGCTGACATCGACGAGTGCGCTCGGGACCACGAGCATCGTCGTCCAGTTCGGCCTCGACCGCGACATCGAGGGCGCGGCACGCGACATCCAGGCCGCGATCAACGCCGCCGGTGGCGACCTCCCGCTGAACCTGCCGTCGCGCCCGAACTACCGCAAGGTCAACCCGAGCGACGCGCCGATCATGATCCTGTCGTTGCGGTCGAAGACCCTGCCGCTGCAGAAGGTGTTCGAGGCGGCGAACACGGTACTCGCGCAGAAGATCAGCCAGGTCCGCGGCGTCGGCCAGGTCGGCGTCGGCGGCGGTGTCCAGCCCGCGGTCCGGATCCGGTTCGACCCCACGACGCTCGCCGCGATGGGCCTCGGCGTCGAGGATCTCCGCACCGCGATCGCGAACGCGACCTCGAACCAGCCGAAGGGCGGGGTGGGCGCGTCGCAGAGCCTCGCGATCGGCGTCGACGATCAGCTGCTGAACGCCGACCAGTGGAAGAAGGTGATCGTCCACGCGGCGACCACCGACGGTGCGATCGGCGGTGGGGTCGCTCGGCTCGGCGATGTGGCGACCGTGCTCGACGACGTCGAGAACCAGCGCGTCGCGGGCTGGTTCGACGGCGAGCGCGCGGTGGCGGTGCTGATCCGCCGCGAGCCCGGCGCGAACATCCTCGAGGTCATCGACCGGATCAAGGCGCTGATGCCCGAGCTCGCCGCCTCGATCCCGGCGGGCATCGACATGTCGATCGGGATCGACCGATCGCTCACGATCCGCGCCTCGGTCCACGACGTCGAGAAGACGATGGCGATCGCGATCGCGCTGGTGATCATCGTCGTGTTCATCTTCCTGCGCTCGTGGCGCGCGACCGTGATCCCCGGCGTCGTGGTGCCGCTCGCCCTGATCGCGACGTTCGGCGTGATGTACCTGCTCGACTACAGCGTCGACAACCTGTCGCTGATGGCGCTCACGATCGCCACGGGATTCGTCGTCGACGACGCGATCGTCGTGACGGAGAACGTGACCCGCCACATCGAGGCCGGGGCATCACCCCTGCGCGCCTCGATCGACGGCGCGCGCGAGATCGGCTTCACCATCCTCAGCATCACCGCGTCGCTGCTCGCGGTGTTCATCCCGCTCCTGTTCATGAGCGGCGTGATCGGTCGGTTCTTCCGCGAGTTCGCCGTGACGCTCGCGATCGCGGTCGCGTGGTCGGCGGTGATCTCCTTGACCCTGACGCCGATGATGACGTCGCGGCTGCTGTCGTCGCGCCACGAGCGGAAGGAGCCCGGACGGATCGGCCGGGCGATCGACTGGGCGCTCGAGAAGCTGGTCAACGGCTACGGCAAGGCGCTCAAGCTCGTCCTGCGCCATCGCTCGATCATCGGCTTCGTCACGGTCGCGACGATCGTCACCACCGTCGCGCTGTTCCGGTTCGTCCCGTTCAGCCTGTTGCCTCAGCAGGACACCGGGATGTTGAACGGCAACACGCGTGGCCCGCAGGACATCTCGTTCGCCGCGATGAAGGAACGCCAGGACAAGCTGATCAAGATCATCGGCGAGGATCCCGACGTCGATCACGTGATCGGCAGCGTCGGCGGGTTCGGCGCGTCGACGATCAACACGGGCTCGATGTTCATCCAGCTCAAGGAGAAGCCCGGCCGCAAGGCGAGCGCCGACCAGATCATCGATCGCCTCCGGCCGAAGACGGCGAAGGTTCAGGGCATCGAAATGCGATTCCAGTCGGTCCAGGACCTCCGCATGGGCGGACGCGCGGCCGCGGCGCAGTACCAGTACTCGCTCGAGGACGCGGATCTCGAGGAGCTCAACACGTGGGCGCCGAAGATCACCGCGGCGCTCCACAAACTGCCCGAGCTCAAGGACGTCAACTCGGACCAGCAGACCCAGGGGTTGCAGCTCGACCTCAAGATCGATCGCGACACCGCATCGCGCCTCGGCGTGTCGGTCGCCGCGATCGACAACTCGATCTACGACGCGTTCGGCCAGCGCCAGGTCGCGGTGTTCTACACCCAGATCAACCAGTACCGGGTCGTGCTCGAGGCGACACCCCAGAACGGCACCGGTCCGGATGCGCTGGACCGGATCTACGTCCAGTCCGATGCCGGTGCGCAGGTCCCGCTGTCCATGATGGTTCACGTGTCGCGCTCGGCGGTCGCGCTGTCGATCGGTCACGAGGGCCAGTTCCCCGCGGCGACGATCTCGTTCAACCTCACGACCGGCGTCGCGCTCGGCGATGCGATGAAAGCGATCAACTCGGCGATGGCCCAGATCGGCATGCCGGCGACGATCCACGCCCGGTTCGCCGGCACCGCGCAGGCGTTCGAGGACGTCAAGGCGAGCGAGAAGTGGCTGGTCCTGCTCGCGGTGTTCTTCGTCTACATCGTGCTCGGGATCCTCTACGAGAGCTACATCCATCCGATCACGATCCTGTCGACGTTGCCCTCGGCGGGGCTCGGCGCGCTGGTCGCGCTGCTCGTCACCGGTACCGATCTCAGCCTGATGGCGCTGATCGGCGTGATCCTCCTCGTCGGGATCGTCAAGAAGAACGCGATCCTCATGATCGACTTCGCGATCGAGGAGGAGCGCGCGGGCAAGTCACCCGAGGACGCGATCTTCGAGGCCGCGATGAAGCGGTTCCGGCCGATCATCATGACGACGCTCGCCGCGCTGTTCGGTGCGATGCCGCTCGCGTTCGGCCACGGCACCGGCGCGGAGCTTCGCCAGCCGCTCGGCATCTCGATCGTCGGTGGCCTCGCCGTGTCCCAGCTCCTCACGCTGTTCACGACGCCGGTCACGTACCTCGCGCTGCACAAGTTCGCGCGCAAGAAGCGCGATCCGTCACTCGTTGTCGAGCGGCATGGCGCGGAGCGTCTTGGGAAGCTCGAGTAGCGAGTCGGTCGGCGAGCCGACCAGCATCGCCGGGCTCATGTTCGTGAGGCCCCACGGCTCGACGGTCCCGGCGGTCACCGCGAACGCACCACCGTCGATCCGGCCGACCACGCCGAAACCCGAGCGCATCGGCACGCGCGCGGTCTCGATCACGAGGTCGGGGAGATGGCTGACGTCGATCTCGATCAGGCCCTGCTCGCAGGTCAGCACCAGCCGATACTGCAGCACGCGGCGCTCCACGAGCACGATGTTCCCGATCTCGGACTTGAACACTTCCTGCCAGCCGGACGAGGGCGTGCCCTGCGTGCGCAGCGTCTTCCACTCGAGGTGGTAGAGGCGGTTGTCGTCGATCTTGCGGGCGAGGATGCCGGTCGTGGTGACGACGCAGTCGAGGAGGCCCAACGCGTGGAGATCGATCACCGGAGAGAGATGATCGATGCACCAGTACGAGCCCGGGATATGCGGCGTGCAGCCGAGGAACACGTTCTTCGCCGAGCTGCCCTTCAGCCATTCGCTGAGCGCGACCGCGACCTCGGGCGCCGAGCCGGTATCGCCGAGCCGGCGATCGCCGTTCCACAGCACCGAGTCGCCGGGCAGGCGATGGATCGCGTCGAAGTGAAAGTAGCGGCCCTCGAACGGCGGGACGAGCGAGAGCTTGTCGCCGACCCGGATGTTCGCGACGGCATCGAGATCCTCGGGGACCGCGATGTAGGTCTCGCCGCGCGGATCGAGCGCGATGAACAGGATCCCGCGCGGCGTCAGGCCCTGCTTGCGCAGTTCCTTGAGGCCGAGGATCACCGCCGCGGGGTCACGGTAGTGATAGACGCGGGTGGCGAACACGGGCTGGACTCTACAGCAGGACGCCCGACAGGATGAGCTTCGCGATGGTGAAGTAGATGATAATGCCGCTCACGTCGACCAGCGTCGCCACGAGCGGCGCCGAGGCGCTCGCCGGGTCGGCGCCGAACCTGCGCAGCGCGAACGGCAGCATCGCGCCCATCAGCGTCCCCCACATCACGCAGCCGACGACCGCGAAGGCCACGGTCATCCCGACGAGCGCGTAATGCCCGCCACCGGCCAGGTGATGGTAGGCGCCGAAGCTGCCCCACACCAGCACGCGGATCGACGCGATGCTGCCGAGGATCCCGCCGAGCACCACGCCGATCAGGATCTCGCGGCGGAACACGAGCCACGCGTCCGCCGACCGGACCTCGCCGAGCGCCATCGCGCGGATGACGAGCGTCGAAGCTTGCGAGCCGGAGTTGCCGCCGCTCGAGATGATGAGCGGCAAGAACAGCGAGAGGATCGGGATCAGGGAGTCTTCGAAGAAGCCGAGCGCGGTGGCGGTGAACATCTCGCCGATCAGGAGGATCGCGAGCCAGCGCGCGCGTTTCTTGATCATCTCGCGGCGCGTCGACTGCAGGTACGGCATGTCGAGGGCTTCGAGACCGCCGAACTTCTGGGCATCCTCGGTCGCCTCTTCCTGGACGACGTCGACGATGTCGTCGACGGTGACGATGCCCTTCATCTTGCCGTCGCTGTCGACGACCGGCACGACGTTGAGGTCGTGCTCGGCGAACACGCGCGAGACCTGCTCCTGATCCATCGCGTCCGTGACGCGGACGATGTCGGTCTCCATGATCTCGGAGACCCTGGTCTTCGGATCGGCGGCGAACAGGTCGCGGAACGACACCACACCGAGCAGGCGCTGTGCCGGGTCGAGCACGTACGACACGTAGATCGTCTCGAGCTTCGCGCGGGCCTGGCGGCGGAGGTACAGGATGGCCTCGTCGGCGCTCATCTCCGGGCGGAGCCGGGCGTAGCGCGTCGACATCAGACCGCCGGCCTCGTCCTCGGCGTACGCGAGGAGAGCGAGCACTTCCTTGCGCGTCGGATCGTCGAGCAGCGCGAGCAGGGTCTGGCGGTTTGCCTCGCCGGCCTGCTGGATCACGTCGGCGACGTCGTCGGGCTCGAGCAGCCGCATCCACTGGCGGCGCTGGCCGGGCCGAAAGTAGAGAAGGAGGTCCGCGTGGTCGCGCGGCGTCAACTGGATGAAGTACTCCTCGGCGTCCTCGCGCGGGAGCACGCGGAGCCCGTCGCCGCGCTCCTCGAGGTCGAGCAGCGGCCACGCGTCGCGGAGCTCGTCGACGCTGAGGGCGTCGTCGTCGACCGCCTCGCGACCCTCGCTCGCGACGGGAATCGGTCCGGTCGGGATGTCGACGAGCTCGTGGACCTGCGAATCGTCGCCGCGACTCTCGGCGAGCGCCTTGATCTCGAGGATCGACTCGCGCGCGTCCTCGGGACGCAGCATCGAGATCTCGCCGGTCTCCGCGCTGAACGGCCCCTCCTTGTGGGGCTCGGGCACAGCATCATCCGGCGACGACATCGAAGCTCACCCTGCCCAAGTCGATTCCGGCTGGCAAGCCTCTCGTTCACAGATCAGCGCGTGAGCCGATCGACGAGCGCCGGCAGCGTCGTCGCCGACGACGCCCGGATCACGCCGCCCGAGTGCGCGGCGATCTCGCCGAACGGGTTGTCCTCGGGGTTGATGTCGACGACGGTCGCCCCGTTGCGCGCGCCGAGCATCACGACCTGCCACGGTAGGTTCGTCTGTGCCGACGTACCGACGACGACGACCAGCACCGCGGCCGCCGCGAGCTCGCGCACGGTATCGAGGTGAAACCGGGGCTCGTCGTACGCCTCGTCGAACCACAGGACGTGCGGCCGGGCCATCTCGCCGCACCTCGGGCACACGAGCAGCGCCCGGGTCGCCTCGTCGATCGTCTGGCCGCGGGCGAGTGCGGGCACCGCGGCCGGCACCGGCCACCGGTCGAGCACGCAGTCGGCCGCGCACCGCATCTGCTCGAGCTCGCCGTGAATCGCGAACGTCCGCTGGGCCGGGCTGCCGGCGCGCCGGTGCAAGCCGTCGACGTTCTGGGTGACGAGCGCGAACCGATCGCCCGAGCTCTTCATCGCGTCGTCCCACCGAGCGATCGCGTAGTGGCCGTCGTTCGGCGACGCCGCCCGGCACACGCCGCGGCGATAGAGGTACCAGGCCCACACGTCCCACGGCATCCGCTCGAACGCCGCCAGGGTCGCGAGCTCCTGCGGGTGGTACTCGGTCGCGCCGACGGTCCAGTAGCCCTCCTTGCCGCGAAACGTCGGGATGTCGCTCTCCGCGGACACGCCCGCACCGGTCAGCACGATCACCGTGCCGTTGCGGGTGAGGGCCGAGCGACACGCGGCGACGACGGCTTCCATCGGGTACGATTAGACCATGCGCCGCCTGCTGATCCTCGTCCTCGCGGCGGCTTGCTCGCGCGCGAGCGACGATGCGAAGAAGCTGCAGGCCTCGCCGCCGTTCAAGGACATGGCCCCGCCCTCGGACCTCTCGATCGCGGTCGAGGTCGACGGCAAGGCCCTGGCGCCGATCACCGCGGCCGCGCTCGACCGCAAGCCCGACTTCCAGGACGCCGAGCGCAAGGCGTGGTTGATCTCGAGCCTGGTCGCAGAGGCTGGCTCGGGCGCGACGATCGAGGTCAGCTCGCCGACCGGCGTGACCGTGAAGCTCGTGCACCCGTCCCCGGAGGGGCTCGAGCCGGTGCTGTTCCTCACCCGCCGCGGCGAGGTGATCGCGTCGACGATCGACCCGAAGGATCCGTTCCCGCCGTATCACGGCCGCGGCGGCCGGCTGCACCGCGCGGGTGATCAGCTGCCCCACGTGGGACCGGTCGCGAAGCTCGCGATCACGCACCCCACGCCGTAGTAAGGTCGGCGCTATGAGGGTCGTGAAGACCACGTTCGAGGGAGCGGTCGCGGATGATGCCGCGTACTGGCTCGGATGCTCGCTCGAGGATCGAGTCTCGGCGATCGAGCAGATCCGGCTCGCGACATGGAGGCTGTACGGTGGAGCTCCAGGCCGACTGGAACGAGTTCTTACGCACGTTGAAGCGCCATGGCGTCCGGTTCCTGCTCGTCGGCGCACACGCGCTCGCGGCACACGGTCGTCCGCGCTTCACACAGGATCTCGATCTGCTGGTCGATCCAACTCCGGCAAACGCGCGGCGCGTCGCCGCCGCGATCGCTGAGTTCGGATTCGCCGAGACCGCGCGCGATTGGAAGTGGTTCACCAAGCCCTACCGGATCACGATGATCGGACGTGTCCCGCTTCGCATCGACGTGCTCACCAGCATCTCGGGCGTGAGCTTTCGCAACGCGTGGAAGCATCGCGTGACGATCTCGACGGAGGTCGGTGAGGTCGCGGTGCTCGGTCTCGCACAGCTCCGTGCGAACAAGCTGGCGGCGGGACGACCGAAGGATCTGGCGGATCTCGCGTTGCTCGACGAGCTAAGCCCGGCACGTGCCCGAGTCCGCACCTCGAAGAAGCGTCCCGCGCCGAAGCGCTGATCATTCCGGATACATCGGGCACTCCCACTCGATCACCTGGACGAACTCGGCGTGGGCGAGCCGCTCGATCGCTTCACGCGGTCCGTTCGCGGTGGCGATCGTGATCCCTTCGACCGGGTCCGAGATGACCGAGCCGACCATCAGCCCACACGATTCGATGAACGTCCGGGTGCGCGCGTCGCCGAGGTGAAGGATCAGGCTGACGCCACTGGTCGCCCGGTCGGCAAAACAGCCGCTGCGCTTGGTCCGGAGGGCCGCGTCGTCGGCCGGGAGCTCGCGACAGTCGGGGAGTGCGGCCTGTTCCCAGTGATCGTGCTCCGCGCGCTGGGTGGCGATCCGTTGGAGCGCCACGACCTCGCCGTCGACCAGGTCCGCGCCCGCGACATGGCTGCCGTAGACGCTGCCGCCGTAGACCGTGCCGTAGGCGACGGTGGGGAACGTGACCTCGAGGCCCGAGTGCGGGAGACGCAGCGTGCCGAGCTCGTCGCCGTTCAGGCGATCCTCGACCCCGGTCGTACTCGCGAGCTCGACGCGATTCTGGGACTGCGAGAGCGATGCGATCAGCTGGCAGGCGCGCTCGCAGCCACTGCCCGCGACGACCGCGATCTTCACGGTGGGTGCGGTCCGCGTGACCGGGAACGCAGCGCGGCCGGCGTCGACGATCGCCGCCTCGGTCGCGAAGGCCTGCCACAGCGCGCGCGGGCGGGACGTCGCGTCTGGGTGCAGCGTCTTGTGATTCGCGCGCACGACCTCCGCGAGCGGCGTGTCGCGCGCGACCATCGGGCGAGGTGGATTGCGCTTGAACGTGTCGAAGCCGAGGGCGGCGAGGACCGCGAAGCCCGCGCGCGGGTCGTCGCCGGTCGCGGCCTGGAGATCGAGCACGGCGACACTCGTCGTCGCGAGCTCGTGGAGTGCATCGGCGAAACCGGCCCAGCCCGGATCGTCGGGCGGCGCGAAGCGCTGGATCGCGAGCACGCCGACCGCGTCCGCACGGTGCCAGACGAAGTTGCGATCCGCGGGGATCGCGGCGCGGATCGCCGGGGCGGGGTGGACGCGCGGCGAGCCGCAGCGCTTGCCATCGAGTGCGACGGTGAACCCGGGCGAGCGATAGGCCTCGGCGAGCTCGTAGCAGAACGTGGCGCGCGACTTGCCACCGCCGCGCGGGAGCTCGCGCGCGCGGTCGCGCAGCATCCGCGCGTACTCCGGGGTCGAGGTGACCTCGCGCGGCCAGGCCTCGTCCATCGCGTGCTCGAGGAACGCGAGGTCCTCGATCATATCGTCGCGGTCGACCTCGTCGGGCGATGGCCCACGTGGGCCGAGGGCGTACGCGGCGGGTGTCCATTCGCTCCGCGGTGCGAACCGCGCGGCGGGAATCGTCCCGCCCGCGCAGGCGGCGAGCATGGCCAGGACGGAGAGCCGCATGTGGGATCAACGCACGACGCCCGCGATCGGGGACGAAAAAGATCAGACGACCCAGGCTTTGATCCCCTCGGCGTGGACGAGCAGGCGGCTTCCACCCGGCGGATGGCGGCCGAACTCGAGGCGGCGCGCACCGAATCGCTCGCCCAGGGCCCGCGCGACGTGGCCGAACGTGTACCGCGCGTTGATCTCGCACAGCGGGTGGAGCACGCGCTCGCCGTCGACGCGATGGACGAACGCGTCGATCCCGAACGGCCCGCGATAGCCGTCGTCGTACAGCCGCTGGGCCACCCGCTCCGCGGTGATCACCAGCTGGTCGTGCTCGCCAACGGCGAGGACCTCGGGCCGCAGCTCGATCCCGAGAAAGTTGCCGCGCGGGCCGTTCACGATCTCGTGCGGCTCCGTCACCTCGCCACCGGCGACGCCGCACACGCCGACATCACAGATCCGGTCGCACCACGGTTCGTAGGTCAGTGCGCCCGTACGCTCGAGCAGGCGCTGGGCCGCAACGCGATGCTCGCCGAACAGCCGGCCGACCCCATGCACGCGATGGCGACCCGCGCTCGACCACGGCGCCTTCAAGACCCACGGTCCCTCACCGACATGCGCGTCGATCGCCTCGAGCGTCGTCAGCGCCGCGGCGCGGGGCAGGGCGCACCCCAGCTCCTGGCCGAGCGCGAGGGCGTACCGCCGATCGTTGAACGCGCGCGCGCTCGGCTCGCACCACACGAGATCCCAGCTGGCCGGAACCCGCGCTTCGACGCGCGGCAGGACCCACGTGGTCGGCACGACGTCCGCGACCGGCGCGAGCGCGTAGATCGTGACCTCCTCGGCCTCCGGTGCCAGCGCGGCCAGCAGCGTCGACATCGCCGACACCCGCTTCGCGACATGCGGCACGAGCCGGGTGCCGAGCCACCGCTCCTCCTGATCCAGGTTCGCGTAGATCTCGAACATCAGCGCGGCTGGCCGCTCGGCCGCTTCGGCGCGATCGCATCGAGCCGGTCGATGAACGCCTCGTCGATCCCCGCCCGCCGCCGCGCCTCGCGATCGAGCCGCGCCCCGCGCGCCCGATGCGGCCCCAATGGCGGTCGCACGTTCGCGTTGTACGCATCCCACGGATCGACCTCGCCGGAGAGCCGGCGCAGCCAGACCCAGCCGAAGTGCACGTGCTTGATCTCGTCGGCGTGAACCTGCTCGAGCGCCTCCGCGGTCGCGAGGTCGCCGCACTCACGCGCCGCGGTCGCATAGTCGCGCGCGAAGTCGAGATTCGCCTGCTCGAACGTCAGGCCCATCGCCGCCGCGAACTCGATCGGCGTGCGCATGTGGTCCAGCTTGTTCCAGAAGTGTCCGGTCACCGGATGGTCGCCGAACCGCGTGTTCAGCGCGGCCATCCGCTCGATGTACAGCCCGAGGTGCCGCTGCTCGTCGGCGAGGATCGCCACGAGACCCCGGCGAAATTGCACCGGCGCGTCCGGATACGCGAGCAGTGCCCACGCGAACAGCTCGACCGCCTGCAGCTCGTGATTGGCGAGCGCATGAAGGATCCGCGCCCGCTGACTCGGATCCCGCATCCCCTCGATCGGCGGGACCCGCGCCTCGCGGCCCGGCACGATCGCCAGCTCCGCCGGCCGCCCCGGCTGCTGGAAGATCAGGGCCGGCTCCGCATCCTCGAGCTCCAGCTCCGGCGGCGCCACGAGCTTCGCTGCGAGCGTATCGCCCGTGACGATCGCGATCGCGTACTCGCGCGCCTGCATGAGACAACTCTAAACATGATCGCGTTGGTTGATGGGCAGGCTTGACGCGTGATCTCCGGAGGATGATCGTGCGCCGATCTTGCGGTCCACCCGCGTCGGACTCGGTTCATAGCGCTCAATCCGAGCCGACATCTGACAGTCCTAGCGCCGCAATAGTAGCAGCACGCCACTGATCGAGCTGATGAATCGCAGCCTGGGGAGAACTAGCGCCAAGCTCCGCCAGCCTGACCGCGTTGTCTCTGCGAGCGATGTCGTGCTCACTAACGTGTTCCTTGGGCATTAGAGAAGCGAACGCGCGAAGCGCGCAAACCCCGTCCTGCGTTCGACCACAGCTCGTTCACCAAGAATCGCGACCGCCTCCTCGAACATGACGTAGCTGGTCGGTTCTTCGCCGGCGTCGTCGGCGAGGCGCGCGCTCTCGGCTTGATGAGTAGTGAGCATTTCAGTGTCGACGGAACGCTGATCGAGGCATGGGCATCGTTGAAGAGTTTTCGTCCGAAGGACGAGTCGCCAGATGACCACGATCCGCCGGACGATCCTGGAAACCCGACCGTCAACTTTCACGGCGAGAAACGGCGGAACGACACGCACGCG
>Ga0307509_10005968_pt1 | contig 16652 bp, 13 predicted proteins | sample 10_EM_MG_FD_202245 | JGI IMG/M metagenome (GOLD analysis project Ga0307509, IMG submission 202245) | Populus trichocarpa ectomycorrhiza microbial communities from riparian zone in the Pacific Northwest, United States - 10_EM | ecosystem: Host-associated > Plants > Roots > Unclassified | place... | reverse complement strand
CAACATGCCGCCGTACGAGTTGCCTGCGAACAAGACGCAGTCGGGCATCAAGACGCGCAGCACGCTCAACGGCACGGCGGCGAACGCGAACGAGCTGCGCTTCGAGGATAAGAAGGGCTCCGAACAACTGTTCCTTCACGCCGAGAAGAACCAGGACATCGAGGTCGAGAACGACGAGACGCACTGGGTCGGCCACGACCGCAAGAAGACGATCGACCACGACGAGACCACGCACGTCAAACACGACCGCACCGAGACGGTGGACAACAACGAGACCATCGCCATCGGCGGCAGCCGCACCGAAACGGTGGACAAGGACGAGACCATCTCCATCACCGGCAGCCGTACCGAGTCGGTGGACAAGAGCGAGTCGGTGAGCATCACCAAGAATCGCACCATGGACGTGGGCGAGAACGAGACGCTCAACGTCGGCAAGAACCGCGAACACACCGTCAGCAAGAACGAAACCGTGACCATAGGCGAGAATCTCAGCCTCACGGTCAGCAAGAAGCACACGGTGGAAGTGGCGGACAATCAGGAAAATACCATCGGCAAGGACCAGCGCACGCAGGTGGGCAAGAAGTTCTTCCTGGAAGCCGGCGACGAAATCACCTTGAAGACCGGCAGCGCGAGCCTGACGATGAAGAAGGACGGCACGATCGAGCTCAAAGGCAAGGACATCACCATCGTCGGCAGCGGCAAGATCGGTGTCAAAGCATCGGGCGACCTGGGACTCAAGGGCTCGAAGATCACCAACAATTAGTCGCATGCTGCAGGTCGCGAATCACACGCCGTTCTCCGCCGCTCTGTCCGTCTTTGCAGATCTGGAAGGCGTGGAGAGCGCCTATGCGACGGTGAAAGCCACTTTCGATTTGCAGCCGCAGGAGCTGCTGCTGGCACGCCAGCAATTGCCGCTGCTTGCAGCGGACGTGTTCTGGGGCGATCCGGTGACGACGAGCCTGCGCGCTGCCGGCGAATTCGCGCTGCCCAAGCCCGCCACCGACATATTGCTCACGGGCAGCGCGGTCGCAGATCGTCCCGACACGCGCATGGTCGATGTGAGTTTGCGCGTCGGTCCGGTGACGAGGCGGTTGCGTGTCTACGGCGACCGGCGCTGGCAGCGCAACGGTTCGAAGTGGCAGGCCACGCAGCCGCAACCGTTCGAACGCATGCCGCTGCGTTGGGAGCGTGCGTTCGGCGGCATCGCTGCGGAGCAGCCCGACGGCGCGCCCGAATACGAACCGCGCAACCCGGTGGGCCGCGGCTTTGCGGCGGCGGCGCAGGACGATTTCACCGACAAGCAGCTGCCGAATCTCGAAGACCCTGCGTTTCCGATCGCGACGCCGTACGACCGGCCGCCGCCCGCGTGCTTCGCGCCGGTCGCGCCGACCTGGCTGCCGCGACGCGCGCACGTCGGCACTTACGACGATGCATGGAAGAATCAGCGCGCGCCTTACCTGCCGCTGGATTTCGATCCGCGCTATTTCCAGGTCGCGCCGCTGGAACTGATCGCACCCACGTATCTGGTGGGTGGCGAGCCGGTCGAATTGTCCGGCTGCCGTGCCGACGGACCGATCCGCTTCAGCCTGCCCGTGTGCACGCTGCATTTGGAATTCGATTTCAAAGGTCGGCAAGTGCCTGCGACGCCGCGGCTCGAAACCGTGTTGTTCGAACCCGATCACGGCCGCGTGCAGATGTTGTGGCGCGCCGGGATTCAAGTGGACAAGCATCTGCTCAAGCTGCGCCAGTTGAACGTGCGCTGTGAAGAGTATTCGCTCGAAGCGGTGGAGGCCTGACGCATGGCGCGCGAAGCTATCGTCATCGCGGGCGCAGGCGTCGTGTCGCCGATCGGCCTGAGCCTGGCGGAAACCGCGGCGTCGGCTCGCGGGCGGCTGGCACGTTTGCGTGAGATCGAATGGCGCGACCGCCGCTTCGAACCGTTCATCGTCGGCGCCGTGCCGGACGATGGCCTGCCTGAACTGCACGCCGAGCTGACGAAGCTGCACCTGCCTTATCGTGAAGCTCGCATGCTGCGCATCGCGCACGTCGCGCTCGAAGAGGCATGTGCCGCATTGCCAGTCGAGACGGCAAAGATTTCATTGCTGCTAGGGTTGCCCGAGCATCACACCAGGCAGCCCATCGATGCGGCGGCGTTCCTGCAACGCTTGATCGTGCAGACCGGCGCGCCCATCGACATTCAACGCAGCGTTGCCGTAGCGAAGGGTCGAGCGGCCGGGCTCATGGCGTGGAAGCAGGCGTGTGCGCGGCTCGAACGCGGCGACGACGAGTTCGTACTGGTTGGCGGCGTCGACAGTCTCGTCGACCTGTTCGTGCTCGACGCGCTGGACCTGCAGCAGCGCATACGATCGTCGATGAATTCCGACGGGTTTACTCCGGCGGAAGGTGCGGCATTCCTGGTGTTGTGCATGGCGAAAACGGCGGCACGGCATGGCCTGCCTGTTTACGCCCAGATTCTGGGCAGCGGCTTCGGACACGAACAGGGCCACCTGTATTCCGAACAGGCGTATCTCGGCGAAGGGCTGGCCAACGCGGTGTCGGCGCTGTTGGCGGAGAGTCCGCCGCCGGCGCCGATCGGCTGCGTCTATTCCAGTTTCAACGGCGAACGCTATTGGGGGCGCGAGTACAGCGTCGCGCGCATGCGCAGTGCGCAATGGTTCGCGCCGGACCAGCAGATGGAGCATCCGGCCGAATGCTGTGGCGATCTGGGCGCAGCGCATGGTCCGATGCTGGCTGCGTTGGCGGCGCATGGGGTACGCGAAGGGTATCGCCGCGCGCCGTGCCTGGTGTACGCATCATCGGACTACGGCGACAGGGCAGTGGCGCTGTTGGGCCGCGCACAGTAAGAACGAATCAAGGAGATCTCAAGATGCCTTGTACGGTGCACAACATCCGCGGCTTCGCCCACAAAGGCAGCGGTGGCATGAGCATGGTGTTCCCCGACGTCTGCAAGACGCCGGCGCCGCCGGCGCCGCCGATTCCGATTCCCTATCCCAACATCGGCAAGTCCGCGGACACTTCGCAGGGCACGACGACGGTGAAGGCCGACGGCAACATGGTCATGGTAAAGGGTGCAAAGTACATGATGAGCGCTGGCGATGAAGCCGGCGTCGCCGGCGGCATCCTGAGCAGCACCTTCAAGCAGGAATGCGAATACCTGCTGTACTCGTTCGACGTGATGCTCGACGGCAAGAACGTCTGCCGCATGGGCGACCAGTTGTGGCACAACAAAAAGAACATCTGCGGGTAGCCGGCGTGAGCATGGAGACTTCCACATGACCCAGGTGGGCGAACCGGTTGCCATCGATATGTTCGGCGCCGACGAGACCGAGTGTCCGTTCGATCACGAGACGCTGAAGCCGCCGACCGTGGAGAACAAACTCATCGGCAGCGGCACGACGCTCGCCAGCCGCATGAAGGCGGGTTCGAGCACGTTCTTGTACAAGCCGCTGCGCGAAGAGACCGACAAGGTGCTCAATCCGCGCGACCGCGACCATCCTTTCAAGGGCAAGGCGAAGGTCGTGGAGATCGAGGACATCGACACCGCCACGGGTGAGGTGTTCACCCACAATTATCCTGTGACCTGCGCGGCGCACCATGTGGTTCCCGCGCAGGAATCGCTGAAAGCCTCTCCGCTGCTGGCGTACATGGTCAAGAAAGGCGATACCGAATCGCTCAAGGACAAGGACTACAGCAGTGGCATCGTCTGGTCGGACGTGGGCTACGACGTCAACGGCCGCGAGAACGGCATCTTTCTGCCCGGTTCGTACGCAGTGGGCGGCGGTCGCGGCGGCATGGGCGTATGGACGGGCAACGACGACAAGCCCGACCTCGAAGATGAAGACGTCGCCGACGTCGCGGACCCATCGTCGAACCTGCTGACCGGCAAGCTCAACGAGATTTCCGACGACAATCGCAAGTGGCAGTACGTGTCGCAGGCGGTCGCGCTGACGCCCGGACAGTTTCACGATCGCCACGAGGACTACAGCGATATCATCGGCGAAGGGCTGGAGAAGATTTTCCAGAACTACGAGACGCTGAAGAAAAAGTACCTGGAAGACCAGAAGTGCCCTAAGTGCAAAAAGCGCACCGACGACATCAAGGAGCTCGGCGTGCCCACGCCCTTCGGACTGGTGGGCCGGCTCAACGGCATGTCCAGCCGCATGGGTGGACATTTGAACGGCAAGAAATGGACGCGCACCATCTACACGTCGAAATGGGGCAGGGCGTACATGGCGCACTTGCTCAGCAAGAAGCGCAAGAGGTCGACCGATGGCTGACGAACCCACTTATTACGTGCTGCGTGTCGAAGACCCGGAGGTGGGCTATCGCGCGCGCCTGGTCTACGAACGCGACACGCCGCTGCGCTCGTGGATGAGCGGCGCCCATTTCGAGCAGGCCCCGCCCGAGCCCATCGTCATCAAGCTGCGCGGCACGGATGAAGAGGACTGGGTGCTCGGCGATTTGTGGCTGACGCCCATCACCGTGATGTCGACGCGGGTGTTCGATGCACTGCGCGGCGCGGGTGTCGACAACCTGGATACCTATGCGGTCGAGCTGCACGATCCGCAGAACGGCGCGGTGCACAAGGATTTCGTGGCCTTCAACATCGTCGGCAAGATCGCCGCGGCGGATCTGGCCGGCACGCAGTTCGCGCCGAGCGCGAGCGAACGCATGATTTCGGCCGACATCGATTCGCTGGCCATCGACCCGAAGAAGACGCGCGGCGCATTGATGTTCAGGCTGGCCGAGTCGGTGAACGCCATCATCGTGCACGACTCGGTGCGCAAAGCGGTACTCGCCGCCGGCATCGACACGCTGACCTTCCTGGAGCCCCAAGAATGGGCGGGCTGATCGAATTGAGGAACCTGGCATCATGAGCGCTGAATTCGCCCTCGACGCGGAACTCGTCCCACAACCCACCGATGCGTTCCAGCCGGCCGTGCCGCTGCGCGGACAACTCGTCGCATTCGAAGCCGACGGCACCTTGCGCGTAAAAATCTCCAGCGGCGTCGAATTCGTCTGCGCCTGGCTGGAAACGTCCACCAACCTCGGACTGGAACTCTCGCTCGGCGACGCGCTGCTGGTGCTGCCGCCGTCGCGCGAAGCATCGGGCGTCGTGCTCGGCCGCATCGGCCTGTATCGCGCACCGCACCCCGTCACGCCGCAGCCGCACGTGACCATCGAAGCCACCGAAACGCTGACGCTGAAGTGCGGCGACGCCACCGTCGATCTGCGCAAGGACGGCAAGCTGATGATTCGCGGCGACGACGTGCTGCTGCGCGCGAAAGGCACGCAGCGCATCAAGGCCGGCACCGTCGCCATCAATTGACGCCGACTGCATTGACGACGGCACGCGCCCGCAATATTCCCGAGCTGCTCCAGATCCATCTGGAGGAGTTGGAGTTCCTGTGGGCCCGGCGCCGCATTGCGCCGGGTTCGCGTGAACTGACTGCACGCGACTACACCGAACTCAACGAGCGGGTCGAGGCGCACATCCAGGGATTGCTGGCGGTGCGGGACGCATTGCCCGCACTGCTGGTGCAGCGCCTGGCCGAAGGCGAACGCGATGCCATATTCGCGGCGGCGTGTCCGCTACTGCGGTTGAATGACCGTGCCCTCGCGGAGATCGTGATCCAGCGCTTCGCGACGGCTGAGGGCGAAGTGCTGGCCGGCCTGCGCGATGCACTCAGCGTTGCGCCTTCCTCGCAGACCTTGACGGCCATGCAATCGCAATTCGACAGCGCCGATGCGCCGCACGCCGTTGCGGCGGCGGTGGTGCTCGCGAATCAGCGGCTGCTCAAGCCGACCGCGGCGCGTCTCGGCGCGTTGCTGCGCGAGAGCGATCCGGCTGTGGCGCAGTTCGCTTGGCTCGCGGCAACGTGCGCCGACGTGCGTGATCCGGCCGCGCTGCCCGAACGGCCGTTTCGTGAAGCACTGGAACACGAATCGCCGCAAGTCCGCGGCGCGGCATTGCGAGCCGCGGCCTGGACCGGCCAGGACTGGACTGTACCGGCGGCCATCGAGTTCGCGCAGCAGGGGGATCAGGTAGCGCTGGCATGGCTGGCCGCGCTGGGCGCGGTGGACGATTTCCCGGTCCTGCACCCGCTGATCCTGAAGGCACCGGGCGCCGAGGACAGATGCGCGTTGTTGTCGCGCTGCGGCCATCCCGCGGCGTTGGATCAGGTCGTTGGCTGGCTGGAAGCCGAAGATCTGGCGCTTGCCGCCGCGGCAGGGGAGGCGTTCACGCGCATCACCGGTGCGGATGTGCGGGGCCATCGCAAGACCATGCCGGTCGCGCCGGATGCCGACGACTTCGCGAAGGAATTCGCCCCCGACGTCTGGATACCCGATCCCGCCAAGGCGCAAGCCTATTTGAAACGCTATGGCGCCATCATCGCGACCGGCACGCGCTGGCGCGCCGGGGTCGACGTGGGCGGCGAATGCACGCCCGAAGCATTGGCGCGCGTCGACCTGGAAGCGCGCTGGGACATGTGCGCCCGGGCCGCGCTGGCGCGCGCTCCCACCGTGCCGCCACCGCCCATCCATTGAACCGGTTATCATGCCGCGCCCATGTGATTACTTGGCGATTACTTGGCCATTCCCCGGCCGTTCGGCCGTTGCTGGCGGCCAAAAAGGGGCGGTACAGTGGGTCCGAACGTTCCGAAAACCTAAGGCGGCGGCGACAAGTTCATCCGATGCTCCTGACACTCGAAGTCATCAGTGCCAACGGCGATGCGCTCGGCAGCAATCGCCGCAAGACCGTGGGGCCCGAAGGCGCGCGGATCGGCCGCTCGCGCGAATGCGACTGGGTTATCAACGACCAATACATCTCGCGCACCCATGCGCAGATCCGCTGCGTCGGCGGCGCGTTCTACATCGAAGGCACGGGCCGCAATCCGCTGGCCTTGAACGATCCCAACCAGACGATTCCCAACAACGAACCGCAACTGTTGCGCAACGGCGATCGCGTGTTCCTGGACGAGTACGAGATCAAGGTGACGATGGGCACCGCCGGCGCGGTGGCGCACACCACGGCGCATATGACGGCGCCGCCGCGCGTCGGCAGCGACCCGTTCGCGATCGAGGAGACCGCGCGCGTGCCGGTTTCCAGCCAGTCCTGGGCCAACATGGGCATCGTCGATGCGGGCGCTGACGATGCGGTCAGCCTCGATCCGCTGGCCGCGCTCGGTGGCGCGCCGCGCAAGCAGGCGCCGCTGCCGCCGGTGAACATCCACCAAGGTTCGGTGCTGGAAGACCATTACCAGCCGCCGTTGCCGACGCAGCAGCCACCGCCGGCACGAGTCGATGGCGGTGGCGGCAACAAGATTCCCGACGCCTGGGATCGATCCGGTTTCACGCAGATGGGCCAGCAGCCACCAGTTGCAGCAGCGCCGCCGCGCAAACCCATCGTGCCCCCCGCGCCACCGGTGCGGCCGGCCGCGCCGCCGAAGGCGCCGCCGCATGCCGCCGACAGCTCCATCCCCGACACCTGGGACAAGTCGAAGCTCACACAGATGGAAACACCGCCGGCCGCGCCCAAAGCGCCGCCGCCCGGATTCGCGCCGACGATGGTGCCCGGTGCAAGGCCGGCGCCGCCGCCGCAGACCCTGCACAGGCCGGTCGATCCGTCCGCCGCATCACCGCCGCCTGCGGCCTCGGCAGGAGGTGGTCTGGATCTCGAAGAACTGCTGCGCGCCGCGGGCCTGAATGCGACGCAGATGTCGCCGGAGATGGCACGCGAACTCGGCCAGGTGCTGCGCATCGTGGTTGAAGGCGTGATGGAAGTGCTGCAGTCGCGCGCCGAGATCAAATCGCAGCTGCGCATGTCGATGACGCGCATGCAGGCCACCGAGAACAATCCGCTGAAGTTCTCGCCCAACGTCGAGGCGGCGCTGCACACGCTGCTGGTGGAGCGCAACCGCGGCTACCTGCCGACCATCCGCGCGTTCCAGGAGGCGCTGACCGACATCCGCAATCACCAGATCGCGGTGCTGTCGGGCATCCGCACCGCGTTCGATTCCATGCTCGAACAGTTCGATCCGGAAAAACTCGGCGAAGAATTCGAACGCCAGTCCAAGCGCGGCGGCGGCCTGCTGAACCTCGGCGCGAAAGGCCGCTTCCGCGACCAGTACATCGAACAATTCGCGAGCTTGACGAAGGATCCCGATGAAAGTTTCCGCCGCCTGTTCGGCGAAGCCTTCGCGCAGGCCTACGAAGACCAGATGGATCGACTCAAGGCGGCCGGCCGCACTGCCGGCGGAACCGGCGCAATATCGTAGGTTGGGCTGAGTCTTCGAAGCCCAACTATCTTTGCCGCGGTATTGTTGGGCTTCGAAGACTCAGCCCAACCTACGACGCATAATGTGATTCGGGTGTTGTGGAGAGACTTATGAACCTGTTTCGAGTGACCGTACTTCTTGCGCTGGCCGCCGCGGTCGCCGGCTGCGGCTCGGCGCCGGCGAAGCCGGCCGATGCGAAGGCGCGCATCAGCGCGTCCGCCGAGGTCAATCCGAATTCGGCCGGCCGGCCGTCGCCCATTCACGTGCGCATTTTCCAGCTCAAGGAAGACGGCGCGTTCCTGGACGCGGATTTCTGGGCGCTGGTCGACAAGGAGCAGGAGACGCTCGCCGCCAGCCTGGTGCAGCGGCTGGAATTCGACCTCACGCCCGGCGAGTCGAAGGATTTTCCGCTGAAGATTTCCCCCGATGCCCGCGTGCTGGGCGTGATGGCCGAGTTCGCCGACTACCGCAACGCGCAATGGCGCGTCGTCGCGCAGGCACCGAACAAGTCGCTCATGGACATGATCAAGAAGGATCGCGTGACCATTAGCATCGACAAGGCCAAGGCCAGCATCGTGGTCGGCGATTAGACAGTTCAAAGGCGCACCATGTCATCGAACAACAAGGTCGTGTGGTCGGAAGGGTTATTCCTCCGCCCGCAGCACTTCCAGCAGCACGATCGCTACGTCGAGCGCTTCGTCGAAGGCCGCAGCGCGTCGCTGCGCAGCCATTCGTGGGGTTTCACTGAAGTGCAGGTGGAGCGCGAACTGCTGGCCATCGGCAAGCTTGGCCTGAAGCGTGCCAGCGGCGTGTTTCCCGACGGCACGCCTTTCGCCATGCCCGAAGACGAACCGCTGCCGTCGCCGCTGGAGCTGACTGCCCAGGTGCGCGACAAAGGCGTGCTGCTCGCCGTTCCCGTGCGCAAGGAAGGCGCGCGGCAGTCGGACCGGCGTGAAGTGGTCGATGGCGTGATGCGCTATCGCGCCCGCGACGTCGATGCGCGCGACGTGACCAGCGACGCCAACGCGGTGCAGCCGCTGGAAGTCGCGTGCCTGCGCTCCAAGTTGCTGCTCGCCGATGAACCGCGCGAGGATTACGCGTGCATTCCGGTCGCGCATATTCTCGAATGCCGCGCGGATCGCATGATCACGCTCGACGATCGTTTCATTCCTACCGTGCTCAACTCCCGCCACGCGCCGAACCTGGCGACGTTCATGACGGAAGTGCAGGGGCTGCTGCATCAGCGCGGTGATGCGCTTGCCGCGCGTGCGGTGGCCAGCGGCCGCAGCGGCTCGGCGGAGATCGCGGACTTCCTGATGCTGCAGGCCATCAATCGTTACGAACCGCTCGTGACACATTGGGCGCAGAGCCCGCTCGTGCATCCCGAAGATCTGTATCGCCTGTGCCTGGAGATCGTCGGCGACCTGTCGACGCTGACCAGCGATTCGCGCCGGCCGCCGAAGCTGCCCGTGTACCAGCACGACAACCTGCGAGCCACCTACGAGCCGCTGATGGCAGCGATGCGCGCCTGCTTCAGCGTCGTGCTCAAGCAGAATGCGATCCAGATTCCGCTGGAAAAGAAGCGCTTCAATATTTCGGTGGGCGTCGTCGCGGATCGCGCCTTGTTCGACGAAGCAGCCTTCGTGCTGGCGGCGCGCGCCGATGTGCCGACCGAAACCGTGCGCCGCGATTTTCCCGCGCAGGCGACGCTGGCCGCGGTCGACAAGATCGCGAAGCTGGTCAACGAACACATTCCCGGCATTCCGCTGCAGGCGCTGTCGGTGGCGCCGCGACAGATTCCGTTTCATGCCGGCTTCACCTACTTCGAGTTGGACCGCAACAGCACGCTGTTCCGCGAACTGAAATCCGGCGGCGGCATCGCGCTGCACGTGCCGGACAGCTTTCCCGGCCTGGCCATGGAATTGTGGGCCATCCGCGCTTAGAGGCCAGTACCGATGGCGAACGATTTCGACGATCCCTTCGCGCCGCAGGACGGCACGGTATTGCGGCCGCGCCCCGGTGGCGCGCGCCGTCCGCCCGGAGCTGATGCACCACGCCCGGGTTCGCGTGCACCGGCGGAATCCTCGGGCGCGCCCTCGAGCGGCAATCTTAATGTCGCCGATTTCATGGCGAGCGGCCGCAATCCAATCCTGCGCGCGGCGGTGCCGCTCATTGCCATTGCATCGCGGCTGCAAACAACTGTGGCTCACGCCGATGTCGCCGCGCTGCGCAACCAGGCCATGCAGGAGGTGCGCGCGTTCGACGACCGGCTGCGTGCTGCCGGTGTCGCCCCGGAAGATGCGATCGTCGCGCGTTACCTGTTGTGCACGTTTTTCGATTCGGCCGTGCTCAACACGCCATGGGGTGCGCAGAGCGATTGGTCGGGCCAATCGCTGCTGGTGGTCTTTCACAAGGAAAAATCGGGCGGCGAAAAGTTCTTCCAGATTCTCGAGCGCATGTCCGGGCAGCCCGGCCGCTACATCGACCTGATCGAACTGCAGTATGTGTGCCTGGCACTCGGCTACGAAGGCATGTATCGCATCGACGACCGCGGCGAGGCGAAGCTCGCCGAGCTGCAGCACAGCCTGCTGCGCATCATCCGCGATGCGCGGCAACTGCGTGACGAAGAGCTGTCGCCGCATTGGAAGGGCGTCGAGGACAAGCGCAATCCCATCTTGCGCTACGTGCCGTGGTGGATGGTCGCGTGCGTCGGTCTGGCGGTCATCGTCATCGCCTTCGTCATCTACAACGCCCGCCTGAACAGCGCCGCGGAGCCGATCAAGGAGGCGCTCTCGCGGCCGAGCGTCAAGCTTGAGTACACCGCACCCGCGCCGTCGCGCGCGAATCGCCTGAAGCAATTGCTTGCGCCGCAGGAAGCGGCTGGCCAGTTGACCGTCGAAGACTTCGGCGACAAGACCATCGTCACATTGATTTCCAGCAACCTGTTCCGCTCGGGCAATGCGCAGTTGAACGCGCAGCACTACGAAGCGATCAAGGCCATCGCGCTGGCTTTGAACCAGGTGCCGGGCAAGGTGGTCATCGTCGGCCACACCGACGACCAGCCAGTGCGCTCGCTGCAGTTCGCGGACAACTTCGAGCTGTCGCGGGAGCGCGCCGTCGCGGTGGCGAACCTGATGAAGAGCACGCTCACCAATTTCGGCCGCGTAGAATGGGTGGGCGTGGGCTCGACGCAGCCGCGCTATCAGCCGGTGGATACCAGCGAGAACCGGGCGCGCAACCGCCGCGTGGAGATCGTCAGCGTGGATGAGGGCGCAGCCAAATGAAGCTCATCCTCAAGCTGATCGCGCTGCTGCTGATCGCGCTCGTCATCTGGTTCGGCGGTCCTTATCTCGCGTTCGGCAGCATGAAGCCGTTCGAAAGCGTGCTGGGCCGGCTCGTCGCGATCGTGCTGATCGTGGCGATATGGGGCGCCTGGGTGCTGTTTCACAAGTTCAGCGCGCAGCGTGCAGGCCAACAACTGGCGAAAGACGTCGCCGCGCCAGCAGCCAAAGCAAGTGGTGGTTCAGCGGAGGCGGCGCAACTGCGTGCCCGCTTCGATGAAGCCATCGGCGCGTTGCGCACTTCGAAGGGCAAGGCCGTCAACCTGTACGAGCTGCCCTGGTACATCATCATCGGTCCGCCCGGAGCAGGTAAGACCACCGCGATCGCGAACTCGGGGCTGAACTTTCCGCTGTCGAAGAAGTTCGGCAAGGAAGCTCTGCGCGGCGTCGGCGGCACGCGCAATTGCGATTGGTGGTTCACCGATGAAGCGGTGCTGCTCGATACGGCGGGGCGCTATACCACGCAGGACTCCGACACTGAGTCCGATCAGGCCGGCTGGACGGAATTCCTGAACCTGCTGCGCAAGCACCGCAGCCGCCGGCCCATCAACGGCGTCATCGTCGCGATGAGCGCGTCGGACCTGATGTCGCTGTCGGACAGCGAGCGCCGCAAGCACGTCGAAGCCGTGCGGCATCGGTTGGAGGAACTGGGCCGCGAATTGAAGATCACGCTGCCGGTGTACTTCCTGCTCACCAAACTGGATCTGATCGCCGGCTTCACGGAGTTCTTCGACGACCTGGCGCAGGAAGCCCGCGCGCAGGTGTGGGGCACGACGTTCGCGCTGGAGCTGTCGCGTTCGGGCGAGGCGCCCGCAAAGTTCGCCGAAGAGTTCGATCAACTGGTCGAGCGCCTCAACTCACGCCTGATGCTGCGACTGGATAGCGAGCGCGACGTGCGCCGCCGCGCGCTGGTCTTCACATTTCCGCAGCAGTTCGCCGCGCTGCGCCGTGCGCTGACGGAATTCACGACCGAGACTTTCGCGCGCAATGGCGGGGAACCGAAGATCCAGCTGCGCGGCGTGTACTTCACCAGCGGCACGCAGGAAGGCACGCCGGTGGATCGTATTCTTGGCGCGCTGGCGCGCACCTTCGGCCTGAACGTGAAGGGCGCCGTCGCCCAGCCGCGCCAGGGCCGGGCCTATTTCATTCAACGGCTGCTGAAGGAAATCCTGTTCAAGGAGTCGGGCCTGGCCGGCGTCAACAAGCGCATGGAACTGCGGCAGGCGCTGGTCAACGTCGCGGTGTACGCGGCCGTGTGCCTGCTCATCGTCGTGTGCCTGGTCGCTTTCTCGATGAGCTACACCCGCAATCGCAGTTACCTCGACGACGTCGCGAAGACCACCAAGGAACTGGAGGCCGTGCCGCCGGGCGATCCCTCGAATCCGCTGGTCACCAGTCTCGACAAGCTGGATGCGCTGACTCACGTCGTCGACGCGGCGACGCGCCAGCATGCGCCCTCGGTGCCGTTCGGCATGCGCTGGGGTTTGTTTCAAGGCAACTCCGTCGCCAATGCCGCGCAGGATGCTTACCTGCGCGAATTGAACGCGGGTCTGCTGCCGGGTGTCGCGGAGCATTTCCGCACCCGGCTGGCTGCTTTCGCCGGCGAGCCCGACAAGCTGTACGAATACCTCAAGGCCTATTTGATGCTCGGCATGCCCGAACACATGGATACGGCGCAGCTCGGCTTCATCAGCAACATCGAATGGCAGCGCGTGTTCGCGAACGATCCAGCGACGCAGGAGCGCGTCGCCACGCACTTCGCTGCATTGATCGCCGATCCCGAGCGCGTGCAGTCGATCAAACCCGATGAAGAGATCGTCGAGCGCGCCCGCAATTCGCTCAAGCAGGCTTCGTTGCCGGTGTTGATGTACAGCCGCCTGAAGCTGAGCTATTCGGACGACAAGGACAACGCCATCGACGTCAGCCGCGAAGTGGGTCTCGGCGGCGATACAGTGTTCGTGCGCAAGAGCGGCGCCAGCCTGTCCGCTCCCATCCCGGCCCTGTACACCAAGCCGGTGTTCAAACAGATCAGCACTGCGGGCAAACTCGAACTGGTAAGGCAGTTCGTCTCCGACAACTGGGTGATGGGCGGGGACATCGCCGACCTCGCCAAGTCGCCGCAGCTCACCACGCAGTTCATGCAGCTCTATGAAGACGACTACATACGCGTCTGGGATGGCTTGTTGGGCGACATCACGCTGCGCAGCACGTCCAGCACGCAGGATGCCGCGCAGATGTGGGGTTTGCTCGCAGCGTCCAGTTCGCCGCTGAAGCGGCTGCTCGAACTGGTGCAGACCAACACGAACCTGCTGGAGCCGGTGAACAAGGACTCCGCGGCCGAGAAAGCCAAGGCGGCCATCGGCGGCACGTTCAGTTCGCTCGGCAAGGTATTCGGCAACGAGCAGCAAGCGGCGGCCGCGCCGCCGGGCACCAAGGTCACGAAGCATTTCGAAGCGCTGCACAAGCTCGTCACGGGCTCGCCGGCGCCCATCGACCAGACGCTGCAGAAGTTTGCCGCCATTCAGACCGTCATGGCCGACATCAATGCGCTTGGCGGTCCGCCGCCGCTGGAGAAGGCGACGCAGTTGTCGCTGGCGCTGAAAGACCTGGAGACGCATGCGAAGACACTGCCGGGCCCGATGGACGGACTCGTCGCGCGCGCCACCGGCAAGGGCTCCGCGGTCGCCTCGGCCAGCATCGGCAGCGATTTCTCCGCTCGCTACCGGCAGCAGGTGGTGAGCGAATGCCAGGAGCTTGCCGCCGGCCGCTATCCTCTCGCGCAGACCAGCGGCGTCGACCTGCCGCTCGCCGACTTCGGCCGCATCTTCGCGCCCAACGGCACGTTCGATAAATTCTTCACCGGCACCATGCAGAGCTTCGTCGACACCAATCGGCCGCAATGGCGCTGGAAACCGGAGGCCTCGTCCATCGGCGGCAGTCCGTCGGTGCCGCCGCAGTTTCAGCGCGCGCAGCGCATCGCTCTCACGTACTTCGCGGCCGGTGCAGCGATGCCGGAAGTGCGCTTCACGGTCACGCCGGATTTTCTCGACGCCGCCGCGACGCGCATGGTGTTCGAAGTGGACGGGCAGACGCTGGAATATCGTCACGGTCCGCAGCGCGCCGTCGCGATGACCTGGCCAGGTCCATCGCCCGGCCAGGCTGCGATCAGCATCGAAGAGCACGGCGGTGCCAAACCCAACCTCGTCGAGCAAGGTTCGTGGGCGCTGTTTCGCCTGCTCGGCAAGGCGGATTTCCAGGCGCAGGGCGAGACCAAGTTCCTCGCCACGTTCACGTTGAACGGCCGCAGCGTGCGCCTGCTCGTGCAGGCGAACTCATCGCGCAACCCGTTCGCGCGCGACCTGCTGCACGGCTTCAATTGCCAGAGTTAGCACGATGACCAGCGCCACGAGCGTCGGCTGGTTCGGCAAACTGCCGAGCCACGGCGATTTCCTGCAGCGGCGTGTACCCGACGCCTTTCTCAACAAGTGGGATGCGTGGCTGCAGGAGTCTGTCGCACAGAGCCGCGCACAACTCGGCGACGCCTGGCTGCAGACGTATCTCACCAGTCCGGTGTGGCGCTTCTTCCTCAGCCAGGGTGTCATCGGCTCGTCGAGCTTTGCCGGCATCGTGCTGCCGAGCGTCGATCGTGTCGGCCGTTATTTTCCTTTGACGGTGCTGGCGGAGTTGCCCGCCGAATTGCCGGCGATGGCGGTGGCGATTCATGGCCGCGAATGGCTGAGGACCATCGAAGCGCTCGCCTTGCATGCGCTGGAGAGTCACGAATTCGATCTCGAGGAATTCGATGCCGCCGTGCGCGAGAGCGGCGCGGCGCTGGCGCAGGTCGAGCAATATTACGGCGTGCACATGGGTGCGACGTTTCCCAATGGTGGCCGCCATTGGCGCATGCCGATGATTTCGGCTGACCGCGTCGCCGCGACGTTGATCGATCCGCTGCTGGCGCTCGCCGCGCAATCGCTGCAGCCACTGTCGATGTGGTGGACCGACGGCTCCGAAGATGTCGCCGCCGCGTGCCTGCTCGTGCAAGGCCTGCCCGATCCGGCGCGGTTCAGCGCGCTGCTCGACGGGCAATGGGAAGCGGCCGGCTGGCAGGGCGAGTTCGGCGACCTGGTGCCGCCCAGGCAGCCCGAATTCGCCTATCGCATCGCGTCCGCCGCGGTGACGGATACGGGCGTGTACCGGCGCATCAATCAGGACCGATTCCTGGACCGGGCCGAAGCGGGGTTGTGGGTGGTTGCGGACGGCATGGGCGGCCACAGCCGCGGCGAGTATGCGAGCCAGCTCATCGTCGACGTCATCAACTCGGTGGAACCGTCAGCCAACATCAGCGCGTCGCTGGAAAGCGCGCGGCACGGCCTGGAGCGCGCCAACAGCGACCTGATGCGCGCGGCCTTGAGCACGGTGACCATGGAGCGCAGCGGCAGCACGGTGGTGCTGCTCAGCATCCGGCAGCAGGAATGGGGTGTGCTGTGGGCGGGCGACAGCAGGGTGTACCTGCTGCGTGACGGCGTGCTCAGGGCGTTGACGCACGATCATTCCGTCGACGCCGAAGCGAGCGATGACTTCGACGTGTCGGCGCCGCCGCCGAGCACCGGCGAGATCACGCGCGCCGTCGGCGGGCACGACGATCTCATGCTCGATCACAATACCGGACCGGTGTGCGCGGGCGACCGGTTCCTGTTGTGCACGGACGGCGTGCACGGCGTCGTATTGCATCAGCAATTGCGTGAGCTGTTGAGCGAAGACACGGATGCCGACGCGGCCGTGGCACGTATTCTTGCGGCGTCGATCGAGGCGGGCTCGCGGGACAACATCACTGCGTTGATCGTCGACGTCATCGCAGACGGATAGCGTGCCCCCTCCCTAACCCTCCCCCGTAAAGAACGGGGGAGGGGATCAGATTCGGACTCTCACTCTCACACCCTCCCCCGTAAAGAACGGAGGAGGGGATCAGATTCGGACTCTCACTCTCACACCCTCCCCCGTAAAGAAC
>Ga0307509_10005967_pt1 | contig 16652 bp, 13 predicted proteins | sample 10_EM_MG_FD_202245 | JGI IMG/M metagenome (GOLD analysis project Ga0307509, IMG submission 202245) | Populus trichocarpa ectomycorrhiza microbial communities from riparian zone in the Pacific Northwest, United States - 10_EM | ecosystem: Host-associated > Plants > Roots > Unclassified | place... | reverse complement strand
GTGATGGGCTCGTTCCAGATCTCCATGCCCCATTCGTTGGCCGGCACGTAGAACAGCTTGGTGTCGGGCGAGTAGGCCATCGGCATCTGGTTCTTGCCGCCGAGGAAGCTCGGCGCCGAGAAGATCGCGTTGCCCTTCTTGCCATCGGCGCTCGCGGTCGGGTCGCCCGGGCGGTTCTCGGGCACCATGTTCGGCCGGCCGGTCTTCAGGTCGACGCCGGTCGCCCAGGTCACTTTCTTGACGAACGGGAACGCGTTCTCGAGCTTGCCGTTGGCCGCGTCGATCACGTAGAAGAAGCCGTTGCGGTCGGCCTTGCCACCGACGCGCTTGCCGTCCATGTCGAAGGTGACGAACTCGTTGACGCCGTCGAAGTCCCAGCCATCGTTCGGCGTGCCTTGGTAGTGCCACTTGATCTGGCCGGTCTTGACGTCGATCGCCACGGTCGAGCACGAGAACAGGTTGTCGCCCTGGCGCAGGTGGCTGTTCCACGGCGCCGGGTTGCCGGTGCCGAAGTACGCCAGGCCGGTTTTCGGATCAAAGCTGCCTCCGAGCCAGGTGGCCGCACCGCCGGTCTTCCAGATGTCGCCGGGCCAGCTCTTGTTGAGCGTGCCGGAGATGCCGTTCTCGGACTTCTTGCCGTCCTTGTCGTAGGTGTAGCCCATGTGGCCTTCGACCGTCGGGCGCGACCAGACCATCCTGCCGGTCTTCGGGTCGCGCGCCTCGACGCGACCGACGACGCCGAACTCGCCGCCCGACACGCCGGTCAGCAGCAGGCCCTGCGCGATGATGGGCGCGGCAGTGGCCGAGTAGCCGGCCGTGTAGTCGTCGATCTTTTCCTTCCAGACGACATCGCCGGTGTTCTGATCGAGCGCCACGAGTTGGGCGTCGAGCGTCGCGAAGATCACCAGGTTGTCGTAGAGCGCGGCGCCGCGGTTGACGACGTCACAGCACGGCATGATGCCTTCGGGCAGGCGGTGCTCGTACTTCCAGAGCTTCTTGCCGGTGGTGGCATCGAGCGCGAAGATGCGCGAGTACGACGCGGTCACGAACATCTTGCCGTTGTGGATCACCGGCTGCGACTCCTGGCCGCGCTGTTTCTCGCCGCCGAACGAGAAGGCCCACGCCGGCACGAGCTTCGCGACGTTGGCGGTTGTCACCTGCTTGAGCGCCGAGTAGCGCTGGCCCTGCGTGCCCAGGCCCCACGACAGGACCTCGTTGCCGCTCTTGGCCGAGTCCTCGATCATCTTGTCGGTCACCGCGGTCTGCGCGGTGGCCGTGATCGAGACTAGGCCCAGGGTGATCGAAAGTGTCAGAAGCTTCAGGCGCATGGATGTCTCCTCCAGTGTGGGTGGGTCTGGGCCGCGTGTTGCGAGGCCGTCAGAGACCTCCAAGGGGCAACAACCATGCCACTCGCGCAAGCGGTCGATGGAGCACTCGGCGCCGCGTTCCAGCCGCGTTTCGTGGCCGGGAACCGCGGGTTTCTCCGCAAGCTGCTCCATCCTCGAACAGCACACACGCCAGGCTGTGACAGTGCTCAGCGACGCGGCTTGAGCACGGTCTGCTCGTAGCGCGGGTAGAGGTTCGCGACGTTGCGCGTGTACTCCGTTTCGAACGCGGCCCATTGCCTGAACTCGTCGGGCACCGGCAGGCGCAGCACGTCGTTCATGTCGTCGCCGCGTTCGGCGGCGGCGCGAAACGCAGCGTCGATCCAGGCGAGGTAGCGCTGCGTGAGTGCGAGGGCCGCGGTGTCGGCCGAGACCACACCGTGGCTGCTCACGAGCATGCGCAGGCGACGTGCATCGAGGTCGTTCAGGCTCGCCTGCCACGCGTCGAGTTGCGCGTGCGGCGTGGTCGGAATGCGCCGCGAGAACGCGAGGCCACCGACGAAGGCGACACCGCTGCCGCGGTCGATCAGCACGAGGTCGCTGCCAGTGTGGCCACGCAACTCCACCAGCTCGATCTCGTGCGTGCCGACGTGCTCGACGCCGGGCGCAGCAAAGGTGTCGGGCAACAGCGCCTCGGTGCCCCTCATCCACTCGCCGCACAGGCGGTACAGGTTGGCCTCAAAGGCCTTGACCTCGCGCTGCATGCCCGCGCGCGTCGTCGACGTGGCGGCGCGCGGCACATCGGCAAAGGCCTGGTTGCCGAGGAAATAATCGGGGTGCAGGTTGAGGTGCACGACCCGCACGACCGGCTCGCGGGTCGTGCGCCCGATCAACGCACGCAGCTGCTCGCCGTAGCGACGCGAAGGCCCGGTGTTGACGACGACCACGCCGGCGCCCGTGACGATGAAGCCGGTGTTGATGATGTTGCAGCCGTTCGCGACGCTGAAGTCGGCGTTCGCGCCTTCGACGACGAACACGCCGGGCGCGACAGCGCGCGCGCTGAGGTGGTACTCGAGCGCGACAGCGTCGGCCATCGCCGGCTGCGCGATCACGAAGACCGGCCGTGCGCAGGCCACCACGAGCAACAGGGTGATGCTCAGCAGTCGCGTCATTCGACAGGCCCGCCGATGCGGTTTCCGTTGTTGTCGCTGCCGACGAGTTGCAGGCGACCCTTGGGCTGCTCGGCGAAGTCGAAGCTGAACACCGGGTTCTCGCTGACGGGCTCGAAGGTGTTGATCTTCACGAGTTCGCGGCCCGCCTCATCGCGCAGCGACAGGTGGTTCACGTAGAACGCCGGGATGCCACTCACCAGCCCCGTGTCCATCGGGTGCATCACGCGCAGCCGCACGCGCGTGCCGGTGTCGGCGCCCGCCACCGCCACGCTGTGCGGAAACACGCGCGCGTTCAGGTCGCCCAGGGTTCGCACCCAGCTGCCGTCGCGCCGGGTCTCGCCGGCCGCCGTGCAGCCGCCACCCCCCGAGTCGACAAGCGTGCCGCCGACATGCCAGACGCCGTCGCGCGTCTTCACCGCTGCGCGCACCGGGCTCGCCTGCTCAAGCTTGAAGCGAAAGCTCACGCGGGGCAAGGAGACGACGGGAAAGTATTCCAACACCTTGCGGATCGGGTTGCGATCGACGAGCACGGCGATCATCTCGACATCGCGCAGCCCATCGGCCAACACCGTGATCGGCACGTTCATCGGGTCTTCCGCGAATGCGGGCGCCAGCACCTTGACGCGCGCGTCGAACTCGACCGGGCCACGGCCGAGAAACTCGTGTTTCAGATCGGGCCACTGGTACGACCCGAAAGGGTCGCCGCCGGTCGACGCCGTGTCGGGTTGTGCGAGCGACGTCGCGGCCAGCATCGCCCCGGCGAGTCCGAGACTGGCGAACAGGAATCGAAGCATGGTCCAACCTCCAGGTGGACCCATCTAGCAACTACCGTGCGCCCGCGACGAGACGGCGGCGCGTGGTGGCTGCGGCTCGAATCGTGACAGTCGGCGAACGCGATGTGCCTTCGCGTGACAACGCGGCGCCCGGGCGTACGCGTTAACGCGTATCTCGGGCGCCGCCTCTGTTCAGAACTGAAGCAAGTTCGAGCCTTGACGCCATGTGCCCGCGGCGATCGGCGCTTGGCACAGGCCATGCACTTCAAGAGGCGCGGAGCGGCAAGTCTGCAATGCCGCATGGTTTATTCATTCACTCCTCATTCAACCGGAGACACGCCATGAACATGTTCGAACTGAAGGCCGCGGGAATCGACATCGAGTACCCCTACAAGAAGACCTATGGCAACTACATCGGCGGCCAGTGGGTCGCGCCGGTGTCGGGCGACTACTTCGACAACATCTCGCCGGTCAACGGCAAGCCGTTTTGCCAGATCCCGCGCTCCAAGGCCGGCGACATCGAGCTTGCCCTCGACGCGGCACACAAGGCACGCCGCAGCTGGGGCCAGACCTCGGTGACGGACCGCGCCAACGTGCTGCTGAAGATCGCCGACCGCATGGAGCAGAACCTGAAGCTGCTGGCGCTCGCCGAGACGATCGACAACGGCAAGCCGCTGCGCGAAACCATGGCCGCCGACCTGCCGCTGGCGATCGACCACTTCCGCTACTTCGCGGGCTGCATCCGCGCCCAGGAAGGCAGCCTCTCCGAGATCGACGGCAACACGGTCGCCTATCACTTCAACGAGCCGCTCGGTGTCGTCGGCCAGATCATCCCGTGGAACTTTCCGCTGCTGATGGCGGCGTGGAAACTGGCGCCCGCGATGGCGGCCGGCTGCTGCATCGTGATGAAGCCGGCCGAGCAGACGCCCGCCTCGATCCTGGTGCTGATGGAACTGGTCGGCGACCTGATCCCGCCTGGCGTCGTCAACATCGTCAACGGCTTCGGCAAGGAAGCCGGCGAGGCACTCGCCACCAGCAAGCGCATCGCGAAGATCGCGTTCACGGGTTCCACGCCGGTGGGCAAGCGCATCCTGCAAGCCGCGGCCGACAACCTGATTCCGTCGACCGTGGAGCTGGGCGGCAAGAGCCCCAACATCTTCTTCGAAGACGTGATGAACGCCGATGACGCGTTCCTGAACAAGACGCTCGAAGGCCTGGCGATGTTCGCGCTCAACCAGGGCGAAGTCTGCACCTGCCCGTCGCGCATCTTCATCCAGGAGTCGATTTACGAGAAGTTCATCCAGAAGGCGATCGCGCGCGTCGAAGCCATCAAGACAGGCAACCCGCTGGATGCATCGACGATGGTCGGCGCGCAGGCCTCGCAGATGCAGCTCGACAAGATCCTCAGCTACATCGAGATCGGCAAGGGAGAGGGCGCGAAATGCCTGACCGGCGGCGCACGCAACCTGATCGGCGACGGCCTGGAAGCGGGCTACTACGTGAAACCCACGATGCTGCTGGGCAACAACAAGATGCGCGTGTTCCAGGAAGAGATCTTCGGTCCGGTCGCGTCGGTGCTGACCTTCAAGGACGAGGCCGAAGCCATCGAACTGGCCAACGACACGAACTTCGGCCTTGGCGCCGGCGTGTGGTCACGCGACGGTGCTCGTGCTTATCGCATGGGCCGCGCGATCGAGGCCGGTCGTGTCTGGACGAACTGCTACCACCTGTACCCGGCGCACGCCGCGTTCGGCGGCTACAAGCAATCGGGCATTGGCCGCGAGACGCACAAGATGGCGCTCGGCAACTACCAGAACACCAAGAACCTGCTGGTGAGCTACGACCCGAACGCGATGGGTTTCTTCTGATCCAGCACCACGACGACGCGTCGCCGGCACTTTGCCGGCGACGCCCAGCGCTTAGCGAGCATTTCGACGTTCCGGCGGATGCGTTCCGCCACGGTGTTGGGCAAGTCGGCTCCATGTGAGGACGACGTCACGAGGCTCAACCCTCCGAGAACTTGAGGAGCCCGAAAGTGGCGCGCTGAGAGCGGTCGCTTGCGGCTGATATTGCGCGGGCGCGCAGCGAGGGCATTCAAGGGAATTCGTGCGGAGCTGGGGGCTGTCAGCCCCGCGCCATTGCTCGCTCTTCGAACGGTCGCGCGGTATTCCGCCAGTCCCGCGATTGGCAAGACGCTCGCGAGCTATGAGAAGATCAGCGAGCGTGACGTCGAGGATGCGATCGACAAGCGCATGCAGCGTATTCGTTGTGACGCAACACGAACTTCGACGAGCGAGCACTCACGCAGCCGAGCAAACCGGACGGAATGGACTGGAACAATCGACAAGCAGCTTGGGCGAGCGATCCACGATGGGCGCGCGCCAAAGAACATGCAATGCGCGGCGAGGTGCTGCACGCAGAGATGCTGCTGCGCGGCCTGCTCGCCGAACACCGCGACTGCACGCCGGCACGGTTGACGGTCGCCGACTACATGGTCGAGCGCGGGGACCTCGATGGCGCCCTGCAATGGCTGCGCACCCCGCAAGCCGATGACTCCGACGGCAAATTGGGCTTCGCGGTCGCACGGCTGCAGTTTGCCCGTGGAGACCCGGCGGCAGCGCGTGCGACGCTCGAAGCCGTGCTACTTCGCCAGCGACGTTTCCTGGAAGCATGGTTGATGCTCGGCGAGGTTTGCGACGTGCTGGGCGATACGCACGCGGCATTGCGGGCTCGCAACCGCCTCTTCGCCGAAGCGAACGCCCAGGGTCGCTGGATCAGCCCGGAGACGACCGAGCCGCAATGGCAGCGCGCTGTGCACCGCAGCATCGAAGCCTACCGGCGCGACAAGCGCGAGCGGCTGTTCGCGGCATTTGCTGAAGTTCGCGAACGACACGGTGCCGATTCGCTCCGCCGCTTCGAACGCGCGCTGACCGGCTATCTCCGTGAATGGGACGCGCGCCCGCCCGACGCGCGCCAGCGTCCGAAGTTCTTCTGGTTCCCCGATCTGCCGCCGGGGCCCTACCACGACCCGATGCTGCAACCGTGGGCGCCAGCACTGCGTGACGCGTGGCAGGACATCCGCGACGAAGCCATGGATCTGCTGCGCGAGGATCGCGACTTCGTCAGCTTCCTCGGCCTCAAGCCGGGCCAGAGGGCCCCGGAGTCCATCGGCGGCGCGGCAGCGAACCCAGCCTGGGACGCGTTCTTCTTCTACAACCATGGGGTCCGCTACGACGCGAACCACGAGCGCTGCCCGCGCACGAGCGCGCTGCTCGATTCGATCGAGTTGTGCCGGATACCACGCCAGGCGCCGGAAATCTGCTTCTCGCTTATCCGCCCGCAGTCATCGATCCTGCCTCACTATGGCGTGACGAACATACGGCTCGTGTTCCACCTGCCACTCGTCGTTCCGCCCGATTGCGCACTCAGCGTGGGCGGGGTCGAGCACCGCTGGCGCGAGGGCGAACCGATCCTCTTCGACGACACCTATGAACACGAGGCCTGGAACCGTTCGGACCAGCCGCGCTTGATCCTGTTGATGGACTGCTGGAACCCCCACCTCACCGAGAGCGAGAAGGAGGCGGTGCGCCATGTCGTTGAGGCCATCGACGCGATCGAGCACTGAAGCCTAGGCTCAGCGCGCGCACGCAAACGAGCTGTGGCGAAGGGTTGATCGGAGGTGTGGCCGCCAATAGCAGCCGTCGTGATCGTCCGCTCCTGGCCGAGTCGCGTCCTCGTCAGGCATCGGCAGCCTCCCGTTGCGCGGGATCGTCAATGGGCCGTGGTAGACGCCCCTCGAGCCACTGAACGGCAGTGCCTGGTGTGAACGAAGGCTCCTCAGCCTCGATGACCCATGACAAAAACTGCGCGGGGTCGCCGTTGAGATATGGAGCCGGCGACACGGGCTTGAACACGGTTGGCAGCGGCTCTTCCACCACATCCCCAACAACTACCAGTTCATTCAGCAGGAGTTGATCGAATTGCTGAAAACGCGGGCGAGGCGCTGGCGACTCGTCAAAAGCTGGACCCCGCTGCCACAGGCCAGGCGGTTGCCCCGACCTGGAAACTGCACGGCATGCAACGCTACCGCGCCTCCGACTCCTCGATGAAGCTCTCGAGCAAGCGCTTGAGCTGACTCGTCTTGCGCGTGCCGAGCGCCTCCTCGATCGCGCCATGGTGCGCGTCCACGCTCTTCTTCAGACGTGCCACCGTTTCCAGCCCCAGGTCGCTGACGTAGACCAGGACCTTGCGGCTGTCATCGGCGTCGGCGGCGCGCTGCACCAGGCCGCGGCTCACCAGCTTGTCGATGTTCTTGGTCAGCGCGGGGTGGTTCAAAAGCACCTGCTCTGCCAGCTCACCCATTGAGCGGCCCTGCTCGTCAGACAACACTTGAAGAATGCGCCAGTGCTCTTCGGTGACCTCTTCGGCAGCAATGGATTGGGCCAGGCCGATGCGCATGCGCCGGTTCGCCGAGGCGAGCAGATAGGCCAGGTATTGGGAGATGTCGTTGTCGGGCATGGTAGATGCAATGTCAGGTGCTCGCATGCGGAGTCTACGCAAAATATCTTTCCCAGGAAAGTAATATGGTGCGATCTGCGCAAAGCCAGTTCACTCAACACCGACTTGGTGCACAGCCGGGAGCTTCCCATGTTGTCAACGTCTGAAATGGCCTCTCGCGCAGCGCTCGGTTCGCCGTCGGGTCGCCGGCTGCCGCATCCGCCTCACCCGCGCCTGCCGGCGGGCAGGCAGCAACGCCGCCTCGGTGCGCAGTGCGAGCTGAACATCGCGCTGTGCGTGCCGCTGGGGGGCTCGGGCGGTATCTGGGGTCCGTCGGCGCTGTCGTGTGCGCGGCTCGCGGTGGCCGAACTGAACCGCGGCTCCGGCATCGCCGGGCGGGCCTGTCGGCTGCTCACCGTCAACGCCGCCGACGACGCACCGGACATCGAAGCCACACTGGTCGAGCTGGTGGACGCCGGCGACGTGGACGTGCTGATCGGCATGCACACCAGCGCGGTCCGGCAGCGCATCCTGCGCGCGGTCGGCGGGCAGATCCCGTTCGTCTACACGCCGCTCTATGAAGGCGGCGAAACCACGCCCGGCGTGTTCGCGATCGGCGAGACTTCGGCGCGTCAACTGTGGCCGGCGATCCGCTGGCTGGGCGAGCACAAGCGTCCCAAGCGCTGGTTCGCGGTTGGCAACGACTACGTGTGGCCGCATGTATCGCACCGCATGGCGCGGCACTACATCGCCGAGTCCGGCGCCGCGCTGGTCGGCGAAGCTTACGTGCCCGTGGGCACTTCCGACTACACCGAGGTGCTCGACCAGTTGCGGCGCAGCCGGGCCGATGCCGTGCTGCTGTCGCTGGTCGGGCAGGACGCGGTCGACTTCAACCGCGCCTTCGGCCACGAAGGGCTGGCGCGGTCGGCGCTGCGCCTGACCTGCGGCTTCGGCGAGAACGAGTTGCTCGGCACCGGCCCCGACAACGCCGATGACCTCTATGTCTCCAGCGGCTACTTCGCGACGCTGGACACCGACGCCAACCTGGCCTTCAAGGAGCGCTACCGCGGCCACTTCGGCGAGCGCGCGCCGACCCTCAGCACCTTCGGGCAATCGACTTACGAAGGGGTGCATTTTCTGGCGGCGCTGTTCGGCGACGCCTCGCATTCGTCGTTCGACTGGGATCTTCTCGGCCGCGCGCCGCTCGCCTATCGCAGCGCGCGCGACGCCGCCTACGCGGGGGACGGCGTGAACCACACCCCGATCTACCTGGCCCGCGCCGAAGGCAACGCGTTCCGCGTCATCACCCGACTCTGACTCGTCTGTGCAGGGCGCCTTGGGAGGCCCTATTTTATTTTCCAAAGAAAATAAATTGCTTGACTTGGAAAATACATGCCAAGAGAATGACTCCGCGTTATCAACCAACCCTTGGAGTCATTCATGGCAGTCAAACGCCCCACTCTCGATCAGCTCCAGGAGGTCGCACTGAGCCTGGGCATCCACTTGTCCGAAGCGCAGGCCAGTACTTACAACACACTGCTGCAGGGCAACTTCGACGCCTACGACGCTGTCGATGCCATGCCCGACTTCGTCCCCGCGGTGACCTATGCCCGCACGCCGGGCTACCGGCCCTCAGGCGAAGAGAACAAGTACGGCGCCTGGTACGTGAAGACCACGATCAAGGGTGCGGCCACCGGGTTGCTCGCGGGCAAGACGGTGGTGCTGAAAGACAACGTCTGCCTTGCCGGCGTGCCGATGATGAACGGCGCCTCGACGCTGGAGGGCTACGTCCCCAACGTCGATGCCACCGTCGTGACGCGTCTGCTCGATGCCGGCGCCACGGTCGTCGGCAAGGCGGTCTGCGAGTATTTCTGCTTCTCGGGCGGCTCGCACACCAGTTCCACGGGGCCGGTCCACAACCCGCATCGCATGGGCTACTCGGCGGGCGGCTCGTCCTCGGGCAGTGCGGCATTGGTGGCGGCGGGCGAGGTCGATCTGGCCATCGGCGGCGACCAGGGCGGCTCGATCCGCATGCCGGCTTCCTACTGCGGCATCTACGGCATGAAGGCCACGCACGGCCTCGTTCCGTACACCGGCGTGATGCCGATCGAACTCACCATCGACCACACCGGCCCGATGACGGCCAACGTGACCGACAACGCGCTGATGCTGGAGGTGCTTGCCGGCCCGGACGGCCTGGACCCGCGGCAGCACGCCGGGCAGACCGCGAAGCCCTACAGCACCCTGATGAAGGAAGGCGTGCGCGGTCTCAGGATCGGCATCGTCAAGGAAGGCTTCGGCTGGCCGCAGTCGGACCCGGCGGTCGACGCGAAGGTGCGGCAGGCCGCCGAAGTGTTCACCCGGCTGGGCGCCAGGGTGTCGGAGGTGTCGGTGCCGATGCACAGCGTGGGCCCGGCGATCTGGTTGCCCATTGCGGCCGAGGGCGCCACCCAGCAGATGATGAAGGACAACGGCCATGGCTTCAACTGGAAGGGCCTGTACGTCACGAGCATGGTCGACTTCCACGCGGGCTGGAAGCAACGTGCCGACGAACTCTCCGAGACGCTGAAGCTCACGATGGTGCTCGGCGAATACTTCATCAAGCACTACCGCGGCCACTTCTACGCCAAGGCCCAGAACCTCGGGCGGCAACTGACCGCGGCCTACGACAGTGCACTGTCCGACTTCGATCTGCTGCTGATGCCGACGCTGCCGCTCACCGCGACGCCGCTGCCCAAGCCTGGCGCGCCGGTGGAAGAGGTGATCACGCGCGCATTCGAGATGCTGCCCAACACCTGCCCGTTCGACGTCACCGGCCACCCGGCCATGAACGTGCCCTGCGGGCTGGTCGATGGGCTGCCGGTGGGGATGATGTTGACGGCCAAGTTCTACGACGAAGCCACCATCTACCGCGCCGCCTATGCGTTCGAGCAGGCCGGCGACTGGAAGGCCATCTGACCCTTTTCGTTCTCTGACAAGACCAGCACGGCCTCGTGCCGCCAAACCTACACCAGGAGTTGAACCCATGGATCGACGCTCATTCATCAAGACCTCCGGTGCGGCGCTCGCCGGCACCACGGCACCGTTGTTCCCGCTGACCGCACTGGCCGCCGACGAGATGCTGATCGGCAGCATTCACGACCTGTCCGGTGGGCTGGACATCTACGGCAAGCCGATGGCCGATTGCATGACGTTGGCGATCGAGGAGCAGAACGCCGCGGGCGGTCTGCTGGGCAAGCAGCTCAAGCTCGCCACCTATGACCCGCAGTCGAACATGCAGCTGTACGCGCAGTTCGCGCAGCAGGCGGCGTTGAAGGACAAGGCCGCCGTCGTGATGGGCGGCATCACGTCGGCCTCCCGCGAGGTGATCCGGCCGGTGCTCGACCGCAACAAGACGCTCTACTTCTACAACACGCAGTACGAAGGTGGCGTCTGTGACCGCAACACCTTCTGCACCGGCGTGACCCCGGCGCAGACCGTGGCCAAGCTGGTCCCGTATGCAATGAAGAAGTGGGGCAAGAAGGTCTATGTCGTTGCGGCCGACTACAACTATGGCCAGATCACGTCGCAGTGGGTGAAGAAGTTCGTGCAGGAGAACGGCGGTTCGATCGCCTCGATCGACTTCTTCCCGCTGGACGTCACCAACTTCGGCCCGACGATCTCGAAGATCGAAGCCGCCAAACCCGACATGATCGTCTCTGCACTCGTCGGCGGGGCGCACATCTCGTTCTATCGCCAATGGGCCGCCGCGGGGCTGACCAAGAAGATCCCGCTCGCCTCGACGACCTTCGCCGGCGGCAACGAGCACATCGTGCTGTCGGCCGCTGAAACCGACGGCTTCCTGATCTCGTACAACTACTTCCAGAACCTCGACACGCCGGAAAACAAGGCCTTCAAGGAGCGCTTCTACAAGCGCTTTGGCAAGGACTACCCCAACATCACGGAGCTGGCGATGGGCACCTACCAGGGCTTCAAGCTCTGGGCCGAGGGCGTGAAGAAGGCCGGCTCGCTGGACCGCATGAAGGTGATCGCGGCGCTCGAATCGGGCATCAGCGTCAACGGCCCGAGCGGCAAGGTGACGCTGGACCCCGAAACGCATCACTGCGTGCTGAACGTGAGCATCGCCGAGGTGAAGAACCAGCAGCTCAACATCGTCGAGACCTTCCTGCAGCAGAAGCCGACCGACACCAGCGCGGTCTGCAACCTGAAGAAGAATCCGAACGACAACCAGCAGTACGTGATCAAGGCCTGATCCCGCCCGCCCCGCGCAGAAACGAGTCGCACCGCCATGGACCTCGCCGTCATCGTTGTCATACAGGTGCTCTATGCCGTCGCCAGCCTGGTCATCATCTCGGCAGGGCTCGCCGTCATCTTCGGCATGATGAAGGTCATCAACCTCGCGCACGGCGAGTTCATGATGCTGGGCGCGTACTCGGTCATCGGGGCGATCAAGCTAGGCATCAACCTCTGGGTCGCGATGCTGCTGGTCGCGCCCGTTGCCGTCGGCCTGATCGGCGTCGTGCTCGAGCGGCTGATCATCCGGCGCCTGTACGGTCGCATGGTCGACACGATGCTCGCAACCTGGGGGCTGTCGCTGCTGCTGGTGGGCGTCGTCACATCGATCGCAGGCAACACCACGGCCGGCGTCTCGGCGCCGCTGGGCAGCTTCTCCGTCGGTGCCTACTCGGTCAGCGGCTACACCCTGGTGATCATTGCGGTCGCCGTGGTGCTGGCTCTGGCGATTCGCTGGGTGTTGCTGCGCACGCCCTGGGGCCTGATCGCGCGCGGCACGATGCAGAAGCCGGACATGGCCAACGCGCTGGGCATCAGCCCGAGCCGCGTGTACTCGGTCACCTTCGCGGTGGGTGCGGCGCTGTCGGGGCTGGCGGGCGGGCTGCTCGCGCCGCTGACGGGCGTGGTGCCGACCATGGGAGCGGCCTTCGTCGCGAAGGCCTTCATCACGGTGATCGGTGGCGGGCCGGCGATCCTGGCCGGCCTGGTGGGCGCATCGGCGCTGTTCGGTGCGATCAACCAGCTGGCGACCTTCGTGACGACCCCGGTGTTCGGCGAGGTCGCGCTGCTCGTGGCGGCGATCGTGATGCTCCGGTTGCTGCCGCAGGGCATCACCGGCCGCTTCTTCAAGGGGTCGCTGTGAGGCGCCCCGGCTGCGGCAAGACGAGCGCCACGGCGCGCGGCACGGGGGCTTTCCGATGAACCGCTTCGCGAAGTCGTGGATGAGCGCCGCGCTCTGTCTCGCGATCGGCACCGCGATGCTGTTCGGCTTGCCCAGCGTGATGGACGACTACACGCTGATCCAGGTCACGATCTACGCGGTGATGTCCATCCTCGGCGTGAGCCTGGGCTTCATCTGGGGCTTCGGCGGGATTCTCTGCTTCGGGCAGGCCGCGTTCTTCGGGCTGGGCTCCTACACCTACGCGATCGCCGTGATGAACATGGGAGACAGCACCGTCCCCTTCGTGCTCGCCATTCTGGTGCCGGCACTCTTCGCCGCAGTCATCGGCTACGTGATCTTCTACGGGCGGCTGTCCGACGTGTACATGGGCGTCATCACGCTCACCGTGACGCTGATCCTGTTCAATCTGATCAATTCGACCGCCGGCCCGGAGTGGAGGATAGGCAGCGCCCCGCTCGGCGGCTTCAACGGCATCCCGGGCATCCCGACCCTCAACGTGCCGGGTCGGCCCGATGACGTGCTGAGCCCGAAGGACTTGTTCGACGTCACGGTCGTCTGCCTGCTGGTGGTGTACCTGGGCTTGCGTGTTCTGATCAGCTCCAAGATCGGGCGGGTCATCATCGCCGCGAAAGAGAACGAGCAGCGCGTGCTGCTGCTGGGCTACGACGCGCGGGCCTACAAGCTCTTCTGCTTCACGCTCGGTGGCGCCATCGCCGGGTTGGCCGGCTGCCTGTTCGCCAACTGGGGTGCGTTCACGAGCCCGACCATCTTCGGCCTGGCGCAGTCGGCACAGATCATCATCTGGGTCATCGTCGGAGGCTTGGGCACGCTGGTGGGCCCGATCGTCGGCTGCGCGCTGATCCAGTGGCTGACGACGGCCATCGGCACGCAGCAGACCTTCAATTCCAACCTCGTGCTCGGCGCGATCCTGCTGCTCTTCGTGTTGCTGGTGCCGCGCGGCATCGTGCCCAGCCTGGGCAGTGCGGGCGAATGGCTGTTCCGCAAGCTGCGGCGGCCTGCCGCGGCTGTCTCACCGGTGGCATCGACTGCCGTGTTGCCCCCGACCGAGCAAGCCACATGACGCCGCTGATCGAGACCCGCAACCTCAACGTCCGCTTCGGTGGCGTGCACGCGACCCGCGATGTGAACTTCACGTTGGCCGAGGCCGAGCTGCGCTGCGTGATCGGCCCGAACGGCGCGGGTAAGAGCACGTTCTTCAAGCTGCTCACCGGCCAGGTGAAGCCCACCTCGGGCCAGATCCTGTTCCGCGGCAAAGACATCTCCAACATGCAGCCCCACGAGCCCGGCCGCCTGGGCATCGGCATCAAGACCCAGGTGCCCAGCCTCTTCAACGGCTTGAGCGTGTGGGAGAACGTGTGGCTCTCGGCGCGCCGCACCAACAGCACCGAGCAGGCCGACCGCATCACGCGTGAGACGCTGGAACGCGTGGGCATGCTGGCGCTGCGCGACGCCACCGCGGGGCTGCTCGCCCACGGCATGCGTCAGTGGGTGGAGATCGGCGTCGTCATCGCCGCCGACCCGCCGCTGATCCTGCTCGACGAGCCGGCCGCCGGCATGAGCGATGCCGAGGTCGCGCGCACCGCGGAGCTGATTCTCGAGATCAACCGCCGCCACGCGCTGGTGGTGGTGGAGCACGACATGAATTTCATCCGCATGATCGCGAAGAAGGTGACGGTGCTGCACCAGGGCGCGGTCATCATGGAGGACTCGCCCGACCGCATCATGCGCGACCCGCTGATCCAGCAGATCTATCTCGGCAAGAAGCCGCACTGAGCCGGCAGGAATCGCATGCTTCAAGTCTCGGGTCTGCACGCGGGCTATGGCGCCATCCCGGTGCTCTACGACATTTCGCTGAGCATCGCGCAAGGCGAGTCGGTCGGCATCCTCGGTCACAACGGCATGGGCAAGACCACCTTGCTGCGCAGCTTGATCGGCGCGCTGCGGGTGAGCGCCGGCACGGTGCGGTTTGGCGAGGCCGACGTCACGCGCGCCGCGCCGCACGAGCGCGCCAAGCTGGGCATGGCCTACGTGCCGCAAGGCCGCGAGATCTTCCCCACCCTGAGCGCCATGGACAACCTGCGCATGGGCCTGGTCAAGACCGGCGAGCGCAGCCTGCAGACCATCGAGGCGCTGCTCGAAGATTTCCCGCGGCTGAAGCCGTTGCTCGATCGGCCCGGCGGGTCACTGTCGGGGGGCGAGCAGCAATTGCTGGCGCTGGCGCGCGCCCTGGCCGGCAAGCCGACCTTGCTGTTGCTGGACGAGCCCACCGAAGGCATACAGCCGTCCATCATCGAAGAGATTGCCGAGACCCTCGCAGCCCTGCGCGACCGCATGAAACTCACCATCGTGCTGGTCGAACAGAACCTCGAGTTCATCGCGGCGGTGTCTCAACGGGTGCTCGTGATCAAGCGTGGCCAACTCGGCGGCGAGATCCCGCGGGATCACCTGGGCGACATGGCCGTCATGAGCCAGTACGCCGGGGTTCACGGATGAGGCGATTCCTGAATCGACCGTCAGAGAAGTTGAGGGAAAGGCGATGCCTAGCGCCAGGACGGCGGCAGGCTCGAATCGGCCCCCGACCTGGCGCAGGCGTCCGTCAGCCGGCTGGCCGTGACACCGTAGGTGTGCCATCGGGAGCACCCCGTATCCGCTGACTTCCGCGAGCGTCGCGGTCCTGCCCGCCAGTTCGTCCGACAGGTTCGTCCGCTCAGCGGGCCGATCTGTTTCGGACTTTAAGTTTCTCTGACCGGAGGCCGTACCTCTTGTCGGCCGTCTTGCGGCGCGTCCACGGCAGCTGGAAGTGGCAGCAGCTAGGCCTCTTTGGTGGCAAATCGACAGTTTCGAGATCAACGTTGCCCGCACTGTTCCCGGGATAAAGTCGCTCGTGGCATGCGTGCCCTTCTTTGAGCGACTCGGGCGGATCGCCTGCGCGGCAAACGACGATGAGATCACGCACCACAAACATGACGCCGTGTCGATCTTCTACGACCTCGACGCAGCCACGATGATCCTGGTGTAGACGCTGGACCTGGGCGCTGAGCTGCTGTGCGGCTACGACTTGCCGTCGGAGGGCGGCGGGGTCGTTACCACTTGCCCGTCCTTCACCGGCAACGTCGGGCCTGGCTTGAAGGACGTCCGCACCACGCCATCCTTGCCCTCGAGGCGATAGCTGACGTTGTAGCCGACCACCTTCTGCGACTTTTCGTTCACGGTCTTGCAGCGGTGCTCGGTCGTCGTCGTGACGTCTTTTTCTTGCATGTTCTTCTGCACCCGGTTGCCGGCATAGCCCCCGGCGGCGGCTCCGGCAACGGTGGCCAGGGTCTTGCCCTTGCCGCCACCGACGGCACTTCCCAACAGACCACCCGCCAGTCCGCCCACCACGGTGCCGGCAATGCGATGCTGATCCTTCACAGGCGCCTGATGCTGCACCTGAACGTCTTCGCATTTCTCTTGCGGAGTCACCACCGTCTCGGTGACCTCCTTCACCGCGACGACGTCGGCAAACTTCGGCGTCGTCATCGCCTTGTAACCTGTGACGGCGCCTGAGCCGAGCACCACCATGGCGATGCCGCCGATGGCCATTCCCTTGATCATTGATTTGTCCATGCCTAGATCCTCCGTCGATCTGATTGACGATCAGTCATCGTCGTCATGTTCGCGATGGCGGTGC